>JAABUQ010007752.1_pt1 | contig 15388 bp, 11 predicted proteins | sample 5560001 | NCBI WGS metagenome assembly JAABUQ01 (sample SAMN10711888, study PRJNA513371) | rock metagenome | isolation source: Antarctica rocks | place: Antarctica: Victoria Land, Finger Mt nord | collected 2015-12-18 | reverse complement strand
GAAGACGGCGGCGTAAGCGGCCACAGCGGTATGGGCTCCTCGGGAGGTGCGAGCCGAGATCTCGGCTCGGCCGGTGCCGGCTCAAGCGGCGGCGTTCTTGATGACGCAGATCTCGGAGACGAAAACACGGACACCGAGTAACGCTTGCTTAATCGCCCGTTTGCATGTGCGGGTAGGCGGGTACACGGTAGTCCCGGCAAACGATAGGAGTTTAGCATGGAGAGAAATTTAAGCGAAGAGCTGCGAGACGACTCACAGAGCGGCCGCGAGCCGATGCGTCGCGAGCTAGATGAAACGAATCAGAACGATAGCGAAGGAATAGAAGATTTGGGTGCCGGCTTATCGGGCGGCAGGCGCGGCTCGCCGGGCCTGGGTGCCGGCGGCGGAATCGGTTCCGACATGAACACGGGTAACTCCGGACGTGCCGGTATTTCCGAGGACGAAGATGACCCCGACCTCGAGAACGAAACGCCCCGCTAGCCCACGATAACTGATAAAGAGCCCGGCAGACGCCGGGCTCTTTGCTTTAAGCGGCGCAGGGCGGCGTTACAGTTTGAAAAAAGCCACTGGAGCGAAGGCAAGGACAAGGCCAGCGCTTTGGAGTGCAATTAGCCCAGCGACTCGACCAGCCTCTTTCCAGTCCGCCGTCGCGGCGAAAACCAGAATGAAGGGCACTTCGGCAACGATTAAAAGCTGAAAAATATGCGCCCCAGTGCCCTCGTCTGCGTCGCCCTTGCCCCACCCAGTGAGAACAGCGACGATCACGACCCCAAATGCCACGAGCGACAAGGCTATGGGTACAATTCCACTGATGCGGTTGACTTTCTGCCTGTACATAAGCCTCCGGCTTCCGCGAGCACCCATCGCCCACAAGGGTGTCACTTCGATTACAAAGTTCCCGAGGCGAGACCTCTAGGCTGCGGTATCCTAACGTTGCCTTAACGCTATTCCTCGTGTATACTAAACATCTGTGTCCCCGAGCTTTTAAGAGCAAACGCATGGGTTCGACCGATGTTGATCCCTCGTTTGCTATGGCATTTTCGGGAGCGCCGCCTCGCCGCGTCGTGCTGAACGCGGTTGTGTCACCCTAAGCCCTCTCGGTGTCACCCTGAGCCTGTCGAAGGGTGTTGGAGCGTAAGTGAATTTAATCGACGTCAATAACTTTGATGCAATGCGGATCGGCTTGGCGTCGCCCGAGCAGATTCGCGCCTGGTCTTTCGGTGAGGTCAAGAAGCCGGAGACGATCAACTACCGCACGCTCAAACCCGAGCGGGATGGGCTCTTTTGCGAAAAAATCTTCGGGCCGACCAAAGATTGGGAATGTCACTGCGGCAAGTACAAGCGCATCCGCTTTAAAGGGATGATCTGCGACCGTTGCGGCGTCGAGATCACGCGCGCCAAGGTGCGCCGCGAGCGAATGGGCCACATCGAACTCGCCACCCCCGTTTCGCACATCTGGTACTTCAAAGGCGTCCCCTCGCGCATCGGCATTTTGCTCGACATGTCGCCGCGGCAGCTTGAGAAGGTCATTTACTTCGCCGCCTACATCGTCATAGATCCCGGCGCGACCTCACTGACCAAACGCGAAGTGCTAACGGAGCCCAAATACCGCGAATCGCGCGAGAAGTTCGGTACGGCCTTTAAAGCCGGCATGGGTGCCGAAGCGATTCGCGAGCTATTGCGCGACCTGAACCTGCGCAAGCTTCAAGAAGATCTCCGCCGTGAGTTCAAAGAAACGACCGGACAAAAACGCCTGAAGGCGATCAAACGCCTCGAAGTCGTCGAAGCCTTCTTAACCTCGGGCAACAAGCCGGAGTGGATGGTCCTCGCGGCGGTTCCCGTGATTGCGCCCGAACTGCGCCCCATGGTGCAGCTCGACGGCGGCCGTTTTGCGACTTCCGATCTCAACGATCTGTACCGCCGCGTCATCAACCGCAACAACCGTCTGAAGCGCTTGCTCGAACTGAGCGCGCCCGAAATCATCATTAAGAATGAAAAGCGCATGCTGCAAGAAGCGGTCGATGCGCTGATCGACAACGGCCGTCGCGGGCGCCCGGTCACCGGCCCCAACAACCGTCCGCTGAAGTCGCTTTCCGACATCTTAAAAGGAAAACAAGGCCGCTTCCGTCAGAACTTGCTCGGCAAGCGCGTTGACTATTCGGGGCGCTCGGTGATCGTCGTCGGTCCCAACCTCAAACTGCATCAGTGCGGTTTGCCCAAAGAAATGGCCCTCGAGCTCTTCAAGCCGTTCGTGATGAAAAAACTCGTCGACCGGGGACAAGCGCACAACATCAAGAGCGCGAAGCGCATGGTGGAACGCGTGCGTCCGGAAGTGTGGGACGTGCTCGATGAAGTTATTCGCGAGCATCCCGTGTTGCTCAACCGCGCACCGACGCTGCATCGTCTGGGCATTCAAGCCTTCGAACCTGTCCTGGTTGAAGGTAAGGCGATCCATTTGCATCCGCTCGTGTGTACGCCGTACAACGCTGACTTCGACGGCGATCAAATGGCCGTGCATCTTCCGTTGAGTGCCGGCGCGCAAGCCGAGGCGCGCATCTTGATGTTGTCATCGAACAACATCCTGCAGCCGTCGTTCGGTCAACCCGTTTCTATTCCGACCCAAGACATGGTGCTCGGTCTATATTACCTCACGTTTCAGCGCGATGAATACACCGGTCCCGCAAAGGGCGAACTCATCGACGACTACGAGAACAAAGTCCGTCCGCGTGCTAACGGCAAACCTCCTAAGTCGAAGGGTGAGTCGTCGAAGCGTGGCGCGAAGGCAGATGGTAAAGGCGAGGAAGAGCGTCTCGCCATTTTCGCTAGTTCGCAGGAAGCCCTCATGGCCTACGAGTCGCATCAAATCGGTTTGCAGCAGTGGATCAATCTGCGCTGGAACGGCGAGCTGCTGCGCACGACCGTTGGACGCGCCATCTTCAACCTGGCCTTCCCCAATGGCTGGGATCAGCCGTACGTAAACCATATTCTCGATAAGAGTGCCCTCAACCGAATGATCACCGAGTGCTATCGCAAGTACGGCAACGCCGAAACGGCGCTGTTCTTGGACGCCATCAAAGACCTGGGCTTCCACTACGCGACGCAGTCGGGGACGACCGTGTCGATCAACGACATCATTGTGCCCGAGCAGAAGTACGATATCCTCGGCAAGGCGCAAGGCGAAGTGGACGAATTGCACAGTCTGTTCAATCAAGGCTTCATCTCGCACGACGAGCAGTACAACAAGACCATCGACGTCTGGTCGAAAGCCAGCGACGAGGTGACGCGCGCGATGCAAGCGGCGCAGAATCCGCTCAATCCGGTCTTCATGATGGCCACGTCGGGTGCGCGCGGTTCGATCTCGCAGGTCAAACAGCTGGGCGGTATGCGTGGACTCATGTCCGACCCCTCCGGCCGCATTTTGGAAATCCCCGTCAAGGCTTCCTTAAAAGAGGGCCTGACGGTGTTGGAATACTTCATCTCGACGCACGGCGCGCGCAAAGGCCTTGCCGACACGGCGCTGCGCACCGCGGACTCGGGCTACTTGACGCGCCGTCTGGTTGACGTTGCGCAAGACGTGATCATTCGCGAAGAAAACTGCGGTACGCCGAACAGTATTACCGTCAGCGACATTCGCGTCGGCAAAGAAACGATCGAACCGTTAATCGAGCGCATCATCGGCCGCCGCGCCGCAGCGGACATCAAAGATCCCGAAAAACCGCGCGGTGCGAAACTGGTAAACCGCGATGAAGAAATCAACGAAGAGAAAGCCAAGGCAATTATCGGTGCCGGCATCGGCGAGGTGAAGATTCGCTCGGTACTGACGTGCCAAGCGCGCTATGGCGTGTGCTCGATGTGTTACGGCCGCAACCTCGCGACCGGACACAAAGTGGACATCGGTGAAGCGGTCGGCATCATCGCCGCCCAATCGATCGGCGAACCGGGCACCCAGCTCACGTTGCGCACCTTCCACACCGGCGGTGTGGCGACGGAAGACATCATCACGGGTCTGCCGCGCGTGGAAGAAATCTTCGAAGCGCGCAAGCCTAAAGGGCAGGCGGTGATGAGCGAAGTGAACGGCACGGTCAAGTTCGGCGAAGAGAAGAACAAGCGCATATTGTTCGTGACGGACAGCACCGGTGAAGAGCACGAGTACGACGTGCCCTACGGTACGCACTTAATCGTGCATGAAGGCGATAGTGTCGTAGCGGGCGACCAACTCAACGAGGGCAGCTTAAATCCGCACGACGTTTTGCGGATCAAGGGCGAGACGGCGCTGCAAAACTACCTCGTTCAGGAAGTGCAGAAAGTCTATCGCTCGCAAGGCGTGGACATCAATGACAAGCACATCGAGACGATCGTGCGTTCGATGTTGCGTAAACGCAAGATCGTCGACGGCGGCGACACGCGCATGCTGCCGGGGCAGCTTGTCGAGACCTCGTTCTTCGAAGAGCAGAACGAAAAAATGGGCAAAGAAGGCGCCAAGAAAGCCGAGGGCAACCCGGTGCTGCTTGGTGTGACCAAGGCGTCACTGGCGACCGAATCGTTCCTGTCGGCTGCAAGCTTCCAAGAAACGACGCGCGTGCTGACCGACGCCGCGATCAAAGGCAAGCACGATCCGCTGCTTGGCCTTAAAGAGAATGTCATCATCGGCAAACTCATTCCGGCGGGCACCGGCATGTCGCGCTATCGCAATCTGGAGATCATGCCCGAAGGCCAGGACCTGGACGAAGAGGGCCGCCCGAAGAATCGCTTCGAGGATGTGTACGACGGTCTATCAGCCGACGACGCCGCACTCGCGGAAATCGTCGGCAGCAACGGCGATGGGATGAACAAACTCGTCAGCGCCTACGATCGCGGCCGGCCTGAAGCAACGGTGCAATACGAGGGCGAGTACGACGAACATCTCGCCGTCAACGCGCCGCCCAAACGCACCCAATACGACCGCCAAGCCAAGGGCATCAATCCCGAAGATCTGTGACAGCCCAGTGAGTGTCATGCTGAGCTTCTCGAAGCATGAACGGCTGAAGGAGGAGCCCGCCGAACACTCGGCGGGCTTTTTTTCCAGCAGACGTGCTTTCAGATCCGGCTTCACGCGCATCGAGCGCCGATCTGTGTTCGCGACGGAAATCGGCGAGAAAAACCGAGCTCGACATTGTACATGAGCACCGCTCGACAATCGGGCAGCTCCCGCGCCATGCAAGCCGTTATTTCGGCGAACGCGAAAGGCACCGACTGGGTTGCAAAGACGACTGCATATTTTCGGCCCCTAGAGTCGCGTACCATGAGGTCAGCCCACGGTGCCGGTGAAGCGGCGATTCGCGACACGGGCATGGTGAGCAGTCGGCGTCCGAGGCGGGAGCGCGCAAAGCGATCAGCTGCCGTTGCAACCTGCGTTCTAACTCGCACGCGCTCCGCCGTGGCAACGGGTAAACCCACCAGCAACACGTCTAGTGAATCGAGGGCCAGTTGCCGTACTGTTGCTGCGTTGGTCCCTGAAACGCGGTGAAGGACTGCAGCGCACAGTGCTCTGCGCAGCGCGCATCCGGCCAGGCCTTGGAGGTTGCGCAGTGTCGACAATCGGGCGACGGTGATTTCAGTATCGGGCACAATGGCATTATCCAGCATTCGAGTGCCATATGCCTGACACAGTGGCTCGGGATAAAAAAGACGGGCGCTGCCCGTCTTCAGCGTGATGAAACAGGAGTTCTTCTATTCCGTCTGCGGCCGAAAGCATGTGCAGGTGGCGTAGCTCACCAACCCTGCGACGGAATGGATCAACGCTGTGGCGCTGTGCCGACCGTGTGGCACTCCGCCTTGCGATAATGTTGAAATGACGGTCATTTCTTCGCCCTATCTGCTTGCCATCGTAATCGCCGGTGCGCTCGGTTTCCTCCTCGCGTACCTCGTGCAACGCGCCAAGGCGGCGGCGCTGAAGGCAGACGTGGAGCGCGAACGTCAGAACGCACTCCAAGCCCGCGATAAGCTTGAGAGGGCAATTGCGGAGGCGGCGCTCTGTCGCGGCAGCGTTGAAGCCGAACGCGAGTCCTTTTCGCGCGAGCGGGCCGGGCTGACCGAGCAGATGTCGGCGAGCTTTCAGAAGTCAGCCAGCGAAGCCCTCAAGACCACCAGCGACCAATTCCTGGGATTCGCAGAGCAGCGTCTGGGCCAAGAGCGCGAAAAAACGGACGGAACGTTGCGAACGATGCTCTCGCCAATCCAGGAGGACCTCAAGAAATTTAGCGGCTCGATCGCGTCAATTGAGCATCAACGAACCAGCGCGTTTAGCGAACTCAACGCAAACGTCAAGATATTTGGAGAACGGCAAGGCGAGCTTTTGAACGCGATTTCCACAACGAACATGGCAACGGACCGTCTTTCAACCGCGCTGGCGAATCCGAAAGTAGCCGGTAGCTGGGGCGAAATTTGCCTTGAAAGAATCGTTGAACTCGCCGGCATGACCGACCACTGCGATTTCAACCTGCAAGAACAGTTCAAACATGAAGAGGGTGTCGAGCGACCTGATCTCATCGTTAACTTAACCGGAGGCTTGCGGATTCCGGTGGATGCAAAAGTGCCGTTGGTGGCGTACCGGGCTGCGTTCGAGGCTGCAGATCCCGTGGTCCGGGCCAATCTGCTTTCACAAAGCGCCGCCGACTTAAAAGCGCACATCAAAGCATTAATGAGCCGCGGATACGACAAGGTCGACGGCTACGTGGGGATGACCCTTCTGTTCGTGCCGGTGGAATCAATGCTGGCGTCCGCGCTCGCAACCGAACCCGAGCTTCTGCAGTTCGGCGCAGAAAACCGCATCATCATCTGTTCGCCGCTGCTATTTCTTGTGTATCTTCAGGCGTTTGCGCATGGATGGCGCATGCAGAAGCAGCGCGATAATGCGGAACAAGTCGCAAAGATTGGCAAACGCCTGTACGACCGTATGGTCAAATTCGCCGGCGTGCTCAATGACGTAGGTGTACATTTGGAAATAGCCACGTGCAAGTTCAATGCCGCGGCCGGAAGTTTCACCGGGCGTCTCGTCCCAGCTGGCAAAGCGATCGGCGCGATGCTCGGAGCGGAGGAAAAACTCAAGTCGCTCGAGCCGGTCGATTCGGTCCCTCGTTCAGTGGGACCACTGGATGTGTCCGTGCTGGATACTGCGGACGATGAAGCAGACGACGCCCTCGTTCTCGGGGCCTAAAGTGAGACGGGTCCTGGGTTGCCCGGACAAAGAAGCCGCGCCTTAAAGTCTGGTAACCCGAAGCCGCTGCTACGGCACGAGCGCAACCGCTTGTACTTTCGGCTTTTTGGCCGCTTCTTGAAGTAACCGATGGGAAACGATCAGTGGCGCCGGCCACAGGTTCTGCGTTCGATTTTATCTTTTGCCCGTGCATTGGCGGCAGTTTGCCACTGCATGTTGTTCGGTGAGTCTGCACCGCCGCACGCTAGGGGGACGATGTGATCGACAACGTGTCCGGACCAGCCGTGCGGATGACCCGTCATGTCCCAAAACTCGTGTTTGGCCTCGAGCGAGCGACGTCTTGGTGCGTGCGAATGCGAATACCGTCGGTTGTAGCCATAAGAGTGTGACCCACCACTTCGATAATGCCAGTACGAGTGATGGCGGCCATGCCCTCGCGCGAGCGCTACGTTATCACTCGCCAATAACGCGAAGGAGAAGATAGTCAGCGCGAAAAGCGGACGCATTGCTTTTTTAAAAAGCATAGTGAGACCCCATTTATCCACGGAAACCCGCAAATGCAGACAAAAAGAGGTTCACAGCCGCCCTCAGCGAGGCCTGCGCAGCCAGCGTTCGAAACTTTGTCATCAACATAGGCGATGCGACCGGCGTTGTTGACGCTAATTGCCGAGCATGTTATAAACGGGTCAGATACCGGCGCCCCATGATTGCTGTGGGCGTTGTTCTTTTTTGATGGGACTTTGATGAGCGTTACTGACGAATATCTCCGCAACAATGCGGGCTACGCGAAGGCCTTTACCGGGCCGTTGCCCATGCCGCCCGCCAAACACACCGCCGTGGTGGCTTGTATGGATGCTCGACTCGATGTCTATCGCATCTTGGGTCTGCACGAGGGCGATTCCCACGTGATCAGCAACGCCGGTGGTGTGGTTACGGATGACGCAATCCGGTCGCTGGTCATTTCGCAGCGACTTCTCGGCACGAACGAGATTATTCTTATCCATCATACGGATTGCGGCATGTTGACATTTACGGACGATGCGCTGCGTGCGTCTCTCGCCGCGGAAACCGGCTACAAGCCGTCCTACGCGATGCAGGCATTCGACGATCTCGAGTCCGACGTGCGGGAGGGCATCGCCCGCATCAAAGGCGACCCGCACATCGTCCACCGCGATCGTGTGCGGGGCTTCATTTTCGACGTTGCAACCGGCAAGCTAAACGAAGTCGTATAGGCTCCGGCCGGGGAGGCGTCAGGCATTCTCGCGGTGATCGGTACTCGTGTGAAGGACCGCAGCCGAAGCGATCCTGTCTCGATGCCTCGTTCGGCGATGAGCGCGGTTGGCAATCTGCACGAACCTATTCAAGCGGCGAACATTGCGCGTTGCTCTTTCACGTGGCCGTCCCGTCGGGCTACCACCCAATCTGCCCCCGGCTTTTCCAAAGCGCTCGAGCGGGCATGGAGCAAGCAGCAAGAGCGCCTCGTGAGTCTGGAACCCGGAGCGCGACAAATTATCGCCAAGCAAAGCGAACACTACATCATGCTCGAACAGCCGGACTTGGTAGTTACAGCGATCCGGGAAGTCGTGGACGCTGTGCCTCACGGCTCTAAGCAATTGCGGGCAAACGGGCTTGCAGGGCCAGCTCCCTCTTAAGAGTACGATGCGGGCGTGGCGTACCAATCAGAGCCCAGTGAGCGCATCGAGTTTGATACCTTAGCGCAACTCATTGAGACAGAAATCGAGTATCAAAGTCCGGACATCGATATTGAAGGCGGCAGGACCTGGCGCAATCAGGTATACACCGCACGGTTGGTGCAACATGGCCCACATAATGCGTTGCTGTACCTCTCGCAAGACGATCTGCCGCAGGAGGCCGTGGTGTCTCCGCTGATTCCGCTGCAATATGGCTCGGCTAAGAGCGTAGCAGTCGATATCAATAACTGGCTGAAGTCGGGTGAAGTAAGACCCCCGTCGTAGTAAAAAGGGCCCCCTTCGATGAGCTCAGCGTGACATTTAGGGGTTCGGCGCGAAAATTGCGAACCAGGGTCGGCGCGTGGGGAGAGTTTCCAGCGTTACTTGTTTACGCTGTCTGGCTTGGCCAGTTCGATGAATCGGCAAAGTGCATTGAGCAGCGACATGTTACCGATGCTCTTGCATGTGACGTTGAGAAGTGCCGGGGAAGCGACCAAGACTGCCAAGGCGCGGGCACGCGATATTGCTACGTTTAGCCGGTTGCGGCTGAATAGAAATTCGACGTTGCGCGGGATGTCCTCGCCGGTAGACGTTGCCATTGAGAAGAAAATCGCATGCGCTTCCTGACCCTGAAATTTATCGACCGTTCCAACGGGGACCTCGACGCCGGCGCGCTCCCTGATGTGCTTTTTCAAACACTTGACTTGTGCATTGTAAGGTGTCACTACCATGATGTCGCTTGGCTCAATTCGCCGCGTCGCGCCGTACTTGTCGGTTACGGTACCCTTGAGCAGCAGGGAGATCTCATCGGCAATACGCTCAGCTTCCTCCCTGGAATTCTGCTTGTTACCTGCATGCTTCACGGCAATATATCGTAGCCCCGTCCCACTGATTCCGGCACTCTCGAGGCGCTGATTGCTGCATTCCGGTGCCGCTTTCAAGCGGTCATCGTACACAACATCCGAAATGAACCTGCAAACATCCGGATGCATCCGGTATGTGTGTTCCAAAAACACACCGCGATCAGGTGGAACGGTTGCGTAAGTTCCGAGTAAGTGCTCCAAGACCGACACGCCCACGCCGCCGAGATGCGTTCCTTGAGAAACTTGAGCCAGCTGCAGCGGATCACCGAGCAGAACTACGTTGCGTGCGGCGGTTCCGAGCGCGAGTGCATCGGCCAGCGATACTTGGCCGGCTTCGTCGATGAACAGATAGTCGACGATCGTATCCATAGGCTCACCGGTAAATAACCACGCCGTACCGGCATAGAGGTTAACCCCCCCGGCGGGAAAGTTTCGCGAGTTACTATCCGCGGTTATCATCGGGCGCTGAAGCCTCGAGATATACTGTGTGTCGCCCTCGCCGTCAGTGAATTTCTGCAAGCCGCATACCGAGCGTCCTTCCTGGATCGCGGCGCTCTCGATTTCGTGCAGCAGGTTGTGAATGGCTTTGTGACTATTTGAAGTGACGCCAACCGTTTTCCCGCGAGCGATCAAATGCGTAATCAAACGCGCTCCATTGTAGGTCTTTCCCGACCCCGGTGGTCCTTGAATGAAGAGATAACTGTCGTCCAAGTTCTCAACGGTGGTCTTCATGTCTGCTAGAGTCGCATCGCCGACCTGGATCGGCGTGTCCTGGCGACGATCCCGAAGCCGGGGAGTGTTGCACAGCAAAATGTCCCACAGTGCGCAGTAATGATGCGACTCGACCGACCCATCCATGACGGCGCCGGCAAACCGCATCAGCGCGGCTTCCTGCTTATCGTGAAAGTATGTTTTACCAGGAACAAGCGCCTGAGGAAGAGACACATCTTTTAAGCTCGGACCACGGCGCAATCGTATGGTGCCGGAGTCATCGTCTATGCTTAATACTTCACCGGCTGGCTTGCGAGTCGCGGGGTCATGATATTCTCCCGGCTTGAGTTTGTGCTGTTGCGGTGGAAAATGCAAGGTATGAATCGACGACTTGCCGTCACGCACTGGGGCGTCACCGTTATTAGAGATTTCGCCGATTACTTCGCCGTCGTTGACCAGTTCGTGCGGATCATCGTCGAACTTCTCGCAGCGGTCGAAATACGCCCACCAGACGGGCTTTTCTTCGCGCACGTAATAGTCCAGCAATTGAGCGAGCATCCACCGGGCGCGCATCTTTTCCGGCAATCGCGCGAGGTCGTACGGATCGAAGTCCTCCGGTATGTCGGCGACCAAGCTTTTTTTCATCGCATCGATGCCGGCGCGCCGCTCGTTTATCTTATCGGCATCTTCTTTGTTGTCCGTCTTAAAGGGAATCGTCAACTCAAATTTTCGGCTAGCTTCGCGGCGCAAGTGCAACAGCCAGTTGCGCAGCATCAGGGTGGAGCGGCAATCTTCTTCGTTATAGAATCTGATCGCCTCGAGAATGCTGTCGTCGGGCACGGGCGTTTCGTCGCGCGTCGTGCGCCAGCGCTCGAACTCTACAATAGATTGGTCACCTGCGACGATCGCTGCGGCGCGCCGCTTCATGTAAAATGCTTCGAGCTTTTTGATGGAGTAGCTCGGCTGTGAAATACACACCGCTTGTCGCGCGACCCGATACAGGTCAACGAGCACCTCGTTGCGCAACAGGTCATCAACTTGGTTCTCACGGGTGCCGTGGCGCTGCGCGAGCTTCTTCAAGGCCGACTTTTCGTAACTTGCGTAGTGATAGATGTGTAGGTCCGAGTACTGCTTGCGGCGCTCCGCCACAAAATCCATGAAAGCTTCGAAGGCGCGTTTCTCGGCCAGGCGGTCCGTGCCCGGCTCATCGTTGCCGCGTCTGCAGCCCCACCATACCCGAAACGGCTCGTCCTTGTCGTTGCTGTAAACGCCGAACAGATACTCGAGACCCTGTCCGATCTCAAAATACGGGTCACCCTCCATATCGAAGAAGATATCGCCTGCGCACGGCTGCGGCAAAAGCGCAAATCCGCGTTTGGCCTGTGGGTCGACATCCAAGAGTTCGTACACGAAGGGATCGATGCTTCGCTCAGAGATACGCCTGCGCTGTTCGAGCTGCAGTCTGGCTTGACGGTTCAACTTCTCAAAAGTTGCCTGAGCAATCGTTTCCGGACGCCGATCGAGAGTAGCCGTTCCCAACTGTGCCAACGTGGTAATGCCGGCGTCGTTGAGGCGACGTCTCTGGTAGCGGGAGGCGCCCGCGACCAGACTCAAATGATCGTCTTCCTCGCGCCGCGACGTGCATGCTTCATTCCAGACGCACAGATTGCAGTGGTCGACGGGTTCGGGATAGGTTTTGGCACTTCCAACGCTGGCGAGGAATCGATTTTTAACATGCCGGTAATACGCTGAAAAGTCATTGACGCGATAGGGCACCTCGCGTCCGTCGCCTAGGATCACATGCATGAAATCTGGCGGGCAGCCTTGGATGCGCGCCACATGCTCACTGTAGAAGCACAGCTGCAAAATGAAATACGGTTTAACACTGAGCGCTAACTTCGTATCGGCGACTTCATAGCTCCAGGCGCCCAGCTTGGACGGTGCCTCTTTGCGCAATAGGAAGTCGGCGTTCCCGCGCCAGCCATCGTGAAGAAACGTGGCTTGGTAGATGATGGATGCGCCCTCACGCATGGCTTGTTCGGTAGCTGCGGCCTGTGCCGCGGTGTCTGAGCCGGCAGGAATCTCTACTATCGGTTTTCCCTCGCCTTGCAGTCTATGGAGATACGCCGTTTCGTGTTGCTCGCCGAGCGCACTCAACAGTTCGGCTTCCGGCGATTTGTCGGTGGGGCGGTTACCTTCAAAAGCGGCGCGATAATCCAGCGCTGTGAGATGCTCGCACGCCAAATAGTTGTTGAGATCCGACGCCGAAAATATTACCTTACCGTCGACAAGCTGCAATTAAAAGTACTCCATTTCTTCTCGTCTGCCGCTTGGCGACGATCGTTGGTCAGCCCCCCAACGTGACCGAAACCTGTTGCAGGGCGTTAGGCCAACGTTACTCCTCACGAGTGCCAGCGGTCTGTCACGGGACCATCGTCGATGTGTCCCAGGGCGTGCATGAGTAGAGTTAAAGGTGCCACCAAAAGCTTGAATCTAAGGGGGGGCAGATGAGTTTGGAGGTTTTGAATACGCTAGCCACATCCGGTACGTTCTTCCTCATCGCGGCGACAGCCATCGCAGCCATGATTCAATTGCGTCATACTCGCGGCAGCAATCAGATGGCGGCATTTAACGAATTTCAAGAGCGGCCTGGGAAGCGCTTGCGCGAATCATCACAATGTTGCGCCGGGATGGAGACGAGTCATACCACGAGCATTTTCAGTACCTCGTGCTATCGCAAGACTGGGCAGCCGCGCATCGAAAAAGCACATATCCCATGGTGTGCGCCGAATTCAAATAACGGACGCCTGGCTTGCAGGCGAATAGGCAATATGCAGCCTCGCTATCCAAACGCTAAGTGCGTGCCGCGGTGATTGTTAGGATGCGCAGTTTGATCTTCTAGTGCCATCTTTCGACAGGCTCATCCTTCGACAGGCTCATCCTTCGACAGGCTCAGGATGACGTAAGGGGACTAGCTCAAGATGACACGTGTGGGGTGAGCTCAGAGCTATTGAGTGGGAGAGAGAATGGTTAGTCCGGGGCAGACACCGGTCTCATCGTATGTGGTCATCTTTTTGGCCATCGTGTTTTTTGTTTATCGGAATATGCGTCCGCAAAGACTCACGGCCGGGCGCTTGTGGATCTTGCCTATTTTCCTCGTTCTACTGACGGGACTCTCTGTCTGGACAACGGCAGTGGTTCCCGTCGCGGGCACATCGCCGCCGCTTCCTTGGATAATTGTACTGGCGGTGCTCATCGGGTTGGCTGTCGGGATCCTGTTGGGCCTCGCCCGCGGGCGTGCCAGTTCAGTAAGACTTGGCGAAAAAACGGGCGTGATGATCGTCGAGCCCTCAATGGTATTCGCGCTCATCTGGCTTGCGGCGTTTGGGGTGCGTTTCGGTTTACGACTAGTCGTGCCGCACGCGGGTGGCGTGTACTTTGCGATAAGCGACGGTTCAATTGTCTTTGCCGCATCGTCCATCGTCGCGTTGCGCTACGTGCTGTACGCAAAGTTCAGGCAGCTGCATTTGCAGTCGGCAGAGGTTGTGGAGCGCTAAGCGCGATCTTCGACTTTCAGCCGTATGAAGATGTTTTCCGGGGCGATGCTGTAGTACCTCAAAAGCGCTGGACACAGCCAGCCTCGAAGTTCAGTACCCCGCAGATTGTACCAGTGCCCGCCGGCTTCTTCGTAAATCCTGGTTAACTCATGGGTGCATTCTAGAAATGCCGAATCCGAAAAGCATGCCTTAAATCGCCGTGCCGATTTGTGTCCGGCTTGATTCAAAGCGAACTCAATAATCTCGGGAATACCAGACACAAACGGCTCTCTCGCGAGTTCCCTCTCTGCGTCGTCAAAAACCGAGGTGCCGGTCTCGTCGAGATACGGTGCAATAACGAACACGCTCGTCAAACGGTCGGCGTAGCACCCGTCGCCCAGGTATCGAGCGCCGACTGCAGTAATTGACAGCCGCGCTCGACGACCGTCGACGGCGCAATAATCTTCGCTTCCGTCGCGAAGCCGAAGGCCCACCGGATTACTTCATCCGGATCGGAAACGGTGAAGGTGATGCGCGCGCTGCCGTCCGGCAATGGCTCTACTTTCTGGTTTCGCTGCCACAGTCGTGATGTCGCGGACGTTGCAACCACCGGCGATAGTTCGACCGTCACTTCAACGGCGGGCCCACCGTGCAACATGCCCATCGTGTCGCTAAACGCGAACGACTCGTCAAGCGGCCTTGGGCGACAGGTTCCGGCACGCTGCGGGATTCCCTCAATACGGTCGAGGGCAAAGTAGCGCCATCCCTTGCCGCGCCCGACGTCGAATCCGATCAAATAATAGCGACCCGATCGATTGAGAACGGCGTGCGGCTCGACGACGCGCTCGCCGCGATCGCGGCCATATTTAAAACGGACGCGCGCCGAATTAGACCAGGCTTCCCTTAACGTATCGTACACCGCCGCAACGTGTGTGCCTTGCACCAGTTGCGGAAGCGCAAAATAGAGGAACTGCCGCTCTTGATCGGTGCCGCCTTCGGTTAGGCTGCGCATTTGTCGCTCCACGGGCTCACCGAGCGCGTGGGCGGCGCTTTGCAACAGCGTTGAAAGTGCTTGTGAGCTCTTATCGGTTTTTTTGAGTGAGGCGTCGACTGCCGCAAGAGTTACGATTCCCTCACGCAGACTGGAAATGCTGAAACCGGTACGTTCGCCGATTTTGCGCAAGTGTTGCAAATCGCGCTTGAAACTCCGATCCGAACGCTCATACAAACGTTCGTACGTTTGGAACTGCACGGATCTATGACGCAAGAGTTCAAGCAAGATCCAAATTTTGCGCTCTACGGCTTCGACGGGTTCACCCGCATCGGCCACCTTACTCTTATACCGGTTCCGAGTCGGAAACTCTTTGAGTTTTCCCATGCAAATCGCTTATG
>JAABUQ010007751.1_pt1 | contig 15388 bp, 9 predicted proteins | sample 5560001 | NCBI WGS metagenome assembly JAABUQ01 (sample SAMN10711888, study PRJNA513371) | rock metagenome | isolation source: Antarctica rocks | place: Antarctica: Victoria Land, Finger Mt nord | collected 2015-12-18 | reverse complement strand
TGGGACGCGGACCACCTTGGCGCCGATGAACTTGGCGGCGCGCTCGGCCGCTTCATACCCGGGGTCGGCCGTCACCAGGCACTTCGAGGGGGAGGTGAACGCCAGGACCGCCCGGTGGAGCGGGTCGCTCGACCCGGCGAACGGCAGGACCAGGTCGGACGAGATCCCCTCGACGCCGGCCAGGGTGTCGACGAACGCGGAGGTCTCGCCGTAGAGGTAGCGCCCGCCCTTGCAGACGACGGCCTGGATCGCCTCGATCGCCTCGGGGCAAGGGCCCATCGGGTTCTCGTTGGCGTTGATCCGGACGGCGTCGGCGGGCAGGTTGGCCACCGCCGAGAGCCCCTGGGCCAGGGCCGCCTCGTTGTAGAACGGCAGGGCCGATCCGGCGGCGAGGAAGGCCGCGAGGCGGCCGAAGTCGCGCCGCGAGAAGCCCCTCGTCGCGAGGTCCCGTCGCCGCTCCGGTCCGATGGGGTCGTGCATCGCTCTGGCTCCTGGGGATTCGATGGCGAAAGGAAGGGAGGAAGGCCGCGGCCCCGCCGGGATGGCGATCGGCCGCGAGCGGGGCGGGAGGCGAATCGAAGGGTCGAGGCGACACGATCGGCGGGGAGACGGTCGCGGAGCCCCGAAGTTGGGCGCGGGCGGGGCGTCATGCCCGCCCGGCCGAGGCTCGTGAATCGGTGAGCATTGTATGAACTCGGCGCCCCCTCGTAAACCACCGCCCGGGGCGGCCCTCCGGATTTCCAAAGGGGGCCGCCGGGCGGCCGGGGTCAATAGGCGTCGGCGCTGAGGACCTCGCCGCCGCCCCGGGTCGAGAGGGCCTGGTACACGCCGAGGCCGGGCGCCGCCACGCTGTAGATGCCGGGGAACTTCGTCCCGGCGCCGGTGCTGACGGTCACGTTGTTGGGCAGGCCGGTCTGGTGATTATAGATCCAGGTACCGATGGTCTCCTTGAGGAACCGCACCGAGCCGTCGGCGAAGGCGAAGTTCGCCCCGCCCGGGTGGTAGCTGGAGGCGCCGGTGACGTCGACGTCGGCGTTGATCCCCTGGGCCGCGTCGAGTCCGGGCACCTTGTTGAAGGGGTTCATCGGGTACATGGTGGTGAACATCGTGTCGCCGTAGTCGCCCGAGGTCCACCAGTGCCACTCGCGCTGATCGCCCTGGGTGAGCTTGCCGTAGGCGCCTTCGCCCATCAGCAGCGTGTTGCTGGTGCCGTCGGTGATGTCGGCCATCCTGGTGCTGCTGTAGAAGCTGAAGATCCCGTTGGCCTGGGCCAGCAGCGACCCGAACGAGGTCGGGTTGCTCGAGCAGAAGGGGTCCTCGTAGCGGCCGGGGGCGAACCAGGTCCCGGCGTTCCCCTTGTAGCTGGTGTACTTCATGACGAAGGGCTGGGGGTAGCCGAAGTCGTCCTTGATGTCGATCCCCTTGGACACCGACCCGTCGCTGGGGCACCACAGCGTGCTGATCCCGCTGCCCGTGGCCGTGCTGTTGTCCATCCAGGTGAAGTGGACGCTGGTGTTGTACGAGTTGTAAACGGTCCCCTGCTCGTAGAACGGCAGCAGGGAGACGAGGAGGCCCTGCTCGTGGTTGCCCGAGCACGGCTTGAACGTCGAGCCCGGCCCCGGCATGTGGTAGCAGCCGATCGGGCCGGTGCCGTTGGCGTCGATGTAGTTGTGGAACGCCAGCCCCAATTGCTTGAGGTTGTTGACGCACTGGCTGCGGCGGGCGGCCTCGCGGGCGGCCTGGACCGCGGGCAGCAGCAGGGCGATCAGGACCGCGATGATCGCGATCACCACCAGCAGCTCGATCAGGGTGAATCCGCGGCGAGGGCGTCGGTCGTCATCAAGAGGGGCTCCGGTTTCCGGGCGGGGTATCGGGTGATGGGCGAATCCTGGAGAGGAGTCGGGGCGAGGGCCGGGCGGCTCGAAGCGGCCGGCGACGATGACGCGGGGGCCCGATCGCCCTCCCGACCGGGAGGGCGGGCCGGCGACGCGACCGGGCGCATGACAATTCGCCGGAGATCGCCGGGGTCGCCAAGCCGCGGGCGCGGGGCGGCCTCGGGGGAGCCGGGGCGGATCTCAAGTTCAGGGGCGGGGGACGATTGACCTTCGGGACTGGCCGAGAAGTTCGGTTCGTGACCGGGCCACCCGACGCACTCGCCCTGTGGGAGAGGTGGACCCTTGGAGAGGAGGGGGAGGGTCCGGGCGCGTGTCGGGCTGGGGACTGGCGACCGGGGCGATCCGGCGGGGGAAACCCGCCTCGGGCCTCGATCTGCGGAAAGTTTAGGCGGGCTCCGCGGCTCTTACAACAAAAATTTGAGAAAAATCCACGGATTTTTTGAGGGCCGAAACGCGACGGGGATGCGACATCTCCGCCCGGACGCCGGGCCTCGCCGGAGGTCCCGCCCGGCCGTTCCGGCCCTCAGCCCGGCCGGCCGGCGACGGCGGCGGTGGGGGCCTCCGCCGGCGGCGGGGCGTACTGGGGCATGGGCCGGCCCATCAGGTATTTATCGAACCATCCGACGATGTGCTGGAGCCGCTCGACCCGGTGCCAGGGCTTTCCGGAGCGGGACAGCTCGTGCCCCTCGCCGGGGAAGCGGACCATGACGACCGGCTTCTTGAGCGCCTTGAGGGCGCGGAACATCGCCTCGCCGCCGGCGGCCGGCGGGGTCCGGAGGTCGGACTCCCCCTCGATCAGCATCAGGGGGGTGGCGACCTTCTCGACGTGGGTGATCGGCGAGCGGGCGGCGAAGTCGGCGGGGTCGCGGAACGGGGCGTCCTTGAACCAGGTCGGCTGGAAGAGGGTGAAGTCGGCGGAGTACCACCAGCCGGACCAGTCGGCGATCGAGCGCTGGGCGACGGCGGCGGCGAAGCGGTCGGTCTGGGTGATCGCCCAGTTGGTCAGGAGCCCGCCGCCGCTCCCCCCGGTGATCCCCAGCCGCTTGGGGTCGACGTAACCCCGGCGGATCAGCTCGTCGACGCCGAGCATCAGGTCCTTGTGGTCGTCGCCGGGGTAGCGGTGCTGGATGACGTTGCCGAAGTCGAGGCCGAACGAGGAGCTGCCGCGCGGGTTGGGGTAGAGCACGACGTACCCCTTGGCGGCCATCCACTGGAACTCGTGCGAGAACGTGGCCCCGTAGGCGGCGTGCGGGCCGCCGTGGACGTTGAGGATCAGGGGGTACTTCTTCGAGGGGTCGAAGCCGGGCGGCTTCTGGATCCAGGCCTGGATCTCCAGGCCGTCGAAGCTCCGGTACTTCAACTCCTCGGGGGCGGGCAGGTCGACCTCGGCGAAGAGGCGGGCGTTGAGGTCGGTCAGCTTGCGGATCGGGGCCCCCGGGCCTTCGAGGAGGTGGACGTCGCCGAAGCTGGTCGGGGTGAGCACGAGCAGGGCGAGCTTCGAGCCGTCGGGCGACGGGCTGAAGGCGGCGACGTCGCGGTCGCCGGCGGTCCACTCCTTGGCCTTGTGGTCGAGCAGGTCGAAGGCGACGAGGTTGAGCCGGCCCCGGCGGGCGACCTTGTCGACGACGCTCTTGCCGTCGCGGGACCAGGCCGGCCGGCTCGGCGCCGAGCCCCGGGGGGCGTGGCCGTCGCCGGAGAGCGAGCCGCCGATGTCGTCCTCGGTGCCGTCGGTCAGGCAGGCCGGGGGCGCCTTGGACCCGACGTCGACGACGAACAGGTCGGGCGGGGTGTACGACCGGCTCGGCTCGGCCGGGGTCCCCCGGAAGGCGACCCGGCGGCCGTCGGGGCTGGGCGAGGGGGCGGAGATGGTCCCGCGGATCGAGGCGACCGGGGCGACCTCGCCGCCCGTACACGGGATCGAGTAGAGCGCCGAGCGGTCGACCCGGTGGGCGGGCTCGGGGTCGCGGCTGCTGACGAAGTAGATCGTCCGCGAGTCGGGCGACCAGGCGAGGTCGGATTCTTCGAACGGGCCGGCGGTCAGGCGTTTGGGCGCGGGCTTGTCGTCCCCCTCGCCCGGGGCGGCGACGGTCCAGATGTGGGCGGGGTGCTTGGAGTCGCGATAGCCGGCGTTGTCGAGGCGGAACTCGGCCCGGGTCACGACCCGGACGTCGCTCTCGCGCTCCGTCGGCCCCCCCTTGGCCTTGCGGGCGACCCGGGCGAGGTCGTCGGGCGTGGTCCCGCTGAGGAAGGCGATCGACTTGCCGTCGGGGCTCCAGCTCGGCCCGGCGACCCCTTCGGGCAGGTCGGTCAGCGCCCTCGCCTCGCCTCCGCCGAGGGGCAGGAGGTAGGCCTGGGCCGGCCGGACCTTGCCGTCGTTCTCGGTCCGGCGGAGGAACAGCAGGCGGGAGCCGTCGGGCGACCACCGGGGCCAGGCGTCTCGGGCGCCGTTGGTCAGCCGCCTGGCCTCGCCCCCACCGGTCGGGACGACCCAGACGGACGTCTCGTAGTCGTCCTTGTCGCGGTCGACGGCGACCCGGACGAAGGCGACCCGGGAGCCGTCGGGCGCGACCTGCGGGTCGGCCGCCCAGGCGAAGCGGAGCAGGTCGGCCTCGGTGATCGGCCGTCGGTCGGCCCCCCCTGCCCCGGCCCCGGCCAGCAGGACGAGGGCGAGGCCGAGCCGCCAGGTTCGCGAGAGTCGGGTCATCCGCTACCTCATCAGATCGGGCCGAGGTCGGGGTCGGGATCGAGGTCGAGGTCGGGATTGGCGGGCCGGCGGGGATCGGGCCCTTTCGCGAGAGATGGTCGAGCCCACATCGTAACGAGCGAGGCCGGGCGACGCGACGGCCCACGCCCGGACTTTTCGAGGGGGATCGCGGCCGATGAATTATGCACGCATGTTGCATCGCGGCGAGACCGTGGTAGCCTTGCGATGGGCCCGCGTTCCCGAAGCGGGTCGAACCGAGGGCGGGCCGTGGCCGCCCCGCCCGGATCGGCCCAAGCTCGGGTCCTTGAGGAGTTCATGAACCACAGGATCGCTCCCTGGCCGTCGGCCGGCCTCGACCGCCACCAGTCGCGGCGCGTTGCCGGCTTGCCGGCCGTCTCGGTCCTGGCCGGGCCGCCGGGCGTCGCCGCCCGGGAAGGGCGGCTCTGGGCGGTCGCCTCGGGCCGAGGCGTCGTCGAGGTCGCCGACCCACGGCCCGGCCCGATGGCCGACGCCTGGGCGGATCGCCTGGCGGCCGGGGGCGACCCCTGGCGAGCCGTCGTGTCGCGGGTCGCCCTGGCCTCGGGCGACCACGCCGACGACCTCGGGCGGCGGCTCGCCCGGATGACCCCGATGGAACTCGGCCTGTTCCGCGAGGCGGCCGGGCCGGTCGGCGGCGACTCGGGGGTCGAGGCGACCTGCCGTTGGCTGCTGGAGCGGGCGGCCGACGGGGAGGATCTCGCCGGGCCCGGCCTGGCGAGTCGCCTGGGGCTGGCCGTGCCCGGCCTGGCCGGCGGCGGGCCCTCCGAGCGGGGGCTGGTCGCCCTGGGAGGGTTGATCGAGCCGGGGGCCGGGCCGGTCTTGCTCGCCGCCCGAGGGGCGGATGGCCCCGGGGCTTCGGCCTGGGTCGAGGACGCCGCGCGGTCGCTGGCGGCCCTGGCCCTGGCCCAGCCCCGGCTCGCGGCGATCCTGGCGGTCGCCCCGTGCGACCTCGAAGCGTACCTGCGGTCGGCCCCCGAGTCGCGCGAGAAGGCCCTGATCCGCTCGGGCGTCGTCGCCGTCGCCGGCGACGACGGGGGCGAGATCGGGCCGGTCGGCCCGCCCGCCGAGAACGCCCCGGCCCCCTCGGGGCCCGGATCGCCGGAGGACGACGACCGGGCCCGGAGCGAGGCCGAGCGGTTCCTCTTCGAGCGGCTGGAGTCGCTGCCGATGACCGCCGGCCTCTTCGAGCTGAACTCGGGCCTCGACATCCCTTTCGGCCCCGGCCGGGCGATGGAGGTCGACCTCGTCTCCCGGCCCCTCGGGCTTGCCATCGAGGTCGACGGCTACTATCACTTCCGGGACGAGGACGCCTACCGCCGCGACCGCCGCAAGGACTTCCTGCTCCAGGCGAGGGGCTACCTGGTGGTCCGGGTCCTGGCCGAGGACGTGGTCCGTCGGCTCGAAGACGTCCTGGACCTGATCCTCTCGGCGGTCGCCTCGCGCGAAGGCGGCCCCGGCGCCCCGAATCGAGACGCACCACGATGAACCGCCCGGTCGACCGAAGTCCCGTCGAGACCCTGGCCCTGGCACGGCTGCTCGCCGCCGGCGAGAAGGGCGAGGCCGAGAAGGCCCTCGGCAAGGCCCTGGTCCCGCTGGTCGAGCACCGCTGGCGGGGCCGGGACTGGGACGACCGCCTCGGCCTCGCCCTCGACGGGCTGCGGGAGGCCGGGGCGGTCCGCGAGGTCAAGGCGGGCCGGGCCACGCGGCTGGCCCTGACCGACGAGGGGCGGCGGGTCGCCGCGGAGGCGCTGGGGCTCGGCGATCCGGCGGCCAGACCGACCTGGGCGAAGCTCAAGGCGGCCCACCTGCCGGCCCTGGCCCTGGGCCGGCCCGGACCGGCCGCCATCAACATGAAAGCGGAGATCCTCCGGGCGGAATATCGGCTCGACCTCGGCGAGAAGCCCAGGCCCCAGGATGCCGCCGGGGCGGTGGCCTCGAAGCTGATGGGCCTGGAGCCCGGGCGGAAGTTCACCGCCGACGAGATCCTCCGTAAGCTCCTGGGCGACGCCGGGATCGCGATCCCCGCCGGCCAGAAGCCCACCCCCGCGAACATCCAGCAGGCCCTCTTCCGCCGCGAGCTGGGCGACCCCTCGGCCGGCAAGCCGCTCGACCTGCTCGCGACCCGGAGCGTCGGCGCCCGCCGGGACACGGCCGCCGAGCTGGCCTCGGCCGTGCTCCGCTCCTGGGTCGACCGATCCGAGCCCTCGCCCGTCGAGGAGACCCAGGCCCCGGCCCCCCCCGCCATCGGAGCCGGCCCGCCCGGGCCGATCGACCTGCCGGATTTCGCCCGCCGGGTCGTCGAGGCCGCCCGCCGAAGCCCCACCGGCTGGTTCGGCGACGCCAAGGTCTTCATCTCCCACGTCCGCCGCGGCCTCGGCGACGACCCGGCCATCGGGGGGATGGATGACGGCGCCTTCAAAGGGCTCCTGATCGAGGCGCATCGCGCCCGGCACCTCGAACTCGGCCGGGCCGACCTGGTCGAGGCGATGGACCCGGTCGACGTCCGCGAGTCGGCGACGCCCCACCAGAACGCGGTCTACCACTTCGTCCGCACCGAGGAGCCGGCCCGATGACCCGGACCACGCCCGCCGCCGCCCCCTCGCCGGCGCCCGCCATCCCCGCCCCCCCGGACGACCCCCGGGCCCGGGCCTTCTGCTCGCCCGACGGCCCCGAGGTGTTCCACGCCATCGCCCACTGGAACGACATCTGGCGGCCCGACCCCTACGACGTCGAGACGATCCACGAGGAAGCCCGGGAGGCCTTCCGCCGCCTGGTCGGCCGGGCCTCCGCGATCCCCCGGCCGACCTCGGGCCGGATCTTGTTGCTGATGGGCGAGTCGGGCTCGGGCAAGACCCACCTGATGCGGGCCTTCCGGAACTGGGCCCACGGCGAGGGCCGGGGGTACTGCGGCTACATGCAGATGACCTCGGCGGCCGACGACTACGGCCGCTACATCCTCGGCAACCTGATCGAGTCGCTGGGCCGGCCCTACCACGCGCCGACGGGGGAGACGACCGGCCTGAGGCGGCTCTCGACGGCCCTGGCCGAGTCGTCGCGGTCGATCTCCGCCGAGCGGCTCGCCCAGCTCCGCGAGGACGAGCTGGACGACCGCTGCCTGGGCCGGCTCGTCAATGCCCTGGCCGAGCAGATCGTCGAGGACGAGCGGTTCGACGACTTCGACCTCGATATGGTTTGTGCCCTGCTCTACCTCCAGCGCGACGAGCCGAGGCTCCGGTCCCGGGTCCTCAAATACCTCCGGTGCGAGGACCTTTCCCCGGCCGATCGCGAGGCCCTCGGCGGCCTCACGCCCCGCCTGGGCGACCCGGCCGCCGCCGAGCGGGTCGTCGCCCTGCTCGGCCAGCTCATGGGCTCGGTCGATTCGGTCCCCCTGATCCTCTGCCTGGACCAGCTCGAAGCGATCTGGAACCTCGACGAGTGTCCGGCCCGGTTCCGCCGGGCGATGGCCGCCGTCTGCGACCTGGTCGACCGGGTCCCCTCGTCGGTCGTGGTCATCTCCTGCCTGGAAGACTTCTACAACGAGCTCAAGCCCCACCTCGCCACGCCGGCCCGGGCCCGGATCGAGCACGACCCGGCGCCGATCCGGCTGTCGGCCAGACGCGAGCCGGCCGAGGTCGCCCGACTCATCGCCCTGCGGCTCGAACACCTCTACGAGTCGAGCGGCACCGCGATCGACCCGGGAGACCCGACCTATCCGATCCCCGCCGCGCTCGTGTCCGGGCAGGCCGAGAAGCCGACCCGGCTGATCCTCGACTGGTGCCGCGAGTTCCGCGACCGATCCGTCGCGGCGGGCCGGGTGGAGGGCGGCGAGATCATCGACCCGATCACCCCCCCGCCCGCGATCAACACCGACCGCCTCGAACAGCTCTGGAACGACTTCCGATCGGGCCATCCCGCCCCGGTCCCGGCCGAAGACGACGCGCTGGGCGAGCTGCTCGCCCGGTCGATCGCGGCGTGCTCGGCCGAGGCCGAGGGCGGCGTGGCCTATTCGGCCGAGGTCGAACGCTCGATGATCGCCGTCGAGGTCCAGGCGGCGGACCAGTCGGTCGACCGCCTGCTGGTCGCCATCTGCAACCGGTCGGCCAAGGGGGGTGGCCTGGGCAGGCAGGTCGAGGAGGTCGAGAAGCGGTCGGGCGCGGCGACCCCCGCCGTCACGCCCGTGCTCGTCCGGTCGACGGAGTTCCCGACCAGCCCGGCCGCCGCCGTCTCCAAGCAGATCGGCCGGCTGATCACCGGGGGCGGGCGCCGGGTCGTGGTCGAGGATTCGGACTGGCGGGCGATGGGGGCGATGCGAGCGTTCCGGCGGGCCCACCAGGCCGAACCGGGCTTCGCGGCCTGGCTCGTCGCCGAGAAGCCCCTGAGCCGCCTGGAATCGCTCCGCAAGATCCTCGCGAGCGACGACCGCAAGGCCGCCGCCCGGCCCGAGCCGCCGCCCTCGCCGCCCACCCCGGCGGCCCCGATTCCGGCCCCGACTCCGGCCGCCGCGAGCGGGCCCGACGCCGGGCCGGGGCCGATCGAGGTCGGGACGATGATGGGGCTCAAGCCGACTCGGGTGGCGATCGAGCCGGCGGAACTGGCGATGCACGCCGCGTTCCTGGGGGCGACCGGCAGCGGCAAGACGACGGTCGCGCTGGGGATCGTCGAGCAGCTCCTGCTCCGGGGTATCCCGGCGATCCTCGTCGACCGCAAGGGGGACCTGTGCCGGTACGCCGACCCCGGGGCCTGGGCCGTCCCGAGCCCCGACCCGGCCGTCGAGGCCCGTCGGGCGGCGTTCCGCGAGCGGGTGGAGGTCGCCGTCTACACTCCGGGGGGGCCGAGCGGCCGGCCGCTCTCGATCGCCGCCGTGCCGCCCGGCCTGGGCACCTTGCCGTCGGCCGAGCGGGAGAAGACCGCCCAGTTCGCCGCCTCGGCCCTGGGCGGGATGATGGGGTACAAGGCCACCAACGGCAACGACCAGACCCGGACGGTGATCCTGGCGAAGGCGATGGAGCTGCTCGGCCAGGGCCGCCCCGAGGGGGTCTCCCTGCCCGAGCTCATCGGCTTCATCCACGACGCCGACCCGGCCCTGGTCAACGCCATCGGCTACCTCGACACGAAGCATTTCGCCAAGCTCGTGCAGGACCTGGAGACGGTCCGCCACTCCCGGGGCGACCTCCTCTCGGCTCCGGGCGAGCCGATGGACGCCGAGGCGCTGCTGGGCCTGGGCGGACACGCCAGGCCGGGCCGGACCCGCTTGAGCATCGTCAGCACCAAGTCGCTCGGGCCCGCCGGGGACGTCCAGTTCTGGGTCGCCCAATTCCTCATGGAGCTCGCCCGGTGGACCAGCCGGGCCCCGTCCAGGGTCCTCCAGGCGGTCCTCCTCTTCGACGAGGCCGACCTGTACCTGCCGGCGGTGGGCAAGCCGGCGACCAAGGAGCCGATGGAGAACCTGCTCAAGCGGGCCCGGTCCGCCGGGCTCGGCATCTTGCTGGCCACCCAGAGCCCCGGCGACTTCGACTACAAGTGCCGCGAGAACATCCGATCCTGGTTCGTCGGCCGGGTCGCCCAGCCCACCGCCCTGGCCAAGATGAGGCCGATGCTCAGCGATTGCCGGGTCGACGTCGAGTCCAGGCTGCCCGGCCAGTCGACCGGCCAGTTCCACCTGATCCGCGAGGGCTCGGCCGCCGCGTTCCGGGCCGACCGCTCGCTGATGGCCACCGAGCAGCTCCCCGAGGCGGAGAGCCTCGCCCTCGCCCGGCGGACCTTCGAAAGTCGAGGACCCCTGGCGGATCGGGGCCAGGGTCGCTACAACGACCGGACGATTCCCGCGCCGGGCTGATCACCCGATCGGCCGCGGCCCCCCACTCACCGGAGGTCGACCCATGCCCGATCCCAGCCCCGCTTCGAGTCCGGCGATGGCCGGCAAGACCGTCCTGGTGACCGGCGCGACCGCCGGGATCGGCGAGGTCGCCGCGGTCGAGCTGGCCCGCCGGGGTGCGTCGGTCATCGTGGTGGGGCGGGACCCCAAGAAGCTCGACGCGACCGTCGCCCGGGTCCGCAAGGAGACCGGCAAGGACGCCGCCGACGCCTTCCTCGCCGACCTGACCGCGCAGTCCCAGGTCCGCCGCCTGGCCGAGCAGGTCCGGTCCCGCCACCCCAGGCTCGACGTCCTGCTCAACAACGCCGGCGCGATCTTCAGCAAGCGGTCCGAGACGGCCGATGGGATCGAGCGGACCTTCGCGTTGAACCACCTGGCCTACTTCCTCCTGACCAACCTCCTGCTCGACAACCTCAAGGCCGCCGGCCACGCCCGGGTGGTCAACGTCTCCTCGATGGCCCACCAGTCGGTCCCTGGGGGGATCAACTTTGACGACATCGAGGGCAAGGTGAAGTACAGCGGCTGGACCGCCTACGCCCAGTCGAAGCTGGCCAACATCCTCTTCAGCAACGAGCTGGCCCGCCGCCTCGAGGGGACCGGCGTCACCTCCAACGCCCTGCACCCCGGGATCGTCTCCACCGACTTCACCGCCGGCAACGGCGCGATGGGCTGGGTCTACCGGCGTCTATACTCGGTCATCGGGATCTCCTCCGAGACCGGCGCAAAGACCTCGATCCACCTGGCCGCCTCGCCCGAGGTCGAGGGCGTCACCGGCGGCTACTTCGCCAAATCCAAGCCCGCGAAGACAGCCAAGCCGGCCCAGGACCGCGAGGCCGCCCGCCGCCTCTGGGAACTCAGCGAGCGGATGACCGGCGCCGTGTCGGCGTGAATTGAGATCGGGGCTCGCCTACTGCTCGACCCGGATCTCGTGGCCGGAGAGGGTCTCGTACCCGTCGGCGGTGATGAGGTAGTTGCGCTCGAACCTCATGCCGCCGACGCCCTCGACGTAGAGGCCGGGCTCGATGGCGAGGACGTCGCCGGCGACGAGGGTTTCGGGGCCGTGGGGGACGAGGTAGGGGGGCTCGGGGTGGCCGAGGCCGATCCCGTGGCCGGTGTGGTGCGGGAAGTGGTCGAGCAGGCCGAGCGACCGGAAGTGGTCGCGGACGGCGGCGTCGACGTCGCCGGCGAGGGCCCCGGCCTTGAGGCGGGACTCGGCGGCGGCGAGGGCCCCGACGCAGCCCTCGAACAGCTCGCGCTGGCGGGGGCTGGGCGTCCCCCGGACGACGAAGGAATTCGTGAAGTCGCTCCGGTAGCCGTCGACGACGACGGAGAAATCGAGGAGGAGCAGGTCGCCCGCCTCGATCGCCCGCGAGGTGGGCGGGCCGCCCTTGTCGGTGGCGGTCCGGGGGCCGGAGGCGAAGTCGCCGTAGACGATCGCCCGTTGGCCCAATTCGACCATCGCGGCGTTCTGGACCAGCAGGTAGACGTCCAGCTCGGTCATCCCCGGCTCGACCTCGGCCAGGGCCGCGGCGTGGGCGGCGTCGCCGGCCCGGATCGCCCGGCGGAGGGTCTCCACCTCGTCGAGGTCCTTGGCCCGGCGCAGCGGGCGGATCAGCGGGGTCAGGTCGACGACCTCCAGGCCCGGCCGGGCCGCCCGGAGCCCCTCGACCACGCCCGCCGGGACGCCCGACAGCTCGACGCCGATCCGGTTGCCGGCGATCTTGGCGAGCTGGCCCAGGGCCGACTCGACCAGTTGCCCCCGCCTGGGCCGGGTCGGGCCGGAGCCGTCGTACCAGACCGGCGCGACGGCGGCGTCGACGTGGGCCTTGGCGATCTCGGCGCCCAGCAGGTTGTCGGCGATCAGGCTCGCCTTGCCCGGCTCGATCACGAGCAAGGCGGCCGACTCGTTCGTGCGGAACTCGAAGGGGGCGGGGTCGTAGTTGGCGAAGTAGACCAGGTGCGCCGGCTCGGCCACGATCAAGGCGTCGCACTCGGCGGGCAGGGCCTCCCGGAGCCGGTCGCGGCGGGCGGCGCAGCCTTGGGCGGTGAGCATCGGTCGGTCGCTCCGGTCATTCGCGGATGAACATGTCGGGTGGAACGAATCGACGGGCTCAGCGCTGGACGCGGGCGGAGCCGCCCTTGGCGAAGGCCTCGACCTCGGGTAGCCGGGCCATGGTGGTGTCGCCGGGGAAGGTGGTCAGCAGGGCCCCGTGGGCCCAGCCGAGGCGGAGGGCCTCCTCGGGGGACTTGCCGGAGAGGAGGCCGTAGAACAGGCCGGCGGCGAAGCCGTCGCCGCCGCCGATCCGGTCGATCACGTCGAGCTGGGCGGTGGGGCTGGTGTAGTTCTGGCCGTCGAGGTGGAGCACCGCGCCCCAGTTGTGGCGGTTGGTGGTGACGACCTCGCGGAGCGTGGTGGCGACGAGCTTGACGTTGGGGTGGTTGGCCCGGACCTGCTCGATCATCTTGAAGAAGTTCTCGGGGTCGAGCTTGGAGGATGAGTGGACGTCCTGGCCTTCGAGGCCGAGGCCCATCTGGAGGTCCTCCTCGTTGCCGACGAGGGCGTCGACGTGCTCGACGATCCGGCGGATCGCCTCGACCCCCTTCTTCGGGCCGCCGACGGAGGCCCAGAGCTTGGCCCGGTAGTTCAGGTCGAACGAGGTGACGGCGCCGGCGGCCTTGGCGGCCTTCATCCCCTCGATGATCACCTCGGCGGTGGTCTCCGACAGCGCGGCGAAGATCCCGCCGGAGTGGAACCACCGCACGCCCTTGGCGAAGAGGGACTTCCAGTCGAAGTCGCCCGGCTTGAGCAGCGCGGCGGCCTCGTTCGAGCGGTTGTAGAAGACCACGGGCGGGCGGACCCCCTGCCCCCGGTCGCTGTAGACGGTGGCGATGTTGGGGCCGCGGACGCCGTCGTGCTCGAACCACTTGTAGAACGGCGTGACGCCCATCTCGCGGACCCGGCCCTGGACCAGCTCGCCGATCCCGTAGTTGACCATCGCGGTGGCCACGCCGGTCTTCAGGCCGAAGCAGTCGGACAGGTTGGCCGCGACGTTGTACTCGCCGCCGGAGACGTGGATCTCCAGGCTCCGGGCCTTGCGGAACGGGATCACGCCGGGGTCGAGCCGGTTGACGAGGGCCCCGAGGGCGAGGAAGTCGAGGTCGCCGGCCCCCTGGGGGACGTTCAGGCCGCTCATGAGCGAGGCTCCCAACTGGCGGTGGATTTGAAGGGTGGAGACGATGACCGCTGACCGCTCTCATTCATCAGCCGGCGACGTTGACGAACACCTTGAGGGCTTCCTTGTCTTCGAGCTGCGCCATCATCTCGGCGAAGCGGTCGAGCCCGGCGATCGGGTTGGTGAGGATCCGGCCGGTGACGCCGGGGAAGGTGTGCTCGCCGAGCGAGAGGGCCTCGATCCCCAGCTCGAAGTGGCGGCGGTTGCCGTTGACGCTGCCGACGAGGAGCTTGTTGCCGAGGACCCATTCCAGGTTGATCTTGGCCCCGTCGAGCGAGACATCGTACTGGCCGCCGGTGATGCTCGTCCAGATCAGGGCCCCGTTGTGGGCGAGGGCCTCCATCGCCCGGAAGCAGACCTCGGCGTTGCCGGTGGCCTCGAAGATCAGGTCGGGCTTGCCGACCTGCTTGACCAGGTCGGTCATCGGCGTCTGCCGGGTGGCGACGTAGGTCCCCCCGTACGCCTCGACGATCTCCGACTTCAGGTGCGGGCCGGGCCGGGTGGCCAGGGTGTACACCTCCAGGCCGCGGAGCCGGAGCATCATCGTCGCCAGCAGGCCGATCTGCCCGGCGCCCAGGACGAACGCCCGCCTCGGCCTCCAGACCTGGAGCCGCTGCTGGGCCAGGTACGCCTGCTCGATCGCCTTGGCGCAGACGCTGGCCGGCTCGGAGAGCACCCCCAGGTGCTTCAGGCCCTGGGGGACCCGGACCACGTACTCGGCGTCGTCGACGATCATCTCGGTCATGAAGCCGTGGCAGAGGTTGATCCCGCGCTCGTAGTACGTCTCCTCGCTGGTGATGTCGTTGCGGCCGATCGCGTCGAAGAGCGACCCGCCGGGGCGCCTGACGGTGCAGGTGACGTAATCGCCGGGCACGACCTCGATGACCTTCTCGCCGACCTCGACGACCTGGCCGAAGCTCTCGTGGCCGATGACCAGGTGGTCGCCCCCGGCCGGGGCGTTGCCGTACTGGGCCTCGTTGATCTCGCGGTCGGTGGCGTCGACCCCGACTTGCAACACCTTGACCAGGACGCCCCGCCCCTCGGGGACCCGGCAGACCTGCGGGTGCGGCTGGTCCGAGACCCCCGGCCTGGGGATCTCGCGGCTGTGGACGCTGTGCGACTTGCCCGGGAGGACGGCGACGGCTTTCATCCGGAATCCAACTCATCGAGGAGAATCGAAGGCCCGCCCCCACTTGCGATCGAGGCGACCGGGGCCGGACGATTTTACCCCCCAAGGCCCTCGTTCGCCATGACCCGGCGTCCCCGGATCGTCCCCGATCTCTGGGAATCCGGTGCCGGCGAGCCGTCGCGGGCGCAGGAGCCCCGGAGGGTCAGTCCTCGATCTCGATGACCTCCATCCGTAAGGCGTGCCGGCGGAGGTGCTCAAGCGGCGAATTGCCCCGGTCGAGAAGTCGGAGGACCTCCTTTAAGGGGTTTGAAAGAACGTAATTCTCCCGTATCCTGTAGCCTCTTCACCAGGAGGCCCAGGAGCTTACGGAGATGCGACCCGAACCCGAGATGATCCCCGTCCTCACCGACGCCGCCGAGGCCCTCAAGGGCGGCCAGAAGCGGCTCTTCATGGCCAAGACGGTCCAGGCCATGGGGCGGGGCGGGCAACGCTGGGCCGAGGTGCACCTCGGCT
>JAABUQ010007748.1_pt1 | contig 15391 bp, 13 predicted proteins | sample 5560001 | NCBI WGS metagenome assembly JAABUQ01 (sample SAMN10711888, study PRJNA513371) | rock metagenome | isolation source: Antarctica rocks | place: Antarctica: Victoria Land, Finger Mt nord | collected 2015-12-18 | reverse complement strand
CCATGACGCCAACCCTAGCCGTGTCGACCACACCACGGGCCACCAGGGCGTCGACCCCCGACAAGATATCGTCGGTGTCGGCGCCGCCCATGTCGCCGCGCACCATCTCGGCGAAGGCCTGGCCGCGGCCCCCGCTCCCGCGCGGATTGGGGTGCAGGATGGCGTAGCCGCGGTGGGCCAGCAGCGGCGTGAACATATAGGACAGCGACCACGCGTTGCGCCAGGCCCAGACCGGTCCTCCATGCACATGAACAACCAGTGGATGCGGCCCCGGTCCCTCGGGCAGCACAAGCAAGCCCTGGATCTCCAAACCGTCCGGCGCCGTCCAGGACACCTGCTCGAGCGTCCCGCCCACCTCCATCGCATAGTCGCCGCCCTCGCATGCCAATCGCGCGACAGTCCGTGGGGCGCCGTCCCGCACGACCGCGACTTCCGGGAAGCGATCGTAGCTGTGCAGCGCCAGCGCGAACGCGTCAGCGCCGCACGGCGCGGCCATCGGATAGCTCTCCCCGGAGGTCTCACCCGTCGCCCACAACTCGGCGACGCGCCCGGTCGTGTTGTCGTACTGCCCATACACCGACTGCAAGCCCCGCAGCCCGGCGAAGAAGAGGTGTTGCTCATCGCGCCACGCCAGATGCGTGACGTCCACGCCGTGCGTGTCGATAGTGAAAGGATCGCCGCCGCGTGGCCCGAACAGCAGGATATCGCCGGCAAGGAGCGTGCGGTCGCTGCACAGCGCCTGCACGACCGCGAGGCGCTGTCCCGACGGCGGCGCCGCCGGCAGGCCCAGTTGCCGGTCGCCGTCGTAGAAGGTGTCCACGCGACCGTCGGCAACGTCGATGAGGGCCAGCGGCGCGCCGTACCACGCCCCCTCCCCGGGCTCGTGCGACACAATGGCGGCGAGGCGCCCCGGCCCAACCCACACGGCCTCCCAGACGTTCAACCCTTCATGCGAGACCAGACGGTTGGTCCCCGTGTCCACGTCGTAAAGCCAGAGGCGCCGCCACTGGTTCTCGGTCACCCCGCTGTCCACCTGTGGCGCCCACGCCGGTAGGTCCTCCGGGTTGTCCGCGGTGGTGATCGCTCCCTGGACGTCGGACACGTCGGCGCCGGGACCGGCCACGCCGAGCAAGACCGCGCGGCCATCGGGCGACCAGGCAAGGTACTCGACCGTGCCGTCGACGGCCGGCGCGCTGATCGCTTCGCGGAGGCCCTCGCGCTCTAACAGGTAGAGTTGCTGACGCCCCTTCTCAACACGATCGGAGAGAAACGCCAGCCGCGTCCCATCGGGCGACCAGCGGGCAAAGCGGTCGTCGTTGGGGCCGGCCGTAATCTCGTCGAAGGTCCTCGCGTTGACGTCAGCGAGGCAGATGCGCATCGTGGGTGAACCCTCCAGGCGCTCCAGGCGGCTGCCGGTGAAGGCAATGTAGCGCCCGTCGGGTGACGGCGCCGGGTCGGCGGCGTCGGAGATCCGCCCGAAGGCGGGGGCGAAAACCTGGCGAAAATGGTCCTCGATCTCACGATACAGCGGTGTTTGGCGCAGGTCTCGGTCCACGTCCCTCTCCAATCCCTTGTACAAGGCCATACCATCGTCAGTTGTAGGGGCGCATCGCCATGCGCCCTGCCTCGCGGGTGGGCGCGTCGCCGCGGGCGAACGGGCCCCGGGTAACCGGAGGGCGCGTGGCGATGCGCCCCTACATAGCGCGCGACAGGCCGTCGTCGAGGCTGACATAGCCCTATCCCTTGCACAACTTGCTTGGCCCCTAGCGGTAACGGATGCGCGGGTCGATCAGCGCATAGCTCAGGTCGACGACGAGGTTGGACACCACAATGAGCAGCGCCGCGAAAAGCACGGTGCCCAGGATGATGGGGACATCGAGTTGGCTGATGGCGTCGATGGCCTGCTTGCCGATGCCGGGCAACGCGTAGGCCTGCTCGATGATAAAGGCCCCGCCCAGAAAGTAGCCCAGGTCGACGCCGATCTGGGTGACGATAGGTGTGATGGCGTTGGAGATGACGTGGCGGAACAAGATGTATGGCTCGGAGAGACCTTTGGCGCGGGCCATGCGCACGTACGGCTGGTCGAGTACGTCCAGAACCGTAGAGCGAAAGGTGCGGGCGTAAATCGCCGCGCCGCCGATCCCGAGCGTGACGCACGGCAGGATCATGTACTTGAGCGCCGGGCTGCCGTACCCTCCGATGGGGAAGAGCGCGACGGTGAAAGCGAGGTAGTAGAGCAACACTAGTCCCAGCCAGAAGGGCGGCGCCGACACGCCGCCGAGCGCGAACAACATGACGGCGCGGTCGAGCCACGAGCCGCGCCGGTAGGCGGAGATGATGCCGGTGGGTAGGCCGATCAGCAACTCTACGAAGAGCCCGCCAACGGCCAGTTGAGCCGTGACGGGGAAGCGCGCCAAGATGGTCGGCAGCACCGGCACGTTCTGGACGTACGAGTAGCCGAAGTCGCCGTGCAATACGTTGCCGAGGTAGCGCCCGTACTGCGCCAGGAACGGCTGGTCGAGCCCGAGTTGGTGGCGGATGCTGCGTACCGTATCGGCCGACGCCCCATTGCCCGCGATGCGCCGCGCGGGGTCGCCCGGCATGAGGTAGGTCAGGGCGAAAGTGATAGTAACCACGCCCAGAAGCACCACGAGCATCCACAGTAGACGCCGGATAAGGTAGCGAAGCATAATTCTCTCCAGTCGGGAGTCGGGAGTCGGGAGTCGGGAGTCGTCGATAGATTAGGTCATCTACTGGGAGCGCCGGCTAGAAGCCGGCGCTCCCAGTAAATACGTTTCCTAGCGTCACTCCCGACTCCCGACTCCCGACTCCCGACTAGCTACTGTTTCACGTAGTCCTGAAACACCAAGGTCCAGGGGCTGGCCGAAATAGAGTAACGTTTCATCGCCGCGGAGGGTAGGCTGTAAAACACCGAGTTGAAGACCGGCGCGACGGGGGCGTCCTCCATCAGCATCTTGTCGAGTTGCGGGTAGAGGCGCAGGCGCGCGGCGCGATCGGTCATGATCTTGAGCTTGTGGGCGAACGCGTCGACTTTAGGGTTGCAGTAGAACGACATGTTGAAGGTGCCTGGGACGGCTGAGGCGCAACTCTCGATCGGCTCGTACCAGTCGTTGGGGTCGGGGAAGTCCTGATACCATGCCGTCCATGTAATCGGCGACTTACCGGGCGTCTGCACGATGGCCTGCCACTGCGGCTCCAGCAAGACCTTGAGCGAGGCCTTGATGCCGACCTGCGCGAGTTGCTGCACGATGGCCTGCGAGATGCGCGGGTCATCGGCGGAGTTATCGCTATAGAAGGTGGTGCTGAAGCCGTTGGGGTAACCGGCCTTCTTCAGCAATTGGAGGGCCATGGCAGGGTTGTAGCTGTACAGCGTGTAGTGGCCGTAGCCCGGCATCAGCGGCGGCAGAAAGGTATCGGTCGCCGAACCACGGCCGTTGACGAGGCGCACCAGCAGCCGCTTGTTGATGGCGTAATTGATAGCGCGGCGCACCAGCACGTTGTCGAACGGCTTCATGCGCGTGTTCATGGCGATGTACTGCGTGGCGACCTGGACTTGCTTGGCGACGCGCTTGCCCAACGTCGAGTCGCCCAGCACATTGAGGAACTCGGCCGGCGGGATGGGCGTCGGGAAGTCGCCGTCGAGGTCGGCCTGGCCGCGCTGGATGCGCAGGAACGCCGTCTCGGTCGACACACCGATGTCGGCCTCGATACCGTCGACGTGACCCGTGCCGGGACGGAAATAGTGGGGATTACGCGCCAGCGTGAGCCGCTGGGCCAGCTTATACTCCTTGAACATGTAGGGGCCGGTACCCATGATATGCTGCGGGGTGTACGACTTACCGTACTTGGCGATGGTGGCCGCGTCGACGACCGAGCCGAAGGGCATGGCCAGCACGTAGAGGAAGGTGCTGTCGGGGCTCAACAGGTCGATGCGCAGGCCATATTTGCCGACGGCCTTGATACCGGCCACACTCTTGGCCTTGCCCGCGGCGAACTCCTTGGCGCCGACGATGCCCTGCCAGAAGGCCGCGGCGCCGGCCTCGGATTTCGGGTCGATAATGCGCTGGAACGAGTAAACCCAGTCGGCTGAGGTCACCGCTTTGCCGTTCCAGAAACGCACGTCGGGGCGCAGCTTGAAGGTGTAGGTCTTGCCACCGTTGCTCAGGATCGGCATCGCCGCCGCGGCGTCGGGGATCAGGGTAAGCCCGCTGCCATGCGCCGTATCATAGCCGACCAGTTGGTCGTACATCGCGTGCATCCACGGGTAGCACTGCGTGTCATAGCAGCGGGCGCTGTCGAGCGACGAGAAGTCGGCGATGTAGTCGACGACGAGCGTGCCGCCGCCCGCCGCGTGGGCGCGCGCCGGGACGCGCGCTTGCGCGGGCGCCGCCCGCAACGTCACCCCGCAGACGAGAGCCGCGCCTAGGATTGGCGTGAGAGTGGAGCGCCATCTGCCTGTAAGCACTGGTAGTCCCCTTTTGTAAGTGATTAGTGTTTAGTGATTAGTTCTTCGACAGGCGACGTGTTCGGCTATGTCATGCTCGCGACTCCTTTCGTTGGGTGCGCTTCGTGATCGTAATGAGATGTACCGTGGGCCAGGCCCACAGCGTCCGCCACTAATCACTCCGCCGCACCGGGTCGAGGGTATCGCGCAGCCAGTCTCCCAGCAGGTTGAAGCCCAGCACCGTGACGAGGATGGCCAGGCCCGGGAACATCATCATCCACGGATCGGAGTGATAGTATTGCTGAGCTTCGTTGATCATGTTGCCCCACGTCGGCGTGGGTGGAGGCACACTAATGCCCACATAGCTGAGCGAGGCCTCGACCAGAACGGTGGTGGCGACGCCGAGCGTGGTGTAGACCACGATCACCGAGACCAGGTGCGGCAGGATGTAGAGCAGCAGGATGCGTGTCCCCGTCGCGCCGAGCGCGCGCGCCGCCTCGACGAACTCGCGTTCTTTGAGCGAGAGCACCATGCCGTGGATGACGCGCGCCGTGGTCGTCCAATACAGGATGGCGATGGCGACGACGACGTTGGTCAGGCTAGGGCCGGTGATGGCGATGAGCGCGATGGCGAAGAGTAGCACCGGGAAGGCCATCGTGATGTCGGTCAGGCGCATCAGGATTGTCCCCACCACACCACCGGCATAGGCGGAGATCGAGCCGACGGCGACGCCGATGACCACGGCCAGACCGTTGGCTAGGAGGCCGATAATCAGCGAGACCCGCGCGCCATAAATAAGCCGGCTGAGCAGGTCGCGGCCCAGGTCATCCGTCCCGAGCGGAAACTTGCCGCCCGGCGAAAGCGGGGCGCCGAGGTCGCTCAGGCCGTCCTGGAATTGCGCGGCTGGGTCGTGCGGGGCCAGGGCCGGGGCGAAGACGGCCACGATCACGAAGAGGAGAACGATGAACGCGCCGAGCAGGGCCGGCTTGTCACGGCGCAGGCTTTCCCAAGCGCGACGCCAGACGCCGTGGTCGAGCTCGACAACTTCCTCGTGCCCGCCGCCGACCCCGGTCAGCGGCGTGACGATCTGTTGATCCATCGTATAGTCCTCCGTTTTTTCCTCAGGCGCGCAGGATCGGCTCCCCAGCATAGTGGCAGGCCACCCAGTGGCCGGGCGTGGCCTCGCGCCACGCCGGGACCTCCCGCGCGCAGCGCTCACGCGCGATGGGGCAGCGCGTGTGGAAGACGCAACCGGACGGCGGGTTGACCGGCGTCGGCACATCCCCACTCAGGATGATACGCTTACGCGAGTCCTCCACATCGGGGTCCGGCACGGGCACGGCCGACATGAGTGAGACGGTGTAGGGATGCAGCGGCCCGTCATACAGTCGTGTATTCGCGGCCAGTTCCATGAACTTGCCGAGGTACATCACGGCGACACGATCGCAGATATGCCGCACGACCGAGAGATCGTGGGCGATAAACAGGTAGGTCAGGCCAAACTCTTCCTGCAAGTCTTCCAACAGGTTGATGACCTGGGCGCGGATCGACACGTCGAGCGCCGAGATCGGCTCGTCGCAGACGATGAATTCGGGACCCACGGCGAGGGCGCGCGCGATGCCGATACGCTGGCGCTGTCCGCCCGAGAACTCGTGCGGATAACGTTGCGCGTAGGCCGGGTCGAGCCCCACACGGCGCAACAACTCGCGGACGCGCGCGGCGCGCGCGCGTCCTTTCGCCAGCCCATGAATGGCCAGCGCGTCGCCCACGATCGTTTCCACGCGCATACGACTGTTGAGCGAGGCGTAGGGGTCTTGAAAGACGATCTGCAGGCGGCGGCGCATGCGCCGCATCTCGCCGCGGGGGAGTGCGCATAGGTCGCGGCCCTCATAGATGATCTGGCCGGAGGTCGCGCGGGTGAGTTGCAGCACGGTGCGACCCGTCGTGCTCTTGCCGCAGCCAGACTCACCGACGAGGCCGAGCGTTTCACCTTTGTAGACATCGAACGACACGCCGTCGACCGCCTTGACGTAGGCCGTGTCGCCGAAGAGGCCGCGTCGCCCGGTCGGGAAGTAGGTACGAAGATCGCGCACGCTCAGCAGCGGCTCTTTGGCCGCGGAGGCCATTGGCGCTACCGATTCGGCCACCGCCATTAGGCCACCTCCTCGCGCGCAATATCGTAGTGGCACGCGGCGCGGTGGCCGGGCCCGACCTCACGCAACCGCGGCGTCACCTGGCGGCACAGGTCGGTCGCGAAGGGGCAGCGCGTATGGAAGGCGCAGCCGCTAGGGAGGCGCGACAGGTCGGGCGGCAGGCCCTCGATCTGGGGCAGGCGCTCGGCGCGCGGGCGGTCGAGGCGCGGCACCGACTTGAGCAGTCCCATCGTGTAGGGATGGCGCGGGTTGTAGAATGTGTCGCGCCGCGAGGCCTCCTCGACGATCGAGCCGCCGTACATCACTAGGATGCGCTCACACATCCCCGCCACCACGCCGAGGTCGTGCGTGATCAGCAGTACGGCGGTGTTGCGTTCGCGCGCCAGCGCGCGCATCAACTCCAGGATTTGCGCCTGGATCGTCACGTCGAGCGCCGTGGTCGGCTCGTCGGCCAGCACCAGCGCCGGATTGCACGACAGGGCGATGGCGATGACGACGCGCTGGCGCATGCCCCCGCTGAATTGGTGTGGGTAGTCGCGGATGCGCCGCTCGGCCGCGGGGATACCGACGAGGCGCAGCATCTCGATCGCCCGGGCGCGCGACGCGCGCCTGTCCAGCCCCAGGTGGAGCCGGATACCCTCGGTCATCTGTCGCTCCAGGCGGACCATCGGGTTGAGCGAGGTCATGGGATCTTGAAAGATCATGGCGATGTCTTTGCCGCGCACGTCGCGCATGTCACGGTCGCGCACGGTGAGGAGGTCCCGGCCCTTGAAGCGTACCGCACCGGCGACGATGCGACCGGGCGGGTCGGGGATGAGACGCATCAGCGACAGGGCGGTCACACTTTTGCCGGAGCCTGATTCTCCCACCACGCCCACCGTTTCGCCGGCGTCGATATGGAAGCTGACGTCGTTGACAGCCGCGACAGGGCCGCGCGCGCCCCGAAAAATGGTGCGCAATCCGTCGACCTCCAACAGACGTTCTCGGGCGGTCATAGAGTTCCTTCCGCGTATATGGCATCGGTAGGCCGGTCACGTGCGGACCCAGGTTGCGTTTGCCCGGCAGTATACGGAACATATCGACAGCGCGTCAAGCAGTCAAAAGAGCCGGAATAGGTCCGCGCTTTGTGGCACGGCTATACCGCCGTCGCTGGATGTCCGCCCGCGATGCTGTCCTTGACCCGTTGTTTGACGACAACACGGCGCCAGGTGTTATGCTCTTGTATAACAGGCATAACAGGAAACTATCACGCACGCTAAAGAAAGGCAAGAGCTATGACCGAAACACGGCCTACACAGGAAGGGCTCATCCCATTCCACGGCTATCACACCTGGTATCGTGTCGTGGGCGATCAGGAGGAGCCGGGCAAGCTCCCGCTCCTGGTCCTACACGGCGGCCCCGGCGCGACGCACGACTATTTGGAGTCGATCGAGGCTATGGCCGCCACGGGGCGGCGCGTGATCTTCTACGACCAACTCGGCTGCGGTAAATCCGCCACGCCGTCCAACCCGGCGCTGTGGACGATCCCGCTCTACGTCGAGGAGGTGGGCGCCGTGCGCGCGGCGCTCGGGCTGGACCGCGCGCATATCCTGGCCCAGTCGTGGGGCGGGATGCTGGGCATGGAGTACGCACTGACAGGGCCGACCGGGTTGGCAAGCCTGACCATCGCCGACTCGCCGGCCAGTATCCCCCAGTGGGTGGCCGAGGCCAATCGGCTGCGCGCGGATCTCCCGCCGGAGGTCCAGCGGACGCTGTTGGAGCATGAGGACGCGGGGACGACCGACAGCCCAGAGTACGAGCGGGCCATGCAGGAGTTTTACCGCCGCCACGTCTGTCGCATCGACCCCGTGCCCGCGTATGTCCAGCGCGCCTTCGACAACATCGCCGCGAACCCCGAGGTGTATCACACTATGAACGGCCCCAGCGAGTTCCACGTCATCGGCACGATCAAGGACTGGGATATCACGGGCCGCCTCGGCGAGATCCGCGCGCCCACGCTCATCATCTCGGGCCGCTACGACGAGGCCACCCCGGCCATCGCCGAAACCGTCCACCGCGGCATCCCCGGCGCCGAGTGGGTTATGTTCGAGGAGAGCTCGCACATGCCGCACGCCGAGGAGCCGGAGCGCTTCATGCGCGTGCTCGACGACTTCCTCACGCGTGTCGAAAGAACCCGACTGTAATTGGGGAGGAGAGACGATGGCCGATGACGCGATCGTGACCGCGGCGCTGGACGCCGGGGTGCGAGTCGTCCGCTTCCTCTATTGCGACCACAGCGGCGTGACCCGTGGCAAGGCGATCCATGTGGCGCAGCTGGGCGCCAAGCTGCACGAGGGGCTGGGCCTGACGCGGGCGCAGATGGCGATCAACCTACTCGAGCAACTGATCCCGATCGAGGGCATGGAGCCGGTGGGCGAGATCCGCCTAGTCCCCGACCCCGCTACCTTCTCGGTGTTGCCCTGGACGCCCAGCAGCGCCAGCATTTTGTGCGACCAACTCGACCACACGCGCGAGAACTGGGGCGCCTGTCCGCGCTCGTACTTAAAGGAGATGGTGGCGCGCGCGGAGAGCCTAGGCCTGCGCGTCGAGGCCACCTTCGAGAACGAGTTTTACCTGGCGCGCGAAGGTGACGGCGTCTACGTGCCCTTCGACCACGCGCCGGTCTACAGTTCCATCGGGTTGGATCTCTCGGCTACGGTGATGGACGATATCCTGACCGCGCTGGAGCGCCAGGGCATCGCGCCGGAGCAGGCTATCAACGAGTACGGTCCCGGCCAGCAGGAAATCTCCATCCGCCACGCCCCGGCCGTCCGCGCGGCCGACAACCAGATCAAGTTCCGCGACACCGTGCGCGGCGTCGCCCTCCGGCACGGCCTGCTGGCCAGCTTCGCGCCCAAGCCGTTCCCGGACGCCATTGGGAGCGGCAGCCATGTCCACCTCAGCCTGTGGGACCGCGAGGGCCGGCGCAACCTGCTCTACGACCGGGACGATCCGCGCGGCCTCAGCGACACGGCGCGTCACTTTATCGCCGGCGCCCTGCGCCACCTCCCGGCGCTGGTGGCGCTGACCTGCCCCAGCTACAACTCATACCGGCGGCTGCAGCCGCACGCCTGGAGCTCGGCCTTCACGGCCTGGGGCTTCGACAACCGCGAGGCGGCGGTGCGCGTCGCCTCGCCCTTCTGGGGCCGCGAGGAGCAGACCTACAACGTGGAATTGAAAGCCGTCGACGGCAGCGCCAACCCCTACATCGCCCTCGGCGGCCTGATCGCCTGCGGGCTCGACGGCGTCGAGCGGAAGCTCGACCCCGGCGTCCCCTGCGAGCACGACCCCGCTCTGCTGGACGAGACCGAGCGCGAGCGCCATGGTATCCGCCGCTTGCCCACGACATTGACGGGCGCGCTCGACGAGTTAGAGCGCGACGATGTGTTGACCGGATCGATGCGCGAGTTGCTGCGTCGCTCCTACCTGGCGATCCACCGTTCCGAGGACGCGGCATTCTCGGCACAGGACGAGGAATTCGAAATCCGCAATCACTTCTATAAGTTCTGAGGTGATAGGTGATAGGTGATAGGTGACAGAATATCACCTATCACCTATCACCTATCACCTATCACCTATCACCTAAGGAATACTATGACGGCAATTGATCTGACAGACGTACCCGTGGTGGACAACCATTGCCACGGTATCCTGCGCCGGCAGCCGGCGGAGATCATGGCGTGGCGCGCGCGGTTTACCGAGTCGAACGACCCCGGCATGCGACAAGAGCATGTGACGACGACGCTGCTGTACCGGCGGCTGATCCGCGAGATGGCCCTTTTCTTGGGCTGTGAACCGAGCGAGGAGGCGGTGCTGGAGGCGCGCCGTGAGCGTGGGGATGACGCGCTCATCGCTGACTTGCTGCGCGCCGCGCATATCGACGCGCTGCTCCTCGACCAGGGCTATCCGCCGCGAGACCAGGTGATCCCCGACGCCGAGGTGGGGATACTGGCCGGTTGTAGGACGTTCCCGATGCTGCGCGTCGAGGTCCTGATGCAGGAACTCATCGCCGCGCACGATACGCTGGACGCGCTGCAAGAGGCACTGTGCATGGCGCTCGCCGATATACGGGGGCAGGGATACGTGGCGTTGAAGAGTATCGCCGCCTATCGAACGGGACTGAATATACAAACGTGGCCGCGCGAGGAGGCCGAAACGGCCTTTAGAGAGGCGCGGCGTGAGGCCATCGAGGCGGGGTCGCTGCGTCTGGCGCACAAGCCGTTGCTCGATACGCTGCTGCACGTCGTCTTCCATGAAGCCGCGCGTCAGGACGTCCCGATTCAGTTCCATGTCGGGTACGGCGACGCCGACGCCGATATGCTGCTGGCCAACCCGTTGCATCTGCGCGCTGTGTTCGAGGAGAGGGCCTACCGCTCCATGCCGATAGTGCTGCTGCACGAGTGTTACCCGTATACGCGCCAGGGCGCCTACCTGGCCGCGATCTACGAGAACGCCTATCTGGACCTCTCGTATGGTATCCCTTTCCTGGGGTACGGCGAGATGGCGGAGTTTACCCGCGGCGCGTTCGGCGCCGCGCCGGCATCCAAGCTGCTCTACAGTTCGGATGGTGTGGGCGTGCCCGAACTGCACTGGATCAGCGCTCTGCACGGGCGGCGTATCCTGGGCCAGGTCCTCGGCGAGATCGTCGTACAGGGCGACCTCTCGTCCTCCGAAGCCGAGGCGGCCGGCGCCGCCGTCCTGCGCGACAACGCGGCGCGGTTGTACCGCCTTAATGGTCAGTAGCCACGCGCCGACATCACCGACGAGGCGAGGGTCCGGGCCGCCGTAGAGGCGACGGTGGAACTGTTGGGGCACGCTCGACATACTGCTCGACGCCCTATTTTAGCCCGCCGAGACCCCATCACGTCCCCTAGTCGCCTGATCCCCTATCGACCGGCAATCGACCGACAGCCCGCTCGGCCAGTATTCCCTTTGACTCGTGCGTGCGCCCGCCCAATTGGATGGTGTCTGTGTTGCAAGCGGCCTTTCGATAGCGGCGTTACGTTCATCAGCGGGGTCTTATGATGGCGCCCAACGGGGTATTGCTTGTGCGTAGAGACACGTTCGCTCTCATGTCGGCTACTGCTGTGTCGCGCGTCGCGTGCGGCGACGGCGGTAGAGCAGCACGGCCCCGATGGGGAGCAGGCCGGTGGCAAGGAGCTCGCCGGAGCCAAGTTCGGGGGTAGAAGCGGCGCAGGACGGGCCGCTGCAGGAGCTCATGGCGTGTGTGGTGACCGCCACGCTGTTCGAGGCGCCGCTAACAACCGTCGAGGGAAAGGCGACCGTCAGGCCGGCCACCGAGGCGGTGTTGCTGGCGGAACCGTTAGCCGTGACCGTGATGGTGAATGTCTTGGGGGTGACCGTGCCGGCCGTGAATGCGCACGCCACCACCTGGCTCTGACCAAGGCGTGCGCACCCACCCGTCGAACTCACATACACAAAGTTGCTGTTCAGGGTATCGGTCACCGTCGCCACGATAGACTTGCCGCTCGTGTTCATGACCTTGATGGTAAAGGTGATGTGTGTCCCGACCACGGGGGCGTTGTTGTCGACCGTTTTGGTGACGGTCACCCCTACAGCGGCGTGCGCACTAGGTGGAGGCGTCGCGCCCCACGCAAGCGCCGTCCCGACAATACCAGCCGCGCCCCAGCGCGCCCATCCAGACTTCCGCATTAATACCGCCCCCTGTGTAAGTGCGTACGATTCTATCCACAATAATAGTCGCTTTGAGTTGCACGCACATGCTGTGCGGCAATATGAGTGGATTGACGACTGAGCAATCCTGCACTTCCATTAGCATACCAGTATGAGGTTAAGATCCGGTTAAGGTTTCGGGCCAAATGAGGTTAAGATTTGGTTAAGATTGGGCGAAGTGGCTAATACCTGTCTCTCTTCACGTCTTCCGCGCGCATGCATGCCGCACGAGAGCGGTCTAAAGAGCGTTCGTGTACGAGTCGTGCGTCACGCAAGACGGGATGAGAGGGAGTACAACTGCTAGCGTATGGCGCATGAAAACGGGGCAATGTTTACCTCGGCGCCGTGCGTGCTATCGGCGCATATCTCCCATCCGGATGGCTATATATTGGCCGTATACGTCGGCTCGGACAAGTGGGCGATGTATGGGTATGCGTTTGTCTACGTGTGGCTCGGTCGCATGCTGAACCGAGCGATGGCATCGCACGAACCTGTGAGCGGCATGCGAGATCCCCGACGAGCAACCGCTCACTTGAGCGAGTCAAAAATAGCGGCCGCGCGTGGACCCACAGCGTCACGTCGCCGCGCGTGGGCCTACAGCATTACGTCGCCGCCGTTGGGGCCGAGCGTCTGGCCAGTGTAGTAGGCCGCGTCGGACGAGGCCAGGAATACCGCCGTCAGCGCGACGTCGTCGACCGTCCCGAAGCGGCGCAGCGGCAGCGCGGCGCGTAGGCGCGCGTCCCCATCCCCGTCCTCATCGTCGTCGGGGACGATGCCGGTGCTGATCGGCCCGGGCGCGATGCAGTTGACGCGGATGCCGCGCGGCCCGACCTCGCGCGCCAACGCTTTGCTGAAGGCGATGACGCCGCCCTTCGCGGCGGAGTAGTGAACCCAGTTCTCACGCCCTATCTGGCCAAGTTGCGAGCCCATCGTGATGATCGCGCCGTCGCCGCGCTCCAGCATCGACGGCAACGCGTAGCGCGCGCACAGGAACGTGCCGCGCAGGTGGACCGCGATCATGCGATCCCATTGCGCGGGCGACATCTCGTGGAGCGGCGTGCGCTCGGCGATCCCGGCGTTGGCGACGAGCACATCGATGCGGCCCGCCACGTCCAACAGTCTCCCTACCATCGCCTCGACCGCGACCGCGTCAGCGACGTCGGCCGGCAGCGGCCAGGCCCTCCGGCCCGTCGCGGCGATCTCGCGGACGACATCCTCCAGGCGCTCGTCGACCCGCAGGTCGTTGACCCCCACGACGGTGCCCTCGCGCGCGAAGGCCACAGCGATGCCGCGGCCGATCCCGTGCGCCGCCCCCGTCACCAGGGCTACCTTGCCGTCTAGTTTTCCCATCATCGCTTCCTGTTTGTGAATGACTACTCGTTGGGCTCGATGCGGCCTGACGCCTCGGCCTGCTCCAGCATCTGGCGGAAGCCGCTGCGCGGCGGCGAGAAGATGTCGATGGCGACGCAGCCCTTGTCGAAGGTGCGCGCGGCGTGCGGTACGTTGGGCGGGACCACGTACACGTCGCCCGGCCGGATCATGCGCTTCTCGCCGTTCATCTCGAACTCGTACTCGCCCTCCAGCATGGTACCGATCTGCTCCTCCGGGTGCTGATGCATTGGCGCCTCGGCGTGCGGCTCGAAGTAGACGTAGTTGAACAGGATGTCGCGCCCGAAGATCGGCTTGAAGCGGATGCCGTCGCCAAGGTTGACGAAGGGCACATGGTCGGCGCCGGTGAACACCGGCGGAAACGTGGGATCGGGCTCGCCCCCCTCATTGCCTGCGGTGAAGTACCCCGTCGAGATGTCATTGTCACTCATCGCGTCGTATCCTCTCTAATTATCCTCTCACCCCCTCACCCCTACCCCGCGCGCGGGAGAGGGGCCGGGGTGAGGGCCACCAACCTAGAACAATTCCAGGTACTCCCGCGCCTCCCAGTCGGTCACGTAGTCCTTGAAACGGCTAACCTCGTTCCCCTTTAGCAAGGAGTAGGTCTTGACGAAGTCCCGGCCGAGTATCTCCACCAGCGCCTCGTCCTGGCGCAGGGCGTCGAGCGCCATCTCCAGCGAGGACGGCAGGTCCGGCAGGTCGGTGCGGGCGTAGGCGTCCTCGCCCTGGATGAAGTGTTCCGGCTCGATCCTGTTACGGATGCCGTCGAGGCCGGCGGCGTAGATCGCGGCCATCATCAGATACGGGTTGTTGTCCGCGCCGGGGAGGCGATTCTCCAGGCGCGTGCCCTTGCCCCGCGCGTGCGGGACGCGCAGCAAGGTCATACGGTTCTCGAGGCCCCAACTGACGTTGGAGGGCGCGAAGGTGTACGGGCGCAGGCGCTTGTAGCTGTTTGACCTCCGCGTAGCAGTTGATACCCGTCCAAGAGGGCTGCGGCCGGCCGCCCTCGACCGAGCGAAAGACGTAGAACTCGTGCTCGCACGCGCCGTGCGCCGTGTAGCCATGGGCGGCGAGACCGGCCAGGACGCGCTTGAGCACGCTCCTGGGCGCGATCCCGACCACATCGCCGTCCAGCGTGTGGACGTCCGCGACCACCTTCGCCGTGCCGGGCGCCCACGGTAACACCACGAACGTCGCCGGGTCCGGCTTGAGCACCCACGAGGGGTAGCCGCTGGCGAACCCCGCCCCCGCCGGCACGACGAAGTTCGCGGCGGTGTCGACCGAGAGCATCGCCGAGGGGTACTGGATGCCCTCCTCCAACCCATGGTTGACGAACATCGCCGCCGTCACGTTGCGGGCGCGCGTCACGCCGCTGTTGTCGACGAAGGTGACGCGGACGGTCTTGATGCCTTCGTCCTCGATGGCCTGCCGGACGCTCCGCGCGGTATGCGCGCCCTGCTCGCTCGTCATATATCCTCCAACTTTCGCCTGCGACCGCGGTCGCAGGGCAAACAACGGGCACTGCGGCGCCAGAATGTTGATGTAGGGGTGTATCGGGTGTATGTCATATAGGTGTATTTCACCTGCGTTGAGGGCCGCCCTCACCCCCCGGCCCCCTCTCCCGTGCGCGGGAGAGGGGGAGTACCCTGTC
>JAABUQ010007747.1_pt1 | contig 15394 bp, 10 predicted proteins | sample 5560001 | NCBI WGS metagenome assembly JAABUQ01 (sample SAMN10711888, study PRJNA513371) | rock metagenome | isolation source: Antarctica rocks | place: Antarctica: Victoria Land, Finger Mt nord | collected 2015-12-18 | reverse complement strand
AAGGATTGGGAGTGCCTCAACCAAAACGCACTTGCATTCCTGCGCTGGGCGTCAGTTCGACTGATGCTGCGACGGCTCTGCAAAAATTGACGATGATCTTGGACCGACTCTTATACCAAGTCTCGGAAACGCTGACTCCTGCCGACAAAAAAACTCGTCATTGCGAGGAGCTCTTGCGACGAAGCAATCCAGAGCGGCCCCGATATCGTCCCGTGGCGCTGGATTGCCACGCCGCCAAGCGGCGGCTCGCAATGACGCGCTTGAGCGGAGTTCTCGTCAGTGAGACTTGGTATTAGCAATGCAATTACGTCGATCGTACTCTCTATATTGCCTGGCGTATTTCTTCATTAGTGATGGCGTTTAGTACTTATGGCTGCTTATAAAAGTAACCGAGACTCGCTGGATCGCCATGCGTTGAACGGCGTGACCGCTTGGCGGCTTGTCATCCGCGATCCTCGTTTCCCCCGAGCGTGCCGAGCCGTTCGACCAGACGGGCGAGCTCGGCTTGGCGGGCGGTGCCGGTCTTCTCGAACACGCGCTGCAAGTGCCAGCGCAACGTGGACGCGGCCACACCCAGCGCATCGGCCGCGTCCGCCACGCCCTGGCCCTGGGCGATGCGCCCGGCCACGGCGGCTTCCGCCGCGGTGAGGCCGTAAAGAACGCGCAGGGCGCGGTCTGGCACGGCGTCGGCGCGATCCGGATCGACCACGAAGACCAGCGCGGCCGGTGTCTGGGCCATCGGCCACGGAGCCGCTTCCCAGGGGCGCGCGAGGGCGGCCGGCTGCACCGTGACGGCAAACGAGGCGCGGCTGGAGGGTCGCGCGACGGCCAGCGTGTCACCCCCGCTCGTGGCCGCACCGGCCAGCGCGCGCCCGAGCGCGGCGTTGTCGGCGGGGCGCGCCGCATGCAGCCTGCCGCCGCGCGCGGTCGCCAGACCGTCCCGAAGCCGCAGGAGCGCCTCGGCCGCCGGGTTGGCGTGGAGCACGCGCGCCTCGGCATCCACGATGAGCACCCCCTGACTCAGGCCGTCGAGCGCCGCCAGCGCGCTCTCTCGCTCGACGGCGGCGAACGCCAGGTGCTGGTGTGTCCGTTGCGCGCCGCGCAGGTGCGGCAGCAACAGGCGCAGCAGCCGCACGTGCTCGTGCTCAAAAGCACCCATCCGGTTGGTGCTCGTCATGGCCACGAAGCCGCTCCAGCCCGGGCCATCGAGAACCCGCGCCTGCATGCAATCGTACATGTCATGGCGGTCCGCGAAGTCGGCGTGGAACTCGGTGCGGACGAACTCCGACCGCGGTATCACCATCGTGTTCGTCAGGATCGTGCCCTCGGGGGCTCCCATCACGGCAGGACGAAGCTTGTCCATATGCACGTAGTACTCGGCGTAGTCGCGCGTGCTCTCGTCTGCCGGCAACATTCGTATGTCGAGAAAGCCGCCAGAGGGGTCCTGCATCCAGACAGTCGCGTTAAGGCTGTCGAACAAACTGCTGATCCGCTGGAGGGCTGCCGTCCAGTCAGGGCTGTCCAAGGCTGTATCGTGAATCGCCGCGATCACCGCCGACAGGTCCTCAAGCGAGGGCGTCTTACGTCCCACAGCTGCTCCTCGCACACCGGCCGCGTAACACTTCGACGCGCAGCTGCCGGGCAGCGAGCGCCTGCGTAGTGCTGCGATGATAAGGGCCGGCCCGCCCGCGCGTGATCACATTCCGTAGAGGCATCGAATTAGCCCTCCAAACGAAGGGGGCATCTGCCTCGCCGCGCGCCGGATCATGCGGCCGCTCTTGCCCGGCTCCCGCGAGGCGCGGTTGCGCTCCGAAGGAAACGGCTAGCCATGGTCAACCTCGCGGTGCTGATTCTCTGCTTCGCGCTCGGGATCGTGCTGCGTCGGGCGGGACGGCTTCCGACCGACGCGCACAAGACTCTGAACGCCTTCATCATCAACGTGGCGCTGCCCGCCCTGATCCTGCGCTACGTCCATGAGCTGCGCTACGACGGGCGGCTGCTCCTGCCCGCCGCGATGCCGTGGCTGATGTTCGCAGCGAGCGTGCCGTTCTTCGCAGGCGTCGGCCAGCTAGCCGGCTGGCCGCGCCGTACAACGGGCGGGCTGATCCTGTCGGGCGGGCTGGCCAACACGTCCTTCGTCGGCCTGCCTATGATCGAGACCTTCTACGGGTCGGCCTTCCTGGGCGTCGGCATCCTCGTGGACCAACTCGGCACCTACATGGTTCTCAGTACGGTAGGTGTCCTGGTCGCGGCGCTTTGCGCCGAGACGGGTGCCGTGGCCCCGGCCACCCTGGTGCGCAAGATGCTGCTCTTCGCGCCGCTCCAGGCGCTCGTCCTCGCGCTGATGCTGATCCCGGTGAGCTACCCCGCCCCCATAACGGCCGTGCTCGACCGCCTCGGCGGCACATTGACGCCGCTGGCCCTGATCTCGGTCGGCTACCAGCTCCGGCTCGGCGAGCTGCGGGGGATCTGGCCGGCGTTGTCGGCCGGGTTGCTTTTCAAGCTCGTGCTCGGCCCGGCGCTGATTGCCATGCTGTTCATTCTCGGGCTGCACGCCGGCGGTAAGGTCATTCAGGTCACGGTGTTCGAGGCGGCGATGGGGCCGCAGATCGGCGGCGCGATCGTCGCGATGGAGAACGGGCTGGACCCGCGACTGATCGGCCTCATGGTCGGCGTCGGCATCCCCTTGTCGCTGCTGACAGCCGCCGCATGGTGCTACCTGCTGGGCAGCGTTTGAAACAGGTCGTTTCCTGTCCCGGCATGGCCCACTTACCTCGCCCGCCTCCACCCCGGCGGCCATGTAGGAAGCGTATCACATGACGCGGCGGCCGAGGCGCTCCGTGCTTGACACCCCCGGACCCCGGGGGCTTGTCTCCGCCGCCTGTCAGCCAGGGCTCCGTGATGCACGCCTACCGCACTCATACCTGTGGCGCGCTTCGCGCGACCGATGCCGGAGAGACCGCGCGCCTGTCCGGCTGGGTGCACAGCAAGCGCGATCATGGCGGCCTGCTGTTCGTCGACCTGCGCGACCACTACGGACTGACCCAGTGCGTGTTCGCCGCCGGCAGCCCCGCCTTCGCGCAAGCCGACGCCGCTCGGGTCGAGAGCGTCGTCACCGTCACCGGCGAGGTGGTTCGGCGCGAGCCCGGCACGGTGAACCCGCGACTGCCGACGGGCGAGGTCGAGCTCCGAGTAAACGACCTCGTGGTCCAGTCGGCGGCCGAGGTGCTGCCGATGCAGGTGGCGGGCGACGAGCGCTTCCCCGAGGACATCCGGCTGCGCTATCGCTTCATCGATCTCAGGCGGGAGAAGCTGCACCGCAACATCGTGCTGCGCGCGCAGGTGATCGCCTCGATCCGCCGTCGCATGATCGAGCGGGGGTTCACCGAGTTCCAGACCCCGATCCTGACCGCCTCGAGCCCCGAGGGCGCGCGCGACTTCCTGGTCCCCGCACGGCTACACCCCGGCAAGTTCTACGCCCTCCCGCAGGCGCCGCAGCAGTTCAAGCAGCTCCTCATGGTTGCGGGCTTCGATCGCTACTTCCAGATCGCACCCTGCTTCCGCGACGAGGCGTCGCGCGCCGACCGCTCGCCTGGAGAGTTCTACCAGCTCGATTTCGAGATGAGCTACGTCACCCAGGAGGACGTGTTCAACACGATCGAGCCGGTCATCGCCGGCGTGTTCCAGGAGTTCGCGGGCGGGCGGGCGGTGACCGAGCCGCCCTTCGTGCGCATCCCCTACGAAACGGCGATGCTCGACTTCGGCTCCGACAAGCCGGACTTGCGCAACCCGCTCCGCATCACCGACGTCACCGACAACTTCGCCGGCTCCGGCTTCGGCCTGTTCGCGCGGATCGCGGCGTCGGGGGGCGTGGTGCGGGCGATTCCCGCGCCGGGATGTGCGGCGCAGCCCCGCAGCTTCTTCGACAAGCTGAACGAGTGGGCGCGCGCCGAGGGCGCCGGCGGGCTCGGCTACGTCATCTTCGAGGCGGACGGGCCGAAGGGGCCGATCGCCCGCAACCTCGAACCCGAGCGCGCCGAGGCGATCCGCGCGGCATGCGGCCTGGCGGCGGGGGACGCTGTGTTCTTCGCCGCCGGCAAGAAGGACGAGGCGCCCAAGTTCGCGGGATCGGTGCGCATACGGCTCGGCCAGGAACTCGACCTGATCGAGAAGAACGCCTTCCGCTTCTGCTGGATCACCGACTTCCCGATGTACGAGCTGAACGAGGAAACCGGCCAGGTCGACTTCAGCCACAACCCATTTTCGATGCCGCAGGGCGGGATGGAAGCACTGGAGACCCAGGACCCGTTGACCATCAAGGCGTTGCAATACGACATCGTTTGCAACGGCGTCGAGCTATCCTCGGGCGCGATCCGCAATCATCGCCCCGACATCATGCTGCGGGCGTTCGCCATCGCCGGCTACGGGGCGGAGGAGGTCGAGGCGCGGTTCGGCGGTATGCTGAACGCATTCCGCTACGGCGCGCCGCCGCATGGCGGCTCGGCCCCCGGCATCGACCGCATCGTCATGCTGCTGGCCGACGAGCCCAACATCCGCGAGGTCATCCTGTTCCCACTCAACCAGCAGGGCGAGGACTTGATGATGGGCGCGCCAGCCCCGGTCTCGCCCGAGCGGCTCCGGGAGCTCTCCCTCCGCGTCGAGTTGCCGCCCAAGCCGAAGGGGTGAAGACGTGCTGCCTTTTCGCGCAACTTTGGCCCTTTAGCCGAAAGTGAACGAGGAAAGGCGTCGCCAAGACGCAAATGCGTCGCCGTCCGCGCGCGTTCCTGGCACTGTGCGCCGTGCTGCTTATGTTGACCTGACCGTCACCCGGAGACGCCCATGCGCTTCCCTGCCGCCGCCGCGGCCTTCTGCCTGCTTCTTGCGGGCACGTCCCATGCGGCCGACCTGGCGGCGCACCGGGCGCTCTACAAGCTTACCATGGACCAGGGTCGCGCCGGCGACATCGTCGCGGCAAGCGGCACGATGGGATACGAGGTGGTCGACGCGTGCGACGGCTGGGCGGTGCGGCAGCGGCTGGAGATGACCGTCACCAACCACGACGGCCAGGACATCCAGATGGTTTCCGACTACGCCACCTGGGAAGCAAAGGACGGGCTTTCGTTCCGCTTCCATATGAAACAGACCACCGACAGCGCCGTGACGAGCGAGACCGACGGCGATGCGAAGCTCGAAGCGTCCGGCGGTTCGGGCGAGGCCCACTACACGACCCCCGGGGAGGCTACCAAGCCGCTGCCGGCGGGAACGTTGTTTCCGATGGCTCACACCGAGGCGATTCTTGCGGCAGCGCGGACCGGAAAGAAATTTCTCAATCTTCCGCTGTTCGACGGGACGGTCGATTCCGGCGCGCAGGATAGTTTCGTGACGGTGCTGAAGTGGCAACCGCCGGCCGAGACGAAATGGCCAGGCTTGTCCGGCCTGAACAGCGCGCGCGTCCGGATCTCGTTCTTTGATCGTGACAAGAATGCGCAGACACCCCATTACCAGGTCGGAATGAAATATTGGGAGAACGGGGTTGCCGACGACCTGCAGATGGATTTCGGCGAGTTCGTGATGAATGGCACGATGTCCGAGTTCACGCTGCAGCCGCATCGCTGCTGATCGAAGGACACCCTCTTGCGGCTCTTCAAGTGCGAGCGCTGCGGACAGGTGCTGTATTTCGAGAACACCCGATGCGAGCGCTGCGCATCTCGCCTGGGCTATGTCCCGCCCGAGGTATCCCTATCCGCTCTCGAGCGAGACGGCGAGGCATGGCGATTATTTGGCCGGAGCGATAGAACCTACCGCTTCTGCGCCAACGCAGAGTACGACGTCTGCAACTGGCTCATTCCGGCCGACTCCCCCGCGAGATATTGCACCGCGTGCCGCCATAACCGGACGGTTCCCGACCTGGCGATGGCGGCGAACATCCCGCCCTGGCGCAAGCTGGAGCTGGCCAAACACCGGTTGTTCTACGCACTGCTGCGGCTCGGCTTGCCGCTCAAGAACCGATTGGACGACCCCGAGCACGGCTTGGCGTTCGATTTCCTCGCCGATACGGTGTCCGGACCCAAGGTGATGACGGGGCACGACAACGGCGTTGTCGTCGTTGCGCTTGCCGAAACGGACGATGCCGAGCGGGAGAGGCGGCGCGTGCACATGGGTGAGCCCTACCGCACGCTGCTCGGCCATTTCCGCCACGAGGTCGGCCACCATTTCTGGGACATCCTGGTCCGCGATGCGGGACGGCTCGAAGCCTGTCGTTCGGTGTTCGGCGACGACCGCGAGGATTACAACGCGGCCTTGCGAAGGCATTACGCCCAGGGCGCGCCGACGGACTGGCAGCGGCATTTCGTCAGCAGCTACGCGTCCTCTCATCCGTGGGAGGATTTTGCCGAGACGTGGGCGCACTACCTGCACATCATCGATGCGCTGGAGATGGCGGGCGCGTTTGGCATGAGCGTCAATCCGCGTGTCGATAGCCGGCATGAGCTGGCGGCGGACGTCGACTTCGACCCGCACGAGCCGGGGAACTTCCGGCGCATCGTGGATGCCTGGCTGCCGCTGAGCTTCGCCATGAACAGCATCAATCGCTGTCTCGGCGCGGCTGACCTCTACCCCTTCATCCTGTCGCCGCCGGCGATCGAAAAGCTCGCCTTCATTCATCACACGGTCCACACCTATGGCGACTGAGGGCTCAAGGTGTGGCAGGCTGACCGTCAAAGTGCTTCCACCCGACAAATAAGACGCAAGAAGAGAGGAAGGTTCGCATGTCTCCGACTGCAGAGTTGATTGCCGAATGTGCTGCGGACCATACGTCGGCACCCCTGCGGGCCGAGGCATTGCCGGCGAGCCGAGCGGTCGGCCACATAGCGCCGGACTGCGCCGGAATGAATTTCTACGACACGGACCGCAGCCTCCACGCATCGCTCCGTCTCAACATGGTTCCCAGCGGCTACGAGCATTTCGCACCCCATTTCAGCCGCTTGGGCGAGGTGGCCGGCGGGCGGCTGGATGAACTGGCCCGTATCGTGGATCGCAACCCTCCGGTGCTCGAACATCGGAACCGGTTCGGCCAGGACGTCGACACCATCGTCTACCACCCCGCCTATCGGGAGATGGAGAAGATCGGTTTCGAGGACTTCAAATTGCACGCGATGTGCCATGTTCCTGGGCTGTTCGGTCAGGAGGGACCGGCCCCGCAGGCCGCCAAGTATGTCTTCCAGTATTTGATCTCCCAGTCGGAGTTCGGGATGATGTGCCCGCTCAGCATCACCGATGCGACGATCCACGTGATTCGGACATCGGCAAGTGAGAAGCTCAAGCAGTACTTGCTGCCGAGGATGCTCTCGACCGAGCTCCCACAGCTCTGGAAGGGAACCCAATTCATGACGGAGCGGGCCGGCGGGTCCGACGTCGGAACTTTGGAAACCACCGCGCGGTTCGAGGACGGCGTGTGGCGCCTCTACGGCGACAAGTGGTTCGCTTTGCACACGGACGCGCACATCGCGTTGATCCTGGCGCGCCCCGAGGGCGCCAAAGCCGGGGTCGGCGGGATCGCCCTGTTCGCGCTGCCGCGCTACCTCCCGGACGGCTCGCGCAACAAGTACCGGATCGTCCGGATTAAGGAAAAGCTGGGGACGAAGTCCCTCGCGACCTGCGAACTCGTGCTGGAGGGCGCGGAAGCCTACCTGGTGGGGGACGTGAACCAGGGCCTGAAACAGATGATGGAGCAGGTGAACATGTCGCGCCTCTCCCACGGGGTGCGTGCGGCGGGGATGATGCGCCGCTGCCTCAACGAGGCGCTGCAGGTCGCCCGCAACAGGGATGCGTTCGGCTCGCGCATCATCAGGCATCCACTCCTGCGGCGGCAGGTCATGAAAATCCTCGTCCCGGCAGAGCAGGCGCTGGCGCTCTCGATGCTCGCGGCCGGCTACATGGACCGCGCGCGTGCCGGGTCGAACGACGCGTCTCAGGTCATCCGCATCCTGACGCCCCTGGTCAAGTTCCGGGCGTGCCGCGACGCGATCTCGGCCGCCCGCGCTTCGATGGAGACGCGCGGGGGGAATGGCTACATCGAGGAGTGGGTGAACGCGAAGCTCGTGAGAGACTCGCATATCGGCGTTCTCTGGGAGGGGACGAGCAACATCAACGCCATCGACGTGGTGCGGCGGGCCGTGACGAAGGCAAAGGCGCACGACGTGCTGCAAGCCGTGCTCGAGGAGAAGCTGGTCGAGGCGGAACTGCCGACGGCATTTCGGCAAAGGCTCGCGCGGGCGCTCGACAGGAGCTTCAAGTTCATCGTCGAAGTGGCAAGGAACCCGGCGGGCGAGCACATGGCGCGCCAAGCGTCGAGCGGTCTCTACAATGCCGCCAGTGCTGTCGTCCTCGCGTGGGAAGGCGCGCAGCCTCGCGGGGATGCGAGAAAGCTCCTGGTGAGCCGGTTGGTCCTCGAACATCGCGTCGAGGCGGCCGATCCGCTGCGCCCTCCGAACGGAGACTGGGAGCAGGCGGCCTATTCCCTGCTGCTCGACGACGTGGGGGCGCCCTCGCGGGCCGACATGGACGACCTCCTGGTCGCGTCCTGAGCAGGGATCGGGGCACACCCGGCCGACCGACGCGACGGGCATTCACGCCCGCGGCGTGCGTCCAAGCGAGCAGGGCCGTAGTCGCGCGCCGGAGACCGAGGCTCGGCGAACGGAGCCTCTCAACCAGTCAGCGCGAACCCGTCGTAATTGTTCCCTGCGATCTCGGCGCAGATCTCCCGGTAGCGCGCCATCCCCCCCGCATACGGCATGAAGACGCGTGGCTTGCCGGGCACGTTCGCGCCCAGGTACCAAGAATGCGTGGCATGCGGCAGCAATGTGGCGTTCGCGGCCGCATTGATCTCCTCGACCCATTTGTCCACGGCCTCGGGCTTCGCCTCGATGCGGTTGAAGCCGCGCTCGCGCATATGGGCGATGCAAGCGGTGATCCACTCCGCATGCTGCTCGATGGCCACCGGCATGTTGCACAGCACGGACGGGCTGCCGGGGCCGGTCACGGTGAACAGGTTCGGGAAGCCGGCGACCTGCAGGCCGAGATAGTTGCGCGGTCCCGCTGCCCATATTTCCGACAACGATTTTCCACCCCGTCCGCGAATGTCCATCCGCAGCATCGGGCCGGTCATCGCATCGAACCCGGTCGCGAAGACGATGATGTCCAGCGGATAGTCGGCTTCGCTGGTACGAATGCCCTCCGGCGTGATTCGTTCGATGGGTGCCGCCTTCACATCCACCAACGTCACGTTGTCGCGGTTGAAGGTCTCGAAATAGTTCGTGTCGATCGGCGGGCGCTTGGCCGCATACGGATGGTCGATGTCAGCCAGTTTCTCGGCGGTGGCGGGGTTCTTCACAATCGAGCGGATCTTGTCGCGCAGGAACGCCGCCGCGGTATCGTTGGCCGCCTTGTCGACCATGAGGTCCTGGAACACGGCGCGAAATTGCAGGCCGCCCATCCCCCAGGCCGCCTCGTAGAGCGCCTGCCGCTCCTCCGGAGGGGTGTTCAACGCCAGCCGTTCCGAGATGGTAAAAGGGTGCCCGTTGGTGGTCGAGTGCATCACGCGCCGGATCTCGGCGTGGTTTTCCTTGACGTAGCGTTTGAACTCAGGAGTGAGCGGCGCATTTCGAGCCGGCACGCTGTAATTAGCGGTACGCTGGAAAACTGTGAGGTGGGCGGCCGTTTCGGCGATGACCGGGGCGGCTTGAATGCCAGTGGAGCCGGTGCCGACCAAGCCGACCCGCTTGCCGGTGAAATCCACCCCCTCATGCGGCCACTGCCCGGTGTGGTACCAGCGTCCCCCGAAATCCTCGAGACCCGCGATGTTCGGGATGTTCGCGGTCGATAGGCAGCCGACGGCGGTGATCAGGTATTTCGCCGTGAACCGCTCACCAGCCTGCGTGCGCACCTCCCAGCGGTTCGCGTCCTCGTCGTAATGCGCCGCGGTGACGCGCGTGTTGAACTGGATGTCCCGCTTCAGCTCGAACCGGTCCGCCACGTGGTTGAGGTAGCGCATGATCTCCGGTTGCCCCGGATACCGCTCCGACCATTCCCATTCCTGCAACAGCTCGGGCGAGAAGGAATAGCAATACGCGTGGCTTTCGGAATCGCAACGTGCGCCGGGGTAGCGGTTCCAGTACCACGTGCCCCCGACGCCATCGCCGGCTTCCAGCAAGCGCGCCGAAAGGCCGAGCCGATCGCGCAGGCAGAAAAACTGATAGAGGCCGGCGAACCCGGCTCCGATGACCAGCGCCTCGAACTCTCCACCTGCGCTGGTCTTGCCTTCTGAGGTGTTCGCCGTCACGTCGGTCCTTGCCATTGCTGATCTCCTGTTGGTAGCGCGCGAAGGCCGGCTCGCGACGGCCTCAGGGTACGGGGCTCGCCATCGGTTCGGTGGCGAGTCCGTCGTCTTGTTCTTCAATATCGAGTGTGGAGTTAGCTTCGAACGAGAACGCGGCGGCCATCAAGGCCCGCGTGTAGTCGTGCTGAGGTGCCGCGAATACCCGGTCGGCAGGGCCTTCCTCCACCACGCGGCCGTGCCGCAGCACGACGATCCGATGCGCCAGCGCCCGCACCACCTTGAGGTCGTGGCTGATGAACAGGTAGCCAAGGTTGTGCCGCTCCTGCAGCCCGCGCAGCAGCCCGACAATCTGCGCCTGCACCGACATATCCAGCGCGCTGGTCGGCTCGTCGAGCACGACGAAATGCGGCTTGAGCACCATCGCGCGCGCGATCGCGATGCGCTGGCGCTGGCCACCGCTGAACTCGTGCGGGTAGCGCTCGGCCGACTCGGGAGCGAGCCCCACCTCCGCCAGCGCTTCGGTGACGCGCGCGTGGCGCTCGGCGCGTGACAGGGCCGGCTCGTGGACCGCGAGGCCTTCGGCGACGACATCCTCGACCGACAGGCGGGGAGAGAGGCTGCCGAACGGGTCCTGGAAGACGATCTGCATGCGCGCGCGCAGGCGCCGGAGTGCGCGCTTGTCGAGCGCCGCGAGCGCCTGCCCCTCGACCGCGATGTAGCCATCGGCTCCCAGCAGCTTGAGCGCCGCGAACCCCATCGTGCTCTTGCCGGACCCGCTCTCGCCCACCAGTCCCACCGTCTCGCCGGCATGGACGGTGATGCTGACCCCGTCGACCGCGCGCACCTGCGCGACGGCGCGACGCAGCAATCCGCGGCGGATGGCGAAGTGCACGCGCACATCTCGGGTCTCGAGAAAAGTGGGCGCATCGCGCCTGAGCGGTTTCGGCCGGCCGCGCGGTTGCGCGCCGAGCAGCATCCGCGTGTAGGGGTGCGAGGGCTTGTCGAATGTCAAGGGAAGCGGGCCGGCCTCGACGATGGCGCCGTCCTTCATCACGCAGACGCGGTCCGCGTAACGTCGGACGATTTCGAGGTCATGGCTGATCAGCAGCAGGGCGAGGCCGCGCGCGTCCTTCTGCTCGGCAAGCAGCTTGAGGATCTGCGCCTGGATGGTGACGTCGAGCGCCGTGGTCGGCTCGTCGGCGATCAGCAACGCCGGGTCGTTGGCGAGCGCCATCGCGATCATCACCCGCTGCCGCTGGCCGCCGGAGAGCTGGTGTGGGAACGCGTCCAGCCGGTGCTCGGCATCGGCGAAGCCCGCGTCGCACAGCAGCTTGACGACCCGCGCCCGCAGCTTGGCGCCGCGCTGCGGGCGATGCAGGCTGATCGCTTCGGCGACCTGCTTGCCGATGCGATGCAGCGGGTTCAGGCTGGTCATCGGCTCCTGGAAGATCATGCCGGCGATCTCGCCGCGGGCGCGGCGCAGTGTCTCGGGGTCCGCACCGATCATCGGCTTGCCGTCGAGCACGATGCGACCCGTCGGGTTGCTGCAGCCGGACGGCAGCAATTGCAGCAGCGAAAGCGCCGTGAGCGACTTGCCGGAGCCGCTCTCGCCCACCAGTGCCAGCGTCTCGCCCCGGTCGAGCGCGAAGGTCACGTGGTCGACCACCCGCTTCGGGCCGAAGGCGACGGAGAGGTCGCCCACCTGAACCAGGCTCATCGAGGCAAGCGACGCGGGTCGAACGCGTCGCGCACCGCCTCTCCGGTGAAAATCAGCAAGGTGAGCACGCCGCCCAGCACGAGGAACGCCGTGAGCCCGAGCCACCAGGCCTGCAGGTTGTTCTTGCCCTGCGAAACGAGCTCCCCAAGCGAGGGCGATCCGGGCGGCATCCCGAAGCCCAGGAAGTCGAGGCTGGCGAGGATCGTCACCGAGCCCGACAGGGTGAACGGCAAGAAGGTCAGCGCCGCAACCATCGCATTCGGCAGGATATGGCGCCACATCACGTGGATATCGGACACGCCGAGCGCGCGGGCGGCACGCACGTAGTCGAGATTGCGCCCGCGGAGAAATTCGGCGCGCACCACGCCGGTCAGGTGCATCCAGCTGAAGGCAAGCAGGAAACCCAGCAGCACCCAGAACCCCGGCGCGATCATGCTGCCCAGGATGATGAGGATGTAGAGCTGCGGCATATTGGACCACATCTCGATGAACCGCTGGAAGAACAGGTCGACCAGCCCGCCGTAGAACCCCTGCACCGCCCCGGCGGCGATGCCGACGGCGGAGGCAATCGCGGTGAGGGTGAAGCCGAACAGCACCGAGATGCGAAACCCGTAGATCACGCGCGCGAGCACGTCGCGCGCCTGGTCATCGGTGCCGAGCAGGTTGCGCCAGGACGGCGGCGAGGGCGCCGGTTCAGCCATGCGCTTCATCGACGTGCCGAAGCTGTACGGGACCGCCGGCCAGATCATCCAGCCCTTCGCGCCGATCGCGTGGGCCACGTCGGGGTCGGAATAGTCGGAGTCGGTGGGGAGGAAATCCTTGCCGAAGGTATCCTCGCTGTAGTCGGCGAGCACGGGAAAGTACCAATGCCCCTCGAAATGAACGACAAGCGGGCGATCGTTGGCGATGAACTCGGCGAACAGGCAGACGACGAACAGCACGAGGAAGACCCACATCGACCAGTAGCCGCGCTTGTGGGCGCGGAAGATGGCGAGGCGGCGCTGGTTGAGGGGAGACAGGCGGGGCCGCCGCCTCGAGCGCCTCCCCCCTCCCGCAAGGGAAGGCAGTTCTGCTCCTTCTCCCCTTGCGGGGGAGGGACGGGGTGAGGGGGCGAGGTGAACGGAAGCTTCGTTCACCGCCGCGCCTCGAAGTCGATGCGTGGGTCGACAAGCGTGTACATCATGTCGCCGACCAGCTGCATGACCAGGCCGAGCAGGGTGAAGATGTAGAGCGTGCCGAACATGACCGGATAGTCGCGCTGGATTGCCGACTGGAAGCCGAGCAAGCCGAGCCCGTCGAGCGAGAAGATGATCTCCACCAGGAGCGCGCTCGAGAACAGGATGCCGATGAACGCGGCGGGGAAGCCGGCGACGATCAGCAGCATCGCATTGCGGAACACGTGGCCGTAGAGCACCCGGTTCTGGCCGGCGCCCTTTGCACGCGCCGTGACCACATACTGCTTGTGGATTTCCTCGAGAAAGCAGTTCTTCGTCAGCATGGTCAGGCTCGCGAAGCCGCCCGCGACCAGCGCGATTGTCGGCAGGACCATGTGCCACAAATAGTCCGCGAGCCGGGCGGGCAGGCTCCACGTTTCCGCGCCGGGGCTGGTCAGGCCGCGCAACGGGAACCACTGGACGAAGCTGCCGCCCGCGAACAGGACGACAAGCAGGATGGCGAACAGAAACGACGGCACGGCGTAGCCGATCAGCACGATCGCGCTGCTGGCCACGTCGAACCGGCTGCCGTCGCGCACCGCCTTGGCGATGCCGAGCGGGATGGAGACGACGTACACCAGCAGAGTGGACCAGAGCCCGATCGAGATACTGACCGGCATCTTCGACAGGATCAGCCGGATCACCGTCTGATCGCGGAACAGGCTGCGGCCGAAGTCGAACCGCAAGTAGCCCCAGACCATGTCGCGAAACCGCTGCAACGGCGGCTTGTCGAAGCCGAACATGCGCTTGATGTCGGCGACCAGATGCGGATCGAGCCCGCGCGCGCCGCGATAGGTGCCCCCGGACGCGGGTGCTGCGGCCTCGGCGCCGCCGCTGGTCATGCGGCCCATCGTGTCGCCGCGTCCCTTCAACTCGGCGATCATCTGCTCGACCGGTCCGCCGGGCGCGAACTGGATGACCGCGAAATTGATCGCGACGATGCCGAACAGCGTGGGGATGATGAGCAGCAGGCGGCGGATGAGATAGGCGGTCACGTCGAACCCCTCACCCCGACCCTCTCCCGGGGGGAGAGGAAGATGCTAGCCCTCTCCCACCGGGAGAGGGTTGGGTGAGGGCCTAGCGCGATCGCGAACGGCACTAAGGCGCGCTCTTCTTCGCGGTGTCCGTGGTCGTGGCGAGCTTGGGATCGATCCACCAATCGTCGAACACGAAACCGGAGCGGATCGTCTTGTCCGGCCGGGCGAACTTGTTCCAATAGGCGACGCGCCAGATCTCCAGATGCCAGTTCGGGACCAGGTACCAGTTCCACAGCAGCACGCGATCGAGTGCATGGGTGGCGGTCAGCAGTGTCTCGTAATCGGACGCGTTCACCACCTTCTTGACGAGGGCGTCGGTTGCCGGGCCGCACACGCCCATGACGTTCTCGCCGCCTTCCTGCTCGGCCGCGCCGCAAGTCCAGTAGGCGGTCTGCTCGTTGCCGGGGCTCTCGCTCTCGCCGAAGGATATCAGGGTCATGTCGTAATCGTAACTATCTAGTCGGCGTTGATACTGTGCCGGATCGACGGTGCGTACATGCGCGTCGATGCCGATCCGAGCGAGCGTCTGTGTGTAAGGCAGGGCAACCCGCTCATAGGAGGAGTCGCTGAGAAGCATCTCGAAGCTGAACGGCTGCCCGTCGGGGCCGATCAACTTGCGGTCCTTCACCTCGTAACCGGCCTGCTTGAACAGGTCGAGCGCGTGGGCGAGTTCGGGGCGGTTGTTGCCGGAGCCGTCCGTGACAGGCAGCGCGAACGCCTTTGTGAAAACTTCCGAGGGAAGCTGGTCGCGATAGGGTTCGAGCAACGCGAGCTCCGCGGCTTGCGGCGTCCCCGAGGAGGCCAGGTCGCTGTTGCTGAAGTAGCTCGTGTCGCGCGTGTAGGCGCCGTAGAACAAGTTCTTGTTCGCCCACTCGAAATCGAACGACCAGGCCAGCGCCTCCCGGACACGCCGGTCCTTGAACAGGGGGCGCCGCGTGTTCATGACGAAGCCCTGCATCCCGGTCGGCAGGCGATGCTTGATTTGCTCGAGCTTCACGAGCCCCTGCTGGCGCGCCGGGAAGTCGTACGCGGTCGCCCACTGTTTGGCGATGTTCTCCTGCCGAAAGTCGATCTGTCCCGCCTTGAAGGC
>JAABUQ010007746.1_pt1 | contig 15395 bp, 17 predicted proteins | sample 5560001 | NCBI WGS metagenome assembly JAABUQ01 (sample SAMN10711888, study PRJNA513371) | rock metagenome | isolation source: Antarctica rocks | place: Antarctica: Victoria Land, Finger Mt nord | collected 2015-12-18 | reverse complement strand
CTCGTCGCGGGAACGCTCCGGGAGCTCGCGCGCGGAAGAATACCCGATAAGCCGGACGAGTTAGGGTGGTGGGAACGTATGTCTCGCGCTCCGGTACTCGCGTAGGGACGTTGTCGCAACGTCTTCGCGGCCAGCACTTGCCGCTCGGCTCGGTCGGGCTCGGCGTCGCGGCGTCGGTCGCCTGGGCGTTCGGCTCGATGCTGCAGCGCCGGCTGCGCGGCCGCGATCTCGTGCAGACGAGCGCGATGCAGATGCTCGTCGCCGCCGTCGTCGCGAGCGGCGTCGCGTTCGCGACGGGCGAGCACCTCACGCGCGCCGCGTTCACCCCGCCCGCGCTCGGTGCGCTCGGCTACCTCATCGTTTTCGGGAGCCTCATCGGCTTCAGCGCGTTTCTGTGGCTCATGACGAACGTCCCGACCACGCTCGCCTCGACATACTCGTACGTGAACCCGCTCGTCTCGCTCGTGATCGGCGTCGGCGTGCTGCACGAGGCCTTCAACGCCCGGTCGGAATCGGCGCTGCGGTGATCGTCGCGGGCGTCGCGGCGATGATGCTCGCGCCGCCGCCGCGCGTCGTCGCAGGCTCAGGCCTCGACGACGATCCCCTGCCCGGCTTCGGCGCCGCCGATGACCGCCGCGAGCGTACCGCTGCGCTCGAGCTCGGCGAGCAGGCGCGGTAAGCCGTCCGGCCCGATCGCGATCAGGAGCCCGCCGCTCGTCTGCGCGTCGCTGAGCAAGATCCGGATCTCCGCCGGGACCGCATCGTCGAAGCGCGTGAAGCGCGCGTGCTCGATCGCGTTCGCGCGCGTGCCGCTCGGCACGACGCCGCGTGCCGCGAGCGTCCGTGCAAGCGGAAACACCGGGACGTTTGCGGCGGCGAGCCGCAGCGCTACGCCGCTCGCGCGTGCGAGCTCGCCCGCGTGGCCGAGCAGCCCGAAGCCCGATACATCGGTCGCGGCGCTCGCGCCCGCCGCGACCATCGCCCGCGACGCCGCAGCGTTGAGCGTCGTCATCGCCGTCACGGCGTCCGCGATCTCGGCGGCTGAGACGGAATTGCGCTTGAGGGCGCTGCGAGCACGCCCGTGCCGAGCGGCTTCGTGAGCACGAGCGCGTCCCCCGGGCGCGCGCCCGCGTTCGTCACGATGGCGCTCGGATGGATCGTCCCGGTCACGGCCATCCCATACTTCGGCTCCTCATCCTTGACGGTGTGGCCGCCGAGGATGGAGACGCCCGCCTCGCGGGCGACGTCGGCGCCGCCGCGCAAGATCTCGGCGAGCACGGCCGGGCCGCACGTCTCGACCGGGAAGGCCGCCACGTTGACCGCGAAGATCGGCGTCGCGCCCATCGCGTAGATGTCCGACAGGGCGTTTGCGGCGGCGATGCGGCCGAAGTCGTACGGTCGCGGTCGCGCCGCCGGGGCCCAGTCGCGCATCGACCGAGGCGACGACGAATGTTGCATAGGCGATGTACGCGAAACCGAACGCGCCGTACGAGAGGCATAGAAACAAGAAGCGGTGCGGCCGAAGCAGGTCGCGGCGATCGAAACGCGTCGACCGAGCGGACTTCTGCGCGGCACTGCGGGGAATGGCGATCGCGGCGACGCGACGCGCGGCCGCGCCGTACCCGATTCCAGCGACCAGCGCAAGCGCCCCCGTGACGAACGAAGCGATGCGCCAATCCAGCGCTGCGCGCAAGAGCCATGACGTCCCGAGGGCCGAGAGCGCAAGGCCGACGCCGATCCCCGCCCACATGACCGCGCTCGCACTGCCACGGCGACCGGCTTCGACGGACTCGAGCGTCTGGGCCGCCGCGGCAACCAGCGCAACGCCGCTGGCAATTCCGAACGCAGTCCGCGCGACACCGAAGAGCAGCGCGTCCCCCGCGAACGCTGACGCGGCGAGCGCCGCGCCGGCTACGGCGCTGCTGACCAGCACGAGCGCGTCGACGCGTCGCATCAGCCACGGAGCCAGCAGAGCGCCGGCAAGGTAACCGCCCAGGCTCGCGGCGTTAATCACGCCGTACAGCGCGTAGTTTCCCTGCAAGCTGTGGCGGATCGCCGGCAGCGCGAGACCGTACCCCAAACGCGCGACGCCGATCTGCAAACCGAAGACCGCGCTCGACCAGAGAACGATTGCCCAGGGAAGCGACCCGCGCCGGACGAGCGCTTCAGGAGGGGGGACGGTGTGATTGACGCCGGTGACCATTTGCCAAGAGCCTATCGCCCTGCTATGTTCTTGTCGAGCGGAAAACGTGAACACTAAGATCGAAAAACCCGATGGAACTGCGGCCCAGGGCGAGACGCTCTCGCTGCGCGACCTGCGCTCGTTCGTTGCCGTTGCGCGTGCCGGCGGCGTCACGCGCGCGGCGCGCGAGCTCGGCTACGCGCAAGCCACGCTCTCGACGCACTTGACGGCGCTCGAGAACGCGATGGGCGTCCCGCTGATCGAGCCGGAGCGTCGCGGCGCCCCGCTGACGGAAGCGGGGCGGGCCGTGCTCGCGCGCGCCGAAGCACTCCTGCACGGCGCAGCGGCTTTGCACGGCGCCGTTCGTTCTGCGGCGGGCCGCGCGACGGTGCGGCTCGCCGCCTGCGAGCCAGTCGCCTCGCATCGGTTACCGCCGCTGCTGGCGGGCTTCTCGCGCGAACATCCCGACATCGACGTCGAGTTGCGCGTCGCCGGCCATGTCACGGGCCCCGCGCTCGTTGAGGCTGGAGACGTCGACTTCGCCATCGCCCCCAAACCGACGGTGGCTTCGCGCATGGGAGCCTCGGTTTCGTTCACGCCGCTCTACGAGGAGCCGATGCTCGTCCTTGTCCCCACCGGTCATCGCCTGGCGCAAGCCAAGGCGGTCAATCTCGCCGACCTGCGCGGTAACTCCCTGCTGGTCGGTAACGATGCTTGCACCTATCGGGCGTTGATTGTCGGCGCGCTGCGCGAGAGCGACGTCGAGGTCGCGCTGCGAGCCCGTTTTGGCGACGGGCCGACGCTCGTGTATGGTGTCGCCGCCGGACTCGGCATCGCCGTTCTTCCCGCCGGCTTTTTCGTTGGGGGGATGCTCGCGACGGGAACCGTCGCGCTCCCGCTGCGCCGCCCCCGCATCGCGATCGGGATGGGCCTCGTGCAGGCGCGACGGCGCGATGCGGAGACTGAATCTGTACGCGCCCTGCGGCGTGCGATCGTCGACGGTTTGCGCCCGACGTCGCCCGCAAAAGCGATGCGGTAGTCGCCCACGCCGGCAATGGCCTGGCTCGTGCCCGTGACCTTGCGTTCGTCGCATGTGGTCCTGGAGCCGTTGTCGCAAACGCATCACGATGATCTGATCGAAGCCGTCAGCGACGGCGAGCTTTGGAAATTATGGTATACGTCTGTTCCCGAGCCAGCCGGCATGAAAGCGGAAATTGACCGCCGGCTAGCGTTGCAGGTTGCGGGAACGATGCTTCCGTTCGCTGTCGTAGAACGCGCCGGTCGCGCTGTCGGGATGACGACGTACATGAACGTCGACGCGCCGAATCGGCGCATCGAGATTGGTTCCACCTGGTACCGCAGGTCCGTCCAGCGAACGGCGCTCAACACCGCATCAAAACTTCTGCTGCTACGGCATGCGTTTGAAATTCTCGACTGTATTGCGGTCGAATTTCGCACCCACGTGGAGAATGTTCGGAGCCGTGCGGCGATCGAGCGCATCGGCGCGACTCTCGATGGCGTTCTCCGCAGCCATGCGATTGCGCGAAATGGGACCCTGAGAAGTACGGCGGTGTACAGCATCATAGCCGCAGAGTGGCCCGCAGTCGAGACGCGGCTGCAAGCCTATCTACAACGTGCTACGTGACCAACAAGCGAACCCGTCCCTTAAACGACCCCTTCCGGGACAATAGCCCGACTTGGTTCACATGGACTACCGCATCCCGAAAGGCCGTCCCGGAATTCAGATCCACTCGCGTGGATGTGTACTCTATAGTCGCTAAAGCGTAATGCCCGAGAACGGAGTCATTCTCAGGCAAGGGAGTGAGAGGAGCCTCGGGCCCGGTTAGGTGGCTACACGGCGACGGATGGGAGCGGGTCGATGCGCGCGGTCTCCCTGCGGCCGTGTGAGCGATTCCAGCCACGGCCGTATTGCCGCGGCGACGTGCCCGTCACTCTCTTGAACGCTGTGCTGAAGGCGCTTTCGGATTCGTATCCGAGCGATAGCGCGATCGCCGAGATCGATTCGTTGGAATGTACGAGCCGGTCGGCCCCGACCATCATACGCCAGCGCGTCAGATACTCCATAGGTGAAGTGCCGACCGTTTCTTTGAATTTGAGCGTGAAGGTCGTACGCGACATGCCGGCGCTGTTCGCGAGCAATTGTAACGTCCAACGATCGGCCGGATTCTTGTGCATCGCATGGAGCGCAGCCGCCATCTGCTTGTCGGCAAGGGCGAAAAGCCACCCGACGCCGGCCGAACCCTCCGTGAGATGCAACCGCAGCGCCTGCACGAGAATCATCATCGCGAGCTGCTGCGCGACGAGGAATCCTCCGGGTTGCGGTTCGCGCAATTCGCGCCGCATCAGCTCAACGCACCAGCGCAGTGCCGCTTTCGTTTGATCGTCATGGATGTGCATGACCGGGGGCAACGTGCCGACGAGGACGTTCGCATGGTCGCCGCTCAGCGCAAATTGACCGCCGACGCAAAAGAAATCGCCACCCTCGTTCAAGTAGTTAACGCCACCGTCCTTAACGCCCGTGAACGCCACGTATGGATCGAGCGGCGCCAGAGCGAGATCGCTCGCGATGCGAAACGCGCGTCCGCGCGGGAGAATCAGACAGTCCCCGGCCGAAACATGCACGGGTTGCGGAACGCCATCCATGGCGAGCCAGCACTCGCCCGAAACCGCCGCATAGAACGAGATTCCGTCGTAGGGCTTGAGACCGAGCGCCCAGTCGCCGCCGAAGTCGAAACCAGCACACCAGTACGTGTTCAGTTTCAGGAGCGAGAGAACGGCTGAGAGGGGATCCATTATAACTCCGAACGATCGCGAACAAAATGCGGCCGTTCACGTATAGATTGTTCGCCGTCGTGAAGCTATCCTCGGATGATGACTACCACTGACACCCTCCGACCGCGGGTCGCGACCATGCTGTCTAACGAAGCTGCTTGGCTTCCGGCCGCCGGCGCCCCACTCGAGATGAAGCCCGCCCCCTATACGCCGCCGCGAGAAAACGAAATCGTCGTGAAACCACGCCGTCGCGATCAATCCGATCGATTGGATTGTGCAGTCGGCCGGCGACATCGTGGTTCCTTGGATTAAAGGTCCGTTCATTCTCGGCTCTGATACAGCCGGCGAAGTTGTCGAGGTCGGAAAATCGGTCACCCGGTTCCGCGTCGGCGACCGTGTTCTCGGTCATGCCATCGGCACCGATCAGAAGCGAAACCGTTCGGCCGAAGGCTCGTTTCAAACCTACACGGTACTGCTGGAAGGTATGACGGCGCACGTCCCGGACGACATGTCGTTCGAACGCGCATCGGTACTTCCACTCGGTGTGTCGACGGCGGCTTGCGGTCTCTTTCAGAAAGACTTCTTGGCGCTCGAACCGCCGACGGTATCTCCGCGTCCGACTGGTAAGACGCTCCTCGTGTGGGGCGGATCGACAAGCGTCGGCAGCAATGCGATCCAGCTCGCTATCGCTGCGGGCTACGACGTCATCACGACGGCTTCTCCGAAAAATTTCGACTATGTGAAAAAACTGGGCGCGAGCCAAGCCTTCGATTACAACGATGCAAATGTCGTCCGAGACGTGATCGCCGCGTGCAAAGGAAAAACGATTGCCGGCGCGATCGCGATCGGAGCTAGATCATCCGAGCCATGCGTAGACATCGTTGGCGCATGCGAAGGAAACAAGTTTGTGGCGATGGCCACGTATCCGATTTCGTTCGAAGGCCAAACCGGTCGTCCCGGTCTGAGTTTCCGACTCGCCACGGTGCGTCGATTCATTGGGTTCAGCATTGCCTTGTGGTTTAGGACCCGCACCAGAGGCGTCCGCACAAAATTCATTTTTGGCAGTTCGCTCGCCCATAACGAGGTCGGGAAGGTCGTGTACGTCGACTTTTTGTCGAAAGCCCTCGCTGCTGGAAGCTACCTTGCCGCTCCGGATCCGCACGTCGTCGGAACCGGTCTCGCGTCCATTCAAGCTGGACTCGACATGCAACGGCGAGGCGTATCCGCCGCTAAGGTGGTGATTTCGCTTCCGACGCGCGGGTAAACCACGTCGACGCCGGTGCGCCTGCGGTCCGCTCTTATAGTCTCTTCGCGGTCGGCCGTCGTTCGCGACGGTCGAAGCGGGGTCCCGGGGTGAACCGACGTCGACGAGTCGCCGCTCGCCTACAAACAGCGCCTAAACACGCTAGATCGTTGCGAAGCCGCCTGCGCCCGAGCGGTAAAACCAGCTCCAGCGCGCCAAAGCGTTTACGTCTCGGCGTATCGACCTTCGCGATCGGCGCGGGCGGCTCTCAGGATTTCATCCGACAAACCGGGATGACCGTCTCGCACGGCGCGCGACAGGACGATCGCGCCGACGAGCGTCGACAAGGTGGCAATCGCCGCCTCGCGCTTACGGCGTGCGCTCGGAGGAAATACGCCTTCGATGAGCCCTACATAGCGTTCGAGCCCATCGGCAAACGCCCGCTGCGCGCCGGCTGCTTGGCGTCCAACGTCAACAGGCAGGCTGCCAGTCGGACAACCGCCGGCGGGCTCATCGCGGTGTTCAGGTAAGAGGTAATTTGCGAGCCGCTCTGCCATGGGGATCAAATCCCCCGTCGTGGTGGCGCCCTCTCCCGAAATCTCGCTTAGGGATTGCTCAAAGGCGTATCGGATCGTCTCGATCGCCAGATCAGCCTTTGACTCGAAATGATTGTAGAAGCCACCGTGCGTGAAGCCGGCGGCCTTCGTCAGGTCTGCGACCGAGACGTTATCGATGCCCCGCGCCTTAAAAAGCCGCGTAGCGGTCTCGAGGATCTTCCTCCGGTTCTGCGCCGCCACTTCCTTTGTTACTCGCATGGCGTGCCTCTCAACGCTTGACAATGATGTCATCCATCAGCAAAGATATTGCTGTCAAGCATCATCATAGGCTGGAGGACGGCGTTGTGCAAGACACCGCGCGTGTTGCCGCACCCCGGCTAAGGAATAATCAATGAAGGCTGTAGTTCAGAGCGCTCTCGGCGAGCCGGCGGATGTGCTAAAACTCATCGAGATCGATGGTCAATCCCATCTTGCCCCGGGAGATGTATTGATCGACGTCAAGCTTGCGCCCGTTCATCATGGTGACTTGCACCTGACCCGTTCGCAGCCAAAGATTCCCGGGAACGTCGGCTATCTCCGGCGCGGTTCGGAGGCGGTTGGCATCGTTCGCGCGCTTGGCTCCGAAGTCGAAGGTCAAGGCAATCTCAAGGTTGGCGATCGGGTGATCGGATTTCCGGCTGTCGGATCGTGGGCAGAGAGCGTCGCTATCCCGGCTCCCGCGGCGATCCCTGTTCCGCCGGAGCTCAGCGATGAAGTCGCAGCGCAGCTCTTCATCAACTATGTCACCGCACGCATGATCCTGCGCGGATTGCAAAAATCGGTTCCCGACGAGGTGCTTCGCGCCGGCACGGTGCTCGTCACCGGAGCCAGCACAGTCGTGGCTCGTCTGTTGCTGCATTTCCTCGACAAGGAAGGTTTTAAGCCAATCGGTCTCGCGCGCAACAGGGCGAGTGCGAAGCGTGTCGCGACGGAGCTGGCGGGCGTTAAGGTTGCCGCAACGGGAGACGCCGATTGGCAGACGCAGATTGCTTCCCTTACCGCAGGGAAGAAGATCGTCGGGGTTCTCGATTGCGTTTCCGGTTCCCTGATAGGCGATCTCGTGCCGCTGTTGGCTGACGACGCGGCCATCGTCACCTACGGTAGCCTTGGCGCGGGCAAGCTCGGCATCAGCGGACCTGAGATCATTGATCATCAGTTCGTCATCCGCGGCGTCACGTTCGTACGGTGGTTCGTCGAGCTCTCGCAGGAGGAGCAGATCAGCGACATTCGATCGGCCATCAAGCTCGCCGGCGAGCTGCCGTGCCTCTTCAGGGTCGGCGGTATTTATAGCCTCACCGACTTTCAGCAGGCGATCTCGGCCGTCGAAGCGCCGAACCGTGACGGGTTCGTCTTCATCAAGCCATAGCCGCAAGCATTCGGAGCTTGCCGGTCAACGGGACGGGCGTCAATCAGGACAAACCCGCCGGCCAGCCTTAAGGCGAACTGTCCATTACACGGCGAGCAAAATCGAGAGGAGAAGCACTGTGAAATTCGGGATAATTGGTGCCGGGACTGTCGGCACGACCCTGGGCGAGCATTTCGCAGCGGCTGGCCACGAGGTCCTAATCACGAATAGTCGCGGTCCGGAAAGTTTCTCCGAAAAGCTAGCGGAAATGAACCAGCCTCTCGAACCGGTAACGTTCACAGAACTGGTCAATCAGGCTGAGATGATCCTCTTGGCGCTGCCTTGGCGGAAGGTCCGTGACGTCCTCCGCAGCGACGTGGATTGGCGTGGGCGTGTCGTCGTCGACGTCACGAACATCATCCTAAGCATTTCTCCCGACTTTGAGGTCGACGATCTCAAAGGGGACTCCGGCAGCCAGATCGTTGCGCGCCTGGCGCCATCTGCCCGCGTCGTTAAAGCCTTCAATACCCTCCCTTTCGAAACAATGTTCGCACCGACCCCAACAGGCTTCAGACGTGTCTTATTCGTCGCTGGCGACGATCCAAACGCCGTCTCGGCCGTGGCAGATCTGATCGACGAAATCGGCTTTCAATCCGTCGCTATTGGCGAGCTGGCGACCGCAGGTCGCCAAATGGAGCTCGGTGGCGTGTTTAGTAGGCTCGAGCTATTCGCCGCTGAGGCCCAATAATGATGCGCCGCGGTCCGACCGCACGGTGCCGGCGTGGAGGAGACATCATGAGCAACACCGACATCGTCCGTCGCTTCTTCGACGCCTGCGAGGCCAAGTCGCTCGACGGCATCATGGCCTGATGACGCCCGACGCCCCCTCGCGGTTGCGTTTGGCAGCTCATGTGCCAGCCTCGGACGGGAAAACGCATCAGCCGGGATAGGTTTTATGAAACTTGGAATTATCGGAGCGGGAAACCTCGGGAGCGCACTCGCACGACGTTTCGTCGCCGTGGGGCACGACGTGTCGCTCGCGAATTCGCGCGGGCCGGCATCGCTAGCCGAACTTGCAAAGGAAATCGGTGCACATGCCGCGACGGTCGAGGACGTAGCACGCACGAACGACGTCGTCGTCGTGACGATCCCCGAAAAGGGCGTCGAGGAGTTACCGGCGGCGTTGTTCGACGGCGCACTTGCCGGGGTCGTCGTGATTGATACGGGCAACTATTACCCGCAGCAGCGCGACGGCCGCATCGACGGCATCGAGGCGGGCTTAACGGAAAGCGCCTGGGTCGGACAGCAGATCGGCACCCGGTCGTCAAAGCCTTCAATACAATCGCCGCTCAACATCTGCTCGAAAACGGAAAGCGGCGCGGCACGAGCGGCCGAATCGCGCTCGCGGTCGCCGGTGACGACGCTCGCGCGAAGGATGTCGTCATGAAGCTTGTCGACGAAATCGGCTTCGATGCAGTTGACGCGGGATCGATCGCCGACTCGTGGCGTCAGCAGCCGGGGTCGCCGGGTTACATCCAGGACTTTGACGCGGACGGCGTCCGTCGCGCGCTCGCCGCGGCGAAGGAAGAGCGCACACCGCAGTGGCGGGCAACGTCCAAGAGCCCCGGCACGTACGAGTCTCCTGCGTGAGAACGGCCTGGAACGTCGCATGCCATGGGGCCGGTGCGAGCGGCATGCTTTTCGCGAACGTCCACGCGTGAACGACTTGCTCGGAGTCTGCGCAGCACGACTCGCAACGGCTGTTTCACGAATTCGCAGGTTGCTGTGGCACGAGGATCATAAGTGGCGTAGTTTAGATTGACTAAGGCCGAAACGACAACACGTGTTGCGCGCTTACCAGGTCGTTACGATGCTTGTAATCGCCCCCCGTTTTTGGCCTGCAGAACATTTATCTTCATTCGGCGTCTGGGCGATGTCACTGGAACCGATCCTATAATGAAAGTCATCCGTGATCGCTGTGCGACGGGCCCGCAATGCATGAACTTACATCCTCAGCGCTTCCCTAACTGTCGCGGCCATTGGAGTCGTCGGCCGTCCGATGAGCGTTCCGAGCGTGCGCCCGTCGTCGAATAAGGCGTTGTCAGATGCGCCTACGTCGCTATCAGCGAGGAGCGCGGCGAGGTTAGTTGGCAAACCCATGCCGACGAGTGCTTCGCGATACGCCGCTTCCGGCAGATTACGGTAAACGATCGGCTTCCCGGACTGGCGCGCGAGTTCTGCCGCGTACTGCGTCTCGGTGGGCCCTGTCACTAGGGACCGTCTTCGAGACACATTAGGCGACCAGCATTCGACTTTGTGTCGCTGCTTCGAATGGCGGCTGATCACGCGATACCCTAGCCGCATTTTTGGCCGACCGCAGGGGTTCAATTATTCGGCGCCGCTACGGGTTCAAATTCCGGCCGCCGTTTCCACCTGCATCAGATTTCTTCGTCGTCGACGTTGCCGTCGGCATCGGTTACGTGAAACACGCGGTCGTCTTTCGCGCGATCGCCCCAAGACACCGAAACTTCGCGACCGACGAGCTCGGCGAACGCATCAATCCACGGCACGCAAACAACGCGTCCGAGCGAGATTCCAAGTCGCGCGTACCGCTTGCCGTTCAATTCGGCCGCCCCGAGCAACAACGAACGCGCATAGTCCGTGTCGACCGAGCCCATTTCGTGCGTAACGCCATAGTGTTCGTCGAGTGCGGTCAGCGCCGAGGCGACGGCTGCCTCCTCGCGCTCGGCTTCCGCGCGCTCGCGCTCCAATCGCTGTTCCTCGGCGATGAAAAGATCCGTCGCTTCCGGCATGTCTCGTATCATCGCCCTCATAACTTCCGCGCCGATGTGAACCGTCTTGATCCGCTCGTCGTACTGCGCAGAGTGATTTTTGGCGTCGGCGATGCGTGCGACGAGGGTGTTCCGTCGATCGAGGAAGTCGCTGTATTCGCGGTCGTAGGCGGCTTGTTTGAAAAGCGCGCCGATTCCGGTCGGCGCCTCGGGGACGTTTCGGTCGTGGGTTGCAAGGCGGGTTTGGGCGACCCGAACCCGCTCCACGAACTCCCGACGCTTCTTTTCGATCTCGCGCTCGACGCGCGCGATTTCCCTTTCCCAATGCGATCGTGCGTCTTGGACGAGCTTGCGCTGTGCGGCCACCGCCTCCGCAGCGCACCCGGGACACGCCGCCGTCTTGTAGGCGAACACGCCGTGCTCGGGACATCGAACGGTCGGCATCGGTCGCTACCGGCCAAGTCCACGACTGCGATCGCGCTCGCGTTCGAGGGTTTGCGCGACTTCGCGCTCGACGCCACGCTCGCGCGTCTTTTCGGCGATCTGCGCCTTTATCTCGCCCGGGCTCTGTAGCATCTGATGCAAGTCTTTCGAAACGCTCAGACGTTCGTTCGGCGCATCACGTTCGAGCCGCTCGAGCTCGTTGAGGACGGCGAACGCCGCCTTACGCTCGTCGCGCGTGTACCCGCTCTCGGTCCCCTGCGCGATGGGCTCGAGTTTCCAGCGCAGCGCCGTCACGCTCAACTCGCTCGTTCCACGATCGCGGCCGGCATCGCGTCCAGGAACGCCCCGGTCGGGGATGCCCCGTTCGAGCACCCGATAATCACTTGCAAGCTCTTTGGATCTGGAGCGCAGGCCGCGACTCACGAGGTCATCGTACGAGCCGACCGTTTCGCGTGAGTAAAACATCCCGTATTCGTGCGTGTGCCGCGTCATGCCGACCGTGAGCGAGCGTTGATTGACGTGCGCCGTGACGAGTTGAAGCTCGGCGTAGCGCGTCGCGCCCTGCTCGCGATACTCCGTCGAACAATAGCCGTGCTGCACACCCGCGTGCTCGCGCGTGTCCACCGGCACGATCGCGCCGTCTCGGCGCTCGACGTGCAGCGTCGCGTCGTCGATTGCGCGCACGGTTCCGACCGAGCCGTTGAAGAGCCCGGCTTCGCGAATCGTCTCGCGAACGATCACGCGGTCGCCGACGGCGTAGTTCGTCTTGCCGTCGATCGTTTCGAGCGCCGCGTCCTCGCCGTGCAACCGGCCCATCGCGCGCCACTCGTCGCGGGCAAGGGCGTTGACCGCGATCCGCTCCGTGTTCGTGAACGCCTCGATCCCGCACTCGACGCCCGAGCTCTCAATCGCGCGCCAACGGTCGACGAGCGCCGCGCGCGTCTCGTCCTGCGACCCGGACTCGTGAACGAATCCCCGTGATCGGTACGCCTCGATCGCATCGCGCACGTCGCCGCGCCGCACGGCCTGCGTCGCCTCGCGCTGCCACGCCTCACTCTGCCGGCGTGTTTTCTCCAGGTCGACGTTACGATCGCCGACGGCCTGTTGCATCATCTCCAGCGCGTTGCCGTGAGCGACGGCCTGAAACTGCTTGTCGTCGCCAAGCGCGATGACGACGGCGCCGCGTTCATGCGCCTCGCGCAACAGGACCGCGCCCTGCGAAGTGCCGAGGGTCGAGACCTCGTCGATGATGAGCAGGTCGCGATTCGTGAGCCGCTCGCGGTCCTGACCCCACTCGTAGAGCTCTTTGGCGACCGAGCGCCCCGGCACGTCGGTCTCGCGCCGCAATACGTCGACCGCCGAATTCGCGACCGAGACCGCGCGCACGTTGTAGCCCGCGTCCTGATACGCCGCACCGATCTCGCTAATGAGCCGGGTCTTGCCGGCGCCGGGAACGCCGGTAATGACCTTCAGACGCGCGTCATCGTTGGTCGCGTAGGCGTACGCGCGCTGCTGCTGTTCGTCGAGCCGCCCATCGGGTGAGCGCGTGATCGCGACGTCGCGTTTGTTCGATGCAAGGCCGTCCGCCGCAGCCGCGAGCGTCCGTTCGGCATCGAGAACCTCACGGGTCGTCAGCCGCGTCTTGCCGCGATCGTCGACGAGTTGAACCGAATCGTCGACGATCTTCTCGACGATCGCCTGACGCTGCTCCGCGTCCTGGACTCGCTCGCCGACGAGCCGCTCCACGGCGCCGAGGGTGTACGTCGCGTTGTTGGCCGTCAGGCGGTCCATGATCGGGCATGGATCCTCGAGCAGCCGCGCCCCGACAATAAGGTTTTCGGCCCGCTGTACGGCCTCGCGCGCAGCGGCTCGATCGCGCGCTTGCTGCGAGCTCTCATACGGCCCGAACGTCGCGGTCATCGCTCGCAGCGAGAGGTCGCGATCGATCTCCGAGGGCTTGGCCGTCTCGGGGCTGTCGAGGTCACCGATCCGCGCGCCGGTGCGGTAGGGCTTGTATTCGACGCCATGGCGCTCGAAGGCGGCATGCACCTCGCGCCAGCCCGCATCGGTGCGACTGTCGGTGCCGCGCAAGGTCGTGACCTCGGCCGCGGCCGCGCGACACCGCTCCGCGAACGGCCTGGCTACGTCGCGCGAAAGAGCGTGGTCGCGATCGCGCTCGAACGGGCCGAGCTGCTCGACCATCTTACGATGCGTGAGGTCAGGACCAAGATCGCGAGCGCGCGCATATTCACCGCGCTCGGCGCCGACGAGGCGGCCGCCTACCACATCGTCATTACGGCCGGTCCGGACTTCTTCGTACCGGACCCCGTGCTCGCCACAAACGCGATGCACGTCGACCCAGGAGGCACCGTCTTTCGCTAAAGCATCACGTACCGCGGGAGCCACGTCTTCGCGAACGGTGCGCTCGAACGAACGCTTGCGCGCGTAGTATTCGACGTCCCGAGCACCGTGCGAAAGCTCGGGTCGGTGCGCAACGTCGACGACCCGCCAACCCTGCTCGAGCTCCGTCTCCCGGCTGGCCGCCCGCATCTTCTCGCGGTCCTGCCAAATGTCGCGTGCGACATGCGTGATCGGGTCGACCCGGTTGAAGACGGCATGCACGTGGTACATCCCGCCGACGCCGTCGTTTTGCAGCGCTGCAACGTACTGTAGACCACCGAAGCCGAGGTGCTCGATCTGCGTATCGAGCGCCGAGCAGGCCTGCTCGTACGTCGGCCGCTCGCCCTCCGCAAACGACACGATGAGGTGGTAAAGCGGCTCCTTCGCGCGGCTCTGCGAGGCGACGGCTTCCATCTCGAGCGCCGCCGTTTCGATCGTCGCGACGTTCTCGCTCCAAATCGCAAGCGGCGGCTCGTGATCGCGTTCGTGCTCCGGCCCCTCGCGCACAATGTAGTCGATCGCCGCACCGAAACTCGACGCACCGACCATCCGGCCGCGCCCGCGGTTCGCGATCATCCGCGCGGCATCCGAAGCTTAGGCGGCATCGAGCTCGCGCGCGATCGCGCGCATGACCGTCGCGATCTCGGTGCGCGGCTCGGCGACCGCTGCGCTCATTTTCGCGATCTCGGGCTCGACCCGGCGCATGAGATCCTGGAGCGCCCACAACGTCTCATGAATCTCGTCTCGATGCAGGTCCGCTCGCGCGTAATTCACGGTGAAGAAATGCGAGAGCCGGCCCGACAGTCGGCCGAGGTCGGCTTCCAAATCGCGGATCGCGCCGGGGATGCCGGCGAGCGACGCGACCGCTGACGAGATCTCCGCGACCTGCGCGAGATCGATGGTCGGCGGCGGACGATCGTCGACAACCGCAAGCACGAAGTCCGCGACGGAGAGGCCGGACGACGCGGCGGCCGCGCGCACGCGCTCAGCCTCCTCCGGCGTCAGGCGCACGAGCAACTGCTCCGAGCGCTTGCGCTTGGAGTCGTACACGGCTTGCTGCTCTGGAGACTTCGCCGGCATTCCATTCTCCTTCGGGCGGTACGAGCTTGGCGCAAGCGATGCGAGCACCGCCGCCGCGATACCAGGGTGGGAGTCACCGTCAGGTGGTTATCCACCCTCTAGGTTCCCCCCCTACAAATAACCCGCGTTGCAACCACCATAACATGCGTGCTACGATAGCTGCAACTATCTGCGCGCGGAGACACTAGCATGCACGCCGACGAACCACTGCACGCCGAAATCCGCTCCCGCCTCACCGCCCTCATCGACGCCGCACCGCTTCCGCGCCGATCCGTCCTCGAAGCGACCCTCGAACCGCATCGCGAGCTCATCACGCAAGCCCACGCCAAGGGGCATAACTACCGCTCGATCACCGAGGCACTACGTAGCGCCGGCCTCAAAGCCTCGCCCGAAACGATCCGGCGCTACGTGCTACGCATCACCAAGAGTGACGCCGACACCAACGGTACTGCGAAACCGAACCGCTCATCGCGCAAAGTCACCGCTCGGAAGACGTCAGCCAAGAGCTGACGAGTAACTC
>JAABUQ010007745.1_pt1 | contig 15397 bp, 14 predicted proteins | sample 5560001 | NCBI WGS metagenome assembly JAABUQ01 (sample SAMN10711888, study PRJNA513371) | rock metagenome | isolation source: Antarctica rocks | place: Antarctica: Victoria Land, Finger Mt nord | collected 2015-12-18 | reverse complement strand
CCATCTACCCCACCCTGCCATCAGGACAGGTCGCTCATATTTTAGCCGATAGCGGCGCAAAGGCCGTCGTGGTGGAGAACGCCAAGCAACGGGCAAAGATCGAAGAGGCGCGGGCGTCCGCGCCTGGCCTCCAACTGGTCATCTTGATGGACGGCGAGGCGGGCGAGGGCGCACACACGCTGGAGTCGGTCATGGCGGCGGGGGACGCGGCGACGCCCGCCGAAGGCTACGAGGCGAGGCGCGACTCGGTCACGCCCGACGATTTGATGGCGCTGGTGTACACGTCGGGGACGACCGGCAGCCCCAAGGGGGCGATGCTGACGCACGGGAACATGACGGCGGCGGTGGACGCGGCTTTGGGCAAGTTCCCAGCGTTTACGCCGCCCGACGACGTGTTCCTCTCGTTCCTGCCTCTGTCACACGTCTTCGAGCGCGTCACGTCGTTCCTGTCCCTACTGAATGGGTCGCAGACCTGCTACAACGACAGCATCTTCAAGCTGCTCGACAACCTGGGCGCGCTGCACCCGACCATCTGGCAGTGCGTCCCGCGCGTCTTCGAGAGCGTCCACGAGCGCATTTCGGACGGCATCGCCAAGCTCCCCAACCGGCAGCGGACGCTGACCGAGTGGGCATTGGGCGTCGGCGGCGCGGTGGCCGAGCGGCGCGGGGCGGGGCGCGGGCCGGGGCCGCTGCTGGCCTTGCAGCACCTGGCCGCCGACAAGCTAGTCCTGTCCAAGATCCGCGCGCGCTTCGGGGGCCGCTTGAAGTTCTTCGTCAGCGGCGGTGCCCCGCTGAACCCCAAGACGGCGACGTTCTTCCTCGCCATCGGCGTCCCGATCCTGGAAGGCTGGGGTCTGACCGAGACCACGGCGGCGGCCTGCGCGAACCCGCAGGCCCGCGTCAAAGTCTCCACCGTCGGCCCCGCCATGCCCGGCGTCTCGGTCCAGACCGCGCCGGACGGCGAGCTGCTCGTCTCCGGCCCAACGGTCATGCGCGGCTACTGGAACAACCCCGAGGCGACGCGCGACGTCATCGACGCCGAGGGCTGGTTCCATACGGGCGACATCGGGCATCTGGACGCCGACGGGTATGTCCAGATCACTGACCGCAAGAAAGATATTTTGGTCCTGGCGAACGGCAAAAACGTGGCCCCGCAGCCCATCGAGACCGACCTGCGCCACAGCCCGCTGATCGGCGAGGTCGTGCTGCTCGGCGACAAGGCGGGCACCGTCGGCGCGCTCGTCGTCCCAAACTTCGATGCGCTCAAGGCCTGGGCCAAGGAGCAAGGCAAGGACGCCAAAGACGTGGAGAGCTTGGCCGCCGACCCCGCCGCCCGCAAGTGGATGAAGTCCGAGATCGACCGCCTTTCCAAGCATTTGGCCGACTACGAGAAGATCAAGCGGCTGGCCCTGGTCGGCCATGCGTTCTCCCAGGAAGGCGGCGAGCTGACCCCGACCCTGAAGGTCAAGCGTAAAGTCGTCGCTGAGAAGTACGGGTATTTGCTGGAGAAGGACTAGGGAGGGGTCGCAGCTTGTTGCGCGTGAGGGTTCCGGCCCTAGAATCCGGGCGGAGGGGCACTCACAATGCAGGAAGACGCGCGCGAAGCGGCGAACAAGTGTGGCAACGCCCCCAGCCTGCCTGATAAGGAAATCCTCTGTGAACACCACCCACCCCGCCGTCCCGCGCCTGCCCCTCGTCGGGTTCGCCCTGCTGACCCTGCCGCTCGCCCTGGCCGGTTGTCACAAAGACACCATCGTCGGCAAGTGGCAGGGCACCACGACCAGCAAAGGGCAAGCTGCCAAGATGACCTTCGACTTCACCCAGGACGGCAAGGAGACCATCTCAATGGAGACGACGGGCGGCCCGATCTCCATGACGGTCGGGATGGGCGGCACCTACACCGTGAGCGGCAGCACCCTGACCCAGAGCATCACGTCGGGCACCTTCATGGGCATGACCATGAACCTGCCTGCGGACAAAGCCAAGCCGCAGACCGGGACCTTCACGCTGGACGGCGACCACCTGACGCTGACTACGCCGACCGACAAGCAGGCGCTGACGCTGACGCGGGTAAAAGAGGCGTCTTAGCGGCCCGGCTCAATCTTCTGCCGTCGATAAGCCACGCTCAGGCCCTTGCCGACGCCGACGACTACGTGATCGAATTCGCGCCCCGCCTCGACGGCATCCAGGTAGGGGGCGATCTCCTGTGGGTGGGAGTGGACGTTGTCGGCCAATATCAGCGCGTCCGGCGTCAGCAGTGGCAGCAGCAGGCGCAGATACAGCGGGTAGCTCTCGCGGTCGGCGTCCAGGAACACGAAATCGAACGGCAGCGTCAGGCCCGGCAGGAGGGCGGCGGCCTCGCCTTCGAGCAGTGTGACCAACTTCGTCAGTCCTGCCCTTCTGAGGTTTGCCTGGGCCAGTATCCGCCTGCCGGCCCGGCGCTCGATGCTGACCAGGCTGCCGCCGGTCTGCCGGGCGGCCCAGGCCAGCCAGATCGTGCTGTAGCCGTTAGACGTGCCTACCTCCAGCAGCCGCGTTCGCCGCCCACTCCTTGCCAGGATGGCGAGCAGCCGCGCCGTGTCCGGCTCCAGGTTCAGCATCTTATCTTGACGCGCCGCCGCGCGGGCGTCGTTCTCGCGCCCCCATTCCTCCATCGCCGCCAGCACGACTTGAACCTCTTTTTCCACGTCACAATTCCCCCTGAGCGCGGCGCGAAGGCAGGGCACAGCTGATGCCCAGGCCGATCAGCGTCCCCAGGGCGGCCCCGCACAACACCTGGTAGAGAAAGTGCGCGTGGCCCTCAATGCGGGACCAGCCGACGGCAACGGCAATGGCATACCAGAGCAGTCCCCAGCGCGGGTAGGTTTGTGTCAGAAGCCAGGCGATGGCGAACACGAACGACGTGTGGCCGCTGGGGAAGCCGGTCGGGTCGCCGTCCGGGCGCGGCAGCCGCGTCAGGCGCTTCAGACCCTCGACGCAGGCCCCCGTCGCCAGAGCGACGGCGGGCGGCCACCACAGGAGGTGTCTTTCGTCCCGCCGCCGCCATCCGCGCCACAGCAGCAGCAGGGCCCCCAGTCCGATATAGGATTGATACAGCGTGTGGCTGCCGAAGTCACCCACAAGCTGGGCCGCCCGGATGTGCCACAGCGGGTGGGTGACGGCGAACACCAGGACGAGGCCGGCGAAGGCGGGCCAGGCGAGAGCGGGCCAAGCCAGGCGGCGTGGAGGACGTGTCATGGATGGCTACAGATCGGGGACCTGCCAGTCGATCTCGGGCCGGCCGAACGACCGCAGGGCGGCGTTGATCTGCGAGAACGGGCGGCTGCCGAAGAAGCCATTGCGGGCGGACAGCGGCGAGGGGTGCGCGGACTGGATGACGACGTGGCGGGCCGTGTCGATCAGCGGCAGCTTCTTCTGGGCGTAGCCACCCCAAAGGACAAACACGGCGGGCTGAGGGCGGGCACTGACGCGGCGCAGGATGCTGTCGGTGAACGTCTCCCAGCCCTTGCCCTTGTGAGAGTTGGCCTCATGGGCGCGCACGGTCAGCACGGCGTTGAGCATCAACACGCCTTGATTGGCCCATGACGCGAGATAGCCGTTGTTCGGAATGCGGCACCCCAGGTCATCGCGCAGCTCTTTGTAGATGTTGACCAGCGACGGCGGCGTGTCCACGCCGGGCCGAACGCTGAAGCACAGCCCGTGTGCCTGGCCCGGCCCGTGATACGGGTCCTGTCCCAGAAGAAAAACGCCCACGTCGTCATAAGGCGCAGCCTGGAACGCCGCATAGACGTCCTCTTGGGGCGGGTAGACCGTGTGGCTTTCACGCTCCCCGGCCACGAACGTTTGCAAGCGCGGCCAGTAGGACTGCCCGAACTCGCCGCCCAGCGCATCCAGCCAGGACGGCGGCAGCGGCGGGGGCACAATCGGGTCGGCACCATCAAGGCCGTCAAACAGTGAAGACTGCGACATGGGCTTGTACTGCTCCGGGGTAGGGGGTGCTACTTGCCCATGCCGCGCAGGTTCTGGAGGCAGCGGTCCACGCACTCCAGCGGCGGGTAGGCATAAGTTTCCTGCTCGACGATGTACCACTGCGTCCCGCCGACGCTCTCGCACACCCGGAAAATCTCGGGCCACGGCACGAACCCGTCACCCACGAGGGCGTTGGGGTCGTCAGGATGGAACTCCTTCAGATGCACCGTCAGCGCGCGGCCCGGATAGCGCTCCAAGGACTGGGCGGGGTCCGCACCGCCGACCATCATGTTGCCCGTGTCCACCTGCATGACGATCTCGCGGCGCGTGTCGCCGAAGAAGACGTCCCACGGCAGCGCGTCTTCCAGAGGCTGGAACTCCTCGGAGTGGTTGTGGTAGCCGACCAGCATCCCGGACGGGGCGGCGCGCTCGGACGCCTCGTTGAAGAGGCCGGCGGTTTCAGCCCAGGCGTCTATGGAGTGCGTCCGCTCGGCGTCCAAGCCGGGCACGATCAAAAAGCGGTTGCCCAACGCTTGGCTGAACTCGATGGTCTGCGGCAGGGCGTCGCCCAGGATAGTATCCAGCGCGGTGTGCGTCCCGCAGCACCGCAGGCCGTTGTCGTCAAGCATCAGGCGCAGCTCGCTCGCCGTGCGTCCGTAGTAGCCGGCGAACTCGACCCCCGCATAGCCCATGCGGGCGACCTGGGCGAGGACGCCGGGCAGGTCGCGCTCGCAGTCCTCCCGCACCGAGTAAAGCTGGAGGCCGATCGGCAGATGAGGCATTACTGTTTCCTTGTTCTTTGGGGCAGTCGGGACAATCAACTCGGTCCTGGTTGCCCCCATCCGGGGTCAGCCTCGCTTAACGGACGGGCCGGGTCATACTGGCACAGGTGGGCCGCCATCGTCTCCCGCACAAGTGCAGATACGTCCAGCCCCTCCGCCTGCGCGACTTCCCGCATCTGAGACTCCATTTCCGGCGGCAGATCAAAAACGACGGTCACGGCAGTTATCCTCTCTTTGGATACTTTTCTTGGGGCTACAGATCGAGGCGTACTAAAAGCTCATCGCGCGTCAGCCCGAAGTGGGCGGCAACGTCGGACAAGGCATTGGCGAATGTGCCGATCCTCAGTGGGTTGTGGAGCGGGATAGAGAGATGGTGCTGGCCCTCTTGTTGCGTGGTGAGACGCAGGTGGTCTCCTTTCTGGCGCGTCACGCTGTAGCCGAGAGCGCCGAGGGCGGCGGTGAGTTGTTGCCCGGACACGTCGCGGGGAAGTCTCATGCGGCAAGCACCTCGTCACGCACCATATGGAGGCGCAACACGTCGGGAGCCTGGCCTGCGTCGTAGTGGCATTCCACGGCCTCGCGGACGTTGGCGCGCAGTTCATCTAAGGTGTCCGCTTCCGTAAAGATGGACTGGCCGAGGGCGCGGGCGGTGTAACCGCCCTCCGGGGCTTCTTCCACCAAAAAGATCAGTTCGCTCATTGCCGACTCCCTCCTGCCTTCACTCTTCCGTGTACTTCTCTTTCAGGCCGGCGACGACGGTGGGGTCGGCAAGCGTGGACGTGTCGCCCAGGGCGCGGCCTTCGGCGATGTCGCGCAGGAGGCGGCGCATGATCTTGCCCGAGCGGGTCTTGGGCAGTTCGGCGCTGAACAGGATGTCGTCGGGGCGGCAGATCGCGCCGATCTTCTTGGCGACGTGGTCTTTGAGCTGGCCGGCCAGCTCCGACGTGGCGGCGACGCCCTCTTTGACGGTCACAAAGGCGGCGATGGCCTGGCCCTTGATCTCGTGCGTCCGCCCGATCACGGCGGCCTCGGCGACGGCCTTGTGGTCCACCAGGGCGGACTCGATCTCCATCGTGGAGATGTTGTGGCCCGCGACCAGCATGACGTCGTCCACGCGGCCCAGCAGCCAGTAGTCGCCCTCCTTGTCGCGCCGCGCGCCGTCACCGGGAAAGTAAAAGCCTTTGTCCGCGAACTTGCTCCAGTAGACGCTCTGAAAGCGCGCGTCGTCGCCCCACAGCGTCCGCAGCATGGACGGCCAGGGCTTGGTGATGACCAAGATGCCGTTGACATCGGTGCCGCGCGGCAGAGTCTCGCCCGCCTCGTCCACGACCTCGGCGCTGATGCCGGGGAAGGGGCGCGAGGCGGACGCGGGCTTGGTAGCGCTTAGGCCCGGCAGGGGGGTGATCATAATTGCCCCAGTCTCAGTCTGCCACCATGTGTCCACGATGGGGCAGCGCCCGCCGCCGATGTGCTCGTTGTACCACAGCCACGCCTCGGGGTTGATCGGCTCGCCCACCGACCCGAGCAGGCGCAGGCTGGACAGGTCGTGCTTCGCAGGCCACTCGGTCCCCCACTTCATAAACGCCCGGATCGCCGTCGGAGCCGTGTACAAAATCGAGACGCTGTACTTCTCGACGAGGCCCCAGAAGCGGTCACGCTGGGGCCAGTCCGGGGCACCCTCGTACAGGAACACGGTCGCGCCGTTCGCCAGCGGTCCGTAGACGGCGTAGGAGTGGCCCGTCACCCAGCCGACGTCGGCGGTGCACCAGTAGACGTCGTCGTCTTTGATGTCAAAGATGTATTTGGTCGTGGTCGTCACGCCCGTCATGTAGCCGCCGGTCGTGTGCAGGATGCCCTTGGGCTTGCCCGTCGAGCCGGACGTGTACAGGATATACAGCGGGTCCTCGGCATCCATCGGCTGTGCCTCGTGCTTGATGGAGGCCTCATCCATCAGCCGGTGCCACCAGAAGTCGCGGCCCTGCTTCATCGGGACGTGTTTGGCGTCGTCGGTGCGGTTGACGACGATGACCTTCTCGACGGTCGTCTCGCCCTCCAGCGCTTTGTCGGCGGCGTCCTTCAGCGGGACCTTGTTGCCGCGACGCCAGCCGCCATCGGCTGTGATCAGCATTTTGCTGCCGCTGTCGCCGATGCGCTCGCGGAGCGACTCGGCAGAGAAGCCGGCGAAGACGACGTTATGGACCGCCCCGATCCGCGCGCAGGCCAGCATGGTGATCACGGCCTCGGGCACCAGGGGCAGGTACACCGTGACCCGGTCACCCTTCTTGATCCCCTGCCCTTCCAGGACGTTCGCGAGCTTGCAGACCTCGCGGTGCAGGTCCCAGTAGGTCAGGACGCGCGTGTCGCCCGGCTCGCCCTCCCAGACCAGGGCGGCCTTGTTGCGCCGCCCGTTCGCAAGATGCCGGTCCAGGCAGTTGGCGGCGGCGTTCAGCTTGCCGCCCAGGAACCACCGCGCGTGGGGCGGGTTCCACTCGCAGACCGTGTGCCAGGGCGTCGTCCAGTCCAGCAGCTCGCCCGCGCGCTCCGCCCACCATGCCTCCGGGTCTGCGGCGGCCTTGTTGTACATGCCGGGGTCATTGGCGTTCGCTTGGGCCGTAAACGCGGGCGAGGGCGGGAATGTCTTCTGCTCTGTCTTCTGTTCTTCTGCCACGCTGCACTGTCTCCTTTAGAGGTAGGTCACCGAGGTCTCGGCGGGAAAGCGTTCTCCATCAGTAGCGTAAAGCCGGGCAAAACATCCTCGCCGTCGAGCGTGTCCGCGATACCGAGTTCACGGGGCGGCTTTCCGGTGCGATGGGTCGTCAGGACGCGCGTCTTGGGGCTGATCTCCCAAACCAGGATCACACCTGCGGACAGCCAGCGTTCGACTTTCTCTGCGACTTCGCGCTTCGTGTCACCCGGCGAACGGGTCTCCAGCACTAAATCCGGGACGACCGGGACGAAACCGTCCGGCAATGGGTCCGGCAATCGCTCGTAGGCAACGTAGGCAAAGTCGGGAGCTAGGACGCTGTCCGGGTTTTGCCCGATAATAAAGCCTGTTTCGGCGGGGAAAGTCTCTCCTAAAGCGTTGGCGTAGATATGGCCCGTCACGTGAAATACGACCCGGCTTGTTGCCGGCCCATGCGGACCGCCGGAGGGTGACATCTCGTGCAATTCTCCTTGAACGAGTTCGTAATGATGGCCCTGATCAGACAGGCGTTCCAAGTCCTGTACTGTGTAGAGACCGGGCTTGGTCAAAACGGATGCGGTCATGGCTCTACTCCATCGGGTACTTGAGGCCCCACTGGCGGCGCAGATCGTCGGTTGTTTGCATGATGGACAGGGTCTCATCGAGGGGCAGGATCGTGCTCTCGGTCTTGCCGGCGCGCAGGCAGGCTCCCACTTCCATCGCCTCGTAGTTCATGCCCGAACCCTCGTAGGGGATGGTGATTTCTTCGGCTTTGCCGTTGACGGTGATGGTCATCTTGGCGGGCTTCCACCAGGGGGCGTGGAGCGTGATCGAGCCGCCGGTGCCCAAAATGAGCGCCTCTTGAGGCGTGTTGATTCGGATGCCCGTAGTCAGCGCGGCGATCCGCCCGCCCGCGTAGAGCAGGGACAGCGCGGCCATCTCGTCCACGCCGGTTGTGCCCATCTGGGCGACGCCCGAGACCTGGGTAGGCGTCCCGAACAGCATGGAGGCCAAGGACAGCGTGTAGACGCCCACATCCAGCAGGCCGCCGCCGGCCAGGGCGGGATCAAACAGGCGGCTCTGTGGGTTGACGTCGGTGCGGAAGCCGAAGTCAGCCTGGAGCATCCGCGCCTCGCCGATGGTGCCGTCCGTGACCAGGTTGCGGACATGGGCCATCGCGGGGAAGAAGCGCGACCACATGGCCTCCATGCAGAAGACGTCGTTGGCCCTGGCCCTGTCAATCACTTCGCCGGCCTCGCGGGCGTTGACGGTGAACGGCTTCTCGCACAGGACAGCCTTGCCCGCGTCCAGGCAGAGCAGGGCGGCGTCGCGGTGTGCGGGGTGCGGCGTGGCGATGTAGACCGCGTGGACGTCCGGGTCGGCGGCCAGGGCGGCGTAACTCGCATGGCGGCGGGGGACGTCGAACTTGTCGGCGAAGGCGTCTGCCTTCTCCTGGGTGCGCGAGCCGACCGCGACAAGCTTGGCGTCGGGGACCGACTGGAGGCCCGAAGCGAACTGGTGGGCGATGCTGCCGGGGCCAAGGATGCCCCAGTGGATGGTCTCGGAAGCGATGGGGGTCAAGAGTGGATACCTCGCGGCGGTGACGTTGGACGCACGTTTCACCGCCCCCACCCCGTTTTCCTGCCGTGCGGCGCGGCCGGCCTAGAACAGGTTGAGCTGGAGGGAGACACGCCCCGGCGTCCAGAAGGCGGAGGGGGCGTCGCGCTTGGCGACATCGAAGACGACCGGGCAGTTGGTCTCGACGGCCACCGTCGCGCGGGCGTAGCCCAGGGCGAGCTTGGGGGTGTTGTTTTCTTTGGAGAGGTGGGCGAGCCAGACCGTGTGCGGGCCGTGGCGGAGGGCGTGCTCGCACAGCAGGGCGGCGGCGGCCTCGTTGGACAGGTGGCCGTGGTCGCCTAAGATCCGGGCTTTCATGTAGCCGGGATAGTCGCCGCCGCGCAGCCGGTGGACGTCGTGGTTGGCCTCCAGCACCAGCAGGTGCGCGCCCCGGATCGCCGCCCGGACGGCCTCGGTGGCGTGTCCCAGGTCGGTCAGGTGGCTCATCTTCTGGCCGGTGTCGAGGTGGACGACGCTGACGCCCACGGGGTCGGCGGCGTCGTGGGGGATGGGGAAGGTCTCGACCTCCAGCCCGCCGACGCGCCAGCGATCCCCGACGGGCAGGACCAAATGGGGCGTCTGCGTCTTGCGCCGGAAGAACGCCGCCAGCGTCCGCTCGTTAGCGACGAGGGGGACGCCGTGGCGTTTGGCGAGGGCGTGGGCGCTCTGGACGTGGTCGGAGTGCTCGTGGGTGACGATCACGCCGCTTAAGTCTTGGGGGGCCAGCCCCTGCGCGGCCAGGGCGACCGTCAGCTTCCGCATCCCGATCCCGGCGTCGATCAGCACAGACACGTCGCCCGCGCGCACCAGCGTGGCGTTGCCCGACGAGCCGGAGGCAAGGGCGTGGACGGTGAACGGGACGGACATAAGCCGATTGTACCCGACCGCACCGCCGGTCGGCTGAAAATTTAACATTGCCTTAACATCGGGCCGCCCCGAAAGCCGCCATAATGAGTTGTCACCGACCCGCACTTATGGAAAGGACCTCCCCGTGAACAAAGATCGCTGCCTGCGGCTGGCCCTGATCCTGCTGTCCGCCGCCGCGCTGCCGCTCCGCGCCGCCCAGGCGCAGACCACGCTCTCGGCCCTGCCCCAGTACGACCACATCGTGCTGGTGATCGACGAGAACAAGAACAATACCGAGATTCGCGGCTCCGCGCTGGCCCCCTACATCAACAACACGCTGCTGCCGAACAGCGCCGACCTGACCCACTTCGTGGCCGAGACGCACCCCAGCCAGCCCAACTACCTGCACCTGTTCTCCGGCAGCAACCAGGGGGTCACGCAGGACGGCCTGCCGGGCACGCCCGCCGAGCCGGGGACTTTGGCCGCCCCGCCACCGTTCCACACGCCGAACCTGGGCCGCGAGCTGCTGAACGCGGGCAAGACGTTCGGCGCGTTCTCGGAAAGCCTGCCTTCGGTCGGCTACACGGGTGAGACATATTCGGCCGATCCGGGCCTCAACGAGTACGTCCGCAAGCACAATCCCACCGTGGACTGGCAGGACGACGCGGCTACGCCGGCCTCCAACCCCAACGCCCTGCCCTCGTCCGTCAACCGCTCGTTCTCGGACTTCACCACGATCACCGGCGGCCCCGGCGGCTTCAGCAGCCTGCCCGCCTTCTCCCTGGTCGTCCCGAACGAGCAGAACGACATGCACGACGGCTCCATCACCCAGGGCGATACCTGGCTGGCGAACAACATCGAGCCGTACCGGCAGTGGGCGCAGACCCACAACAGCCTGCTGATCTTTACCTTCGATGAGAGCGACCTCGGCATGCTCCAGGCGGACCCGAACAACCAGATCATCACCACGATCTCCGGCCAGGGCGTCGTGGACGGCAAGTACGACGAGGCGGCCATCTCCCGGTTCCGACTGTCCAACGCCGCCGCGCCCGACACCGCCATCGACCACTACAACCTGCTGCGGACCATCGAAGGCATCGACGGCACGGCGCACGACGCCAGCAACGTGGCCGCGTTCAACACCCAGACCGACATCCAGCCGATCACCGACATCTTCCGGGCTGGGCCGTCGGCTGCCCCCGAACCCGCGCCGCTCGCCGCCCTCGGCTTCACCGCCTGCGGCGTACTGGGCCTGGTCCTGAAGGCCCGCCGCAAGGCCCGCGCCGAACAGGCGGCACACCTCAACCCTGTTGGAAGTCTGAAGGGAAGTCTTTTATGAGAAACAGCCGCGTCCCTATCGTCCTCCTGGCATTCGCCGCCGCCGGGCTGGCCGCCGCGCCGCGCGCCGGTGCCCAGGACGTCTATGTCAGCGACTTCGACAACAGCCAGATTCTGGACTACTCCCAGAGCGGCACGCTCGCCCGGACGTTCTCGTCAGGCGGCCTCTTCGTCAACCCGAACGGGCTGGCATTCGTGGGCAACGCCCTGGACGTCAGCGCCCAGGACCCCACCACAGCGGACGGGGTGATCTACCAGTACAGCCTGAGCGATCCGACCGCCGCGCCGACGCTGTTTGCGACCGACGCCGGCGGCGTCCTGAGCGGACTGGCCTACGCGGGCGGCAACCTTTACGCCGCCGACAGCAGCCAGGGCCGCATCCTGGCGTACAACCCCCAGACGGGGGCACAGGCGGCTTCGTTCGGCAGCGGCACTCTGATCAGCCCTATTGGGCTGGCGTTTAAGGCCGGCGTCTTGTATGTCGCCGACAGCGGCGCGAACGACGTCGTCAGGTACAGCGACAGCGGCGCGTCCCAGGGCACGTTCATCACCGCCGGGTCCGGCGGCTTGCAGATGCCGGGCGAGCTGGCGTTCGACTCCGCCGGCAATCTGCTGGTCGCTTCCGGGCAGGGGGCAAGCAACGGCGGTGCCGTAGACAGGTTCGACTCCGCCGGCAACCCCAACCCGTCGTCGGGCAAATCCGGCGCGGTCTTCGCTTCCGACCCCGGCCTGTTCAATCCCTATGGCCTGGCGGTCAGCCCCACGGGGGCGGTCTTCGTCGGCGACCGCAACAGCAACAACAGCAACGGGAGCGGCGGCGGCCACTTCGACCAGTTCGACTCCAGCGGGGCGCTCGTCCAGGACGTTGCGTTCAACGGCGGCAACGGCAACCCCTACGGCCTCGCGCTCGGCCCCGCCGCGCCCGCCGCCGCCCCGGAGCCTTCCGGCGCGGTCAGCCTCGCCGTGTCCGCCGCGGGCCTCTCGCTGCTCGGCCTTCGGCTTGGTCTCCGCCGGCGCTCCCGCGCCCAGCCCTCTTCCTTGAAAGACGTGTCCTTATGAACAAATCACTCATCCCAAAACTCCTCCCAAGACTTTTCCGGGCGGCGTTGCTCGGCGCGCTCCTCCCCGCCGCGCTCCCGCCCGCGCGGGCGCAGGGGCCGAACCCGCTCATCACCGGCAAGAGCATCACCCTCCCCAACGCCGCCTTCCGGCAGGCGGTCGGCAGCCTGCCGATGAACATGATCCTCGCGCCCGGCGGGCGCTACGCCCTGGTCACCGACATGGGCTTCCGGCAGTCGCTCTGGTCGGTGGACACGGTCACGGGCCGGGGCGTCTCCCACCTGGACTTCCCTAACGGCGGCAGCACCGACCCCGCCAAGACGAACGGGCTGTATTACGGCCTGGCCGCCGCCCCGAACGGCGACGGGACGAGCACGCTCTATGCCGCCCAGGGCGACAACGGCACGGTCGCCAAGGTCACCGTCGGCGCGAACGGCTCGCTGGCGATGGCAGGCACCATCACGCTCCCCGCCGGCTCGTTCGCGGCGGGCCTCGCGCTGGACGGGCGCGGCGACCTCTACGTCGCCGTCAACGAGAACTACGCGCCGGGCATGCCCTTCGACAACACGGCCTTCCTGAAGCCGTCGAGCCTGGCGATCTACAGCGCGGCCACCGGCCAGCCGCTCGGCGCGTACACGTTCAACGAGCTGTCCTTCCCCAATGCCGCCTATCCGGGCATCCCCGGCCTCGTCCCGCCCATCGCCGCCGGGATGGCGACCCCGCCGTCCTTCCCCCTGGCCGTGGCCGCGCTCCGCGACGGCTCCAAGATCTTCGTCAGCAGCCAGCGCGACGGCAAGGTCTACGTGCTGAACGCCTCCACGCCCGCCGCGCCCACACTGCTTGCGACGCTGCCGACGGGCGCGCACCCGGTCGCCCTGCTGCTCAACCGGGCGCAGACGCGCCTGTACGTCGCCAACGCCAGCAGCGACACCGTCTCGGTCGTGGACACCGGCAGCGGCGGCCTCCTGGACACCGTCCTGCTGCGCCCGACGGGCGCGTCCACCCTGGCCGGCGCGACCCCGACCAATCTCGCGCTCTCGCCCGATGAGAACACGCTCTACGCCACCCTGGGCGACATGAACGCCGTCGCCGTGGTCAGCGTGACTTCCCTGCCGTCGTCGGTGACGGGCTACATCCCGACCGGCTGGTATCCCACCGCCGTAGCCGTCAACCCCGCCAACAGCCGCCTGCTCGTCGCCGACGCCAAGGGGACGCAGACGCGCAACCCCAACAAGGTCGCCCAGGGATCGGGCGGGGCCAACGGCACCTACATCCTCAACATCATCGAGGGGAACGTGCTGACGTTCCCGGTACCCGGCGCGGGCCTGCTCGCCGCCGACACGCGCCAGGTGCTGGGCAACAACGCCATCCCGGCCCTGGCCTCGGCGACCAACCCGCTGGCCGGCATCGGCCTCGGCGCGGGCAAGATCAAGCACGTCGTCTACATCGTCAAGGAGAATCGCACCTACGACCAGGTGCTCGGGGACCTGCCCCAGGGCAACGGCGATCCTTCCCTGACCCTGTTCGGCGACCGCCCCGGCGCGCACGTCACGCCGAACTTCCACGCCCTCGCGTCCCGCTTCGTGCTGCTGGACAACTTCTACGACTGCGGCGAGGCCAGCGGCGACGGCTGGCCCTGGAGCACGGGCAGCTTTGCCAACGAGTACGTCATCAAGAACCTGCCCTACAACTACAGCGGCCGGGGCCGCAACTACGACTTCGAGGGCAGCAACAACTTCTTCATCACCGGCGGCTTCCCGGCCACCGATCCCGACGGGCGCGTCCTATCGCCGCTGTTCCCCACCGGCGCCCCCGCCATCCCCGACGCCGGGCAGGCCCCCGCCGGCCACATCTGGGACGACGTGGTCGCAAACGTCAAGCTTGCCGGCACGGGCCTGACCGTCCCCTACCGCAACTACGGATTCTTCTACTCGCTCGCCTTCCCGACCGGCGGCGGCCTCAAGCCGCCCTCCCTGCCCGTGCCGGACAACTATCCCGCCGTGGCCGGCGTCCAGCCCCCCGGCCACGACCTGGCGGGCGTCAGCGACTACGACTTCCGCGAGTTCGACCTGACCTACCCGGACAGCGACGCGCCCGCGATGGACGGCGTCGCCGCCAACTACAAGACTCTCTCCTACAGCAACTACCTCCCTACGTCGGGCAAGGCGTCCGCCCCCAGCCGCTTTGAGGAGTTCAAGAAGGAGTTCAGCGAGATGCTGCCGCCGGGGACGACCGACGACAGCCGCGTCCCGGCCTTCCTGACCGTGCGCTTCATGAGCGACCACACGGACGGGACCACGCCGGGGGACCCGTCCCCGCGCGCCCACGTCGCCGACAACGACTACGGCGTCGGCCAGTTCGTGGACCTGATCAGCCACAGCGCGATCTGGGGCAGCACGGCGATCTTCGTAATCGAGGACGACGCCCAGGACGGCCAGGACCACGTAGACGCCCACCGCTCGACTTGTTACATCGTCAGTCCCTACATCCATGCTAATTCCGTTGACCATACGTTCTACAACACTGACAGTGTCTTGAAGACGATGGAGCAGCTCCTGGGCGTCCCACCGCTCAGCCAGTATGACGCCGTGGCGAACACGATCACAGACTTCGACGCCGCCCCCGGCAACGCCGGCCCCTACGACGCGATCCTGCCGGATGCCGCCATCGTCGGCGAGCTGAACCCGAAGATGGCGGCGCTGAGGCCCGGCAGCGAGGCGTACCGACTGGGCCGCCTGGCCGCCCGGATGGACTTCAAGCACCCGGACAGCGCCGATCCCGTGCTGCTCAACGAGATGATCTGGAAGAGCGTCAAAGGCATGGCCTCGCCCGCACCCGCGCCCCGCCACACGCTTCGGTCCCCCGCGACCAAGGCACGCCGCCCTGACAGCGACGACTGAACGGATCGACAGAAGCGCACGAGAGTGTGCAAGAAGACGCCCGAGAGGGGCATGACGTGTCATGCCCCTCTTTCGTTGCCGGTGCTGGAACGGGGCGGTGGCGTCGGAGGAAATCGGGTGGAGTGCTCGGGCAGGCGCAAGAAAAGGCCCGACGGGAGGCGGCAGGTTCGTCGGGCCTTGATTTCTTGGTGGGCGTCCTTGCT
>JAABUQ010007744.1_pt1 | contig 15397 bp, 21 predicted proteins | sample 5560001 | NCBI WGS metagenome assembly JAABUQ01 (sample SAMN10711888, study PRJNA513371) | rock metagenome | isolation source: Antarctica rocks | place: Antarctica: Victoria Land, Finger Mt nord | collected 2015-12-18 | reverse complement strand
GGATCATGAAGCGGTAGCAGGGGCAGCTGGTGAGGAGGGAGGGTTTGACTGCGCAGGGGCCGCGGGGCGGGGGGGAGGTGATCTGAGTCGGGTTAATTGGAGACGGGAGCGCCGGGGGGATGGGGGGTTTGTTTACTTGGGCCCAGATGTTGGGGGCGGGGTGGAGGGGGGGCATTTGTGGGGTTGGCGGGGAGGGTTGGAAGGGGGATAGAGGGTACGGTGGTGCAGTTTGATTGGTTTGAGGGGATGGTAGCGGGTGGGTGGGAGTGAAGTGGCGTGTTATGTTGTGAGACGCGGATGTTAAATACTTTACGCGCACTCCCTAAAGAAGCCAGGGAGGCACCGTAGAGCTGTCCCCTAAGCGACCTAGCGATCCCTCGGGCGGGCCCCTAGTAATCGTGGATTTTAGGGACTTGCCACCCCGAGCCGCAGACTTCCAAGGCACAGATAACCACGCAAGCTTTCCTAAACCTTTGCACGGTTGTGACTGGGTCTATGCCTTCTCAGTAACGCACTTATCAATTACAGATTCTACATATGACAGATCGATGTGATTGACTTGTCAAGGGTGGGAGGTCGCAGGATCGCCAGTCGTTCAAAGCCCACGGAGCGACCAGGTACTCCCGACTTCAGGCAGCGAGAGCCTGATGCAAATGTGAGCTTTGCAAAGATGAGAGCATACATCGTGGCGCAATACAACTGGAATTGATCTCTTGGTGGAAGCCAGAGAGAATGGTGTGGCTGCTTCACCATTTGATTCGCTGCTTTGACGAGTCTGCAGATGAGGCTGAGCTTGCAGCTTTGAGCTCGCCATATCTATCCATCCCTCCCCGTCCATCGCATTGATCTCTCCTGTAGAAGCAATTCTTGTTGGATTTGCCTCTGCTGTTAGACCTGTGCTTCTACATCTACTAACATGAGCGCCCCATTCGGCTTCAGCGTGAGCGATTTCATTACAGTCGGTACTTTGGCATGGCGGGTCTACAAATCCACCAAGAGCGCCCCGGATTCTTTCTAGAGAATTCATGTCGAGGTATTATCGCTACACGCCGTCCTCAAAGAGGCTGAGGAAACCCTCTTTGATCCACCGCCACAGCCGCAAAGGAAATCGAGGCTTAAGACCGTATCGGATGGCTGCAACACGGTACTCACGGACTTGGAACAACTTGTCGCCAGATACGAAAGCCTAGGCACGCAATCAAAAAGGACATGGGAGCGAGTGCGATGGGGTAACGAGGACATTGTCGAGATTAGAGTGAGACGAATCTCCAATGTTACCACGCTGACCGCCTTCATCAGGTGATATATAAATTCAAGACGCCGGATTACTGTTTTTGCTGACTGCTAGGGAACAGTACGTCTTAAGTTTCCGTTGAGCACAAATTGGACAAATTCCTCGAAGACTTTCAGCACGGGAGGAAAGAAGGATCCGGTATTTCCCTGCAGACTGTGGATGGTCTGTCCAAAGATGACCGGTTTTTTTGGCGCACCGTTCAAAGAGAACTGGAAGAGATTGGAATCACCACTAGCGCCTTTGAGGCCAACCATGACTTTATATTCAGTTGGCTCAGTCAAGCATATAACTCAGGGGCCTTTGAGGAACACACGGTTTCGGACCAAGAGCAACAAACGATATCGGACGAAGAGGAACAGTCCTTTCCCGCCAATGAGAGTCAAACCCTTTCCGGCAACGTGGAACAGACCATTGCCAACGGCGAAGACCAGGCAATGAACACGCCTACAACATTCAAGCCCCAGATGAATCTTTCGCCTACCCAAACCCTCCGTAAGCCTTCCGCACCTCCTGTGCATAACAAAGCCAGCAGTAAAGCTTCGTCCCCGGCACCTTTAATTGATGATAGTCGTTCGCAAGGCACCCCATCGACCACGAAGGCGAAGACCGGTCAGACAGGTGCTACTAAGAAACCATCATTCTTCGGAGCAGCTCTGCGTGCACCATTGGCCGGAAACAACCTCGTAGAGGCTGCCAGAGGTGAGCTCAGCGAGCACGAAGGTAGACGACTCTTGATGGGACAAGCCACTCGCCCATTTATCCACCCAAATCACCTAGATAAGGCATTACTGTATTCTTGTGGACATGGCCGCAGGAAATTGGTCTACGCTTTGCTCAAACATGGGGCCAATGCGAATACTATAGAATTCGGGCCAAATGGAGGAACGCTTATGTTAGAGGGATTTATGCCCACATATTTTATGATGTGCCAGCGTGCCAGCCCACTGATACTAGCTAGTTTTTGGGGTTACACGGAAATCGTGCAGGTCTTACTCCGTCAGGGCGCTGATGTTCAGTACTACCCTCAGTGGCCAGTGAAGTTGAGAGGATATAGATTGATAGGATCTGCCCTCATAGCCGCCGCTATGGGAGGCAACAGTCGTGTGGTGGAAATTCTTCTTGCCGCAGGAGCTGGTATCGACGATCAACGTCATGGGTTAGCTGCACTTCACTCAGCCTGCGGTGCTGGACATGTGCAAACGGCAGAAAAGTTGCTAGAGAATGGAGCGGAGATCGATGTTTGTTCCGCTGAGTGGGGAACCCCTCTTATAGTGGCGCTTCAGAGTAGGAAAATGGAGGTTGTGCGACTTCTCATCCAGAAGGGGGCCAATGTCAAATACAGCATGGAATCTCCCACCCATTATGATCATAGGACTCCCATGGATGCTGCCGTCTCCTCAAATGAAGCCTGCCAGGTTGACTTTCTTTTGAAAAAGGGCGCAGTGCAAGATCGACAGGAAGCTAAAAAGCTGGAAGCGTGGTCTCTAACGATGGGAGATGCAAAAATCTCGGATTTGTTGAAGCGACATAAACACAGCTTCAAGAAGATTGAGGCAGAATAAGATCCCGAGCAGGCACACTCAACGCTCAAACGAGTAGGCAACCCCCTCTTCCAACCCAAAAACTCAAACCAGACTCTCCGCAAACCCCTCCCCTCAACCAACCTGCCCAAGCACATGGGCCGTAACCTCAATTTCAATCCTCATAAGCTCAGGCATCAACCCCATCTACTGCTTAGTTGCCGTCGACCTCACCGCCCCAAACCATGCTCGCAGCACCGGCCAACACTTCTCAAAATCATTCCGATCGAGCAGTAGATAGTGCACTCGCACTACATCCTTCATGCTCGCTCTGGCCTCCTTCAGCGCGGCGTCGATGTTCTTCAAGGTTTGGTCGCATTGGCTCACTACATCAGTGGAGATTTGGGCAGTTGAGCAGTCATATCTACTTTCTAATTGTGTCAATGAAGAGTTGAGGAGAGGAATGAGGGTAATGGATCGGGAGGGAGTACCCTGTTGTACCGGAGACGAAGACCCAAGGCCCGGAGGCGACTGCGCGGGATTAGCCGATTTGATCTTCGAAGGAGGAGCCGCTGCTGATGAGGCGACGAGACATTGTGAAAAAGGGGTGCTGATTTGAGGACATTACGGCTGTGACTTGTTATTTCCAAGATTGATATCAGGTCTTGCCGTCTAGGGTCCCCACGCTAGTCCATGTGACTCATCTTCCTTGGGCCCCACCTTCGGAACTCTGCCTTTATGATGTTGTATCTTCTAATGCACAGTACCTTGCTTTGCCCAGTCTCCGCACATCGAATATCTTTTTGACTACTCAAACGGTAGTCGATGTTCGATGAATAAGTCCATAGATTGCTCAGGCACCTTGTGTGGATCTCGCCACTAGATATAAGCGAGAGACGAGTTGTTCTCGTTACTCCGTTCCACAGCTTCGGCAGTAGCGCAGGCAAAGGCCCCCAACGTTGTGCACGAGATTCAAAAGGCGAATTCCCTGGATGGTGGGGGAGTGCAGGACGGTCGAGACCGGCGGGCAGCAAACAACAAGGAGTAGAGATCTTTTCGAGTGTCGTTCGGAGGGTATATCTTACAACTTGGGGGAATCTCATGATTGAGCAGCAGAAGCTAGGAATTTTCAGATGCTTCCCTGGTCAAGTAAGGTGTATCTTGGCAATTCCCTTCAAAAGAGGCTCGTTGAAACGTATCAAGGCCACAGCGAACCGGGCACATTTCATGGAACAGACTATCTTACTCAGTCCTTGATTCATGATCGATGTTTTGGATGTTCCAGTGCTCGAAATCCAGATACAAACTGGCTTTTTCTTCTGACATGTCATCTCATTTATGGAGATGGAAGCCCCGTACAAAAAGACCACAGGCCAAATTGAAAATCTTAGCCAGGGCAAATTGCATGGCTATGATCTGAGAGGCAAGACCCGTAGAACCGAGACTGACTTTCGATTTCATGGTCTCGAAAGCCTACGTCTTTTGCTTCTACCACCAACGACAAATGCTTTTCGGCCCGGCAGGGTGGCGATTGAAGGGCCCGGCGACGCTCAATTTAGGATGGAGCAAGACGCATGTCAAACATTGTAGAAGCTATTTACTTTTGCAAATTTGGTGACGGCCATCAGACCTTAAACATCTGGCCTTAAGGTGCTCAGACTTTAGATACCAGGGAAGTAAGTGTTTGCGTACGTACTGCATCAATTTTGAAATGGGTATTGGAGGATATGGAACTTCAGGAGCATAAGGGGAAGTAGAATGGCTCCAGAAATTAGCCCAAAGAGCAATGTTCGGTGACTAGCCATATCCTTAGTGGAAAATGCATCAGTCGGTGCTCCAATGTTCTAGAAGTCTTCTGGTAGATCTGAGTTGAAAGAACACAGCAGCCCATTGAGAGAAGGATCTGAAATCGAGTGGAAAGCACACCGGCCGTCCAGCTCCTGGAAGATTTGCAGAATGGTTTCGAGTAGTACATAGTAATGCCTGTTTACTGCGTAGCGATTGTACGGTGTCAATTTACATGTCAATAAGGAAATGGACATGACCAAAGCTAGCTTGACCATTGCTCTGTAGATCTTCTATAAGGAATAGTCCTGGTAAACGATAGTAAAGGATCTTGTCCGTAGATCGCATGCAGGTAGTCTTGTTGGTCAACTGTTTGCAGGAATGTTGTTGTGGTGGATTGCTGCAGGACTATCACGCTGTGCAGGCCCGGTACCTTAATAGGACGCGCTATTGAGCTTGATAGTTCCATTCTCTTCCAACTACAACTACTCCACTCACCATCCACATACACATTGCCTCTACGAGCCTCTACGAGTCAACGTATCTTGCAACCTCTCTGATACTGAGACTACTTCACAGGGCACGTAGGTCAATTACACTATCTCCATCAATCGAGTTTGCAGAGGTGATGATCCAAATCTCATTCGCCAACTATTGCAACCCTGACATGCAGTACTGACAGCCATCGATAGTCAACAAAACTCCCACTCACTCAAAGCAACCAGACACGTGAGCATATCAACATCTTCAACATATTCTGACGGCTGTATCAGCATTAACGAATACTGGGAAGCTGACGCTGGCAGCGAAGTTCATCGTCAACATGAGTTGGGACACCGGTCGTAAGTTTACCAACCGTCTCCAATCTCATCACTCAACTTCCTCCCTCTGCCTTAGTGTACCTCATTATTCACTGTGATTCCTCTTGTCTCGTCTCTCGTTGCTTAAAATCACAAATAAAAAAGTCAAATCGACTGACTATTCACGTCATATCAGCAACAGGCAACTGGAAGGAGGAGAGCGGAGCCTTCGACGATGGATTCAAGGAATCCGGCGGCGATAAATGGGATGGCGGTGATGCAGGAGCCGGTGTGACCGACTTTGGAAGAGGTGTCACAAACGGCGAGGCCAATGAGAATGGCGGAGGTGGTGCCTTCACTTGTCGTAGGTAAGTCATATAGTACAGACATCTGATACATTGAAGGCCCACTGACATCACTATAGTTGCGGCGAGGAGGGACATAAGGCACGCGACTGCCCAACAAACCCTTCCGCTGGAAATGACGGAAAATGCTTCAATTGTGGCGAGGATGGGTGAGGACCAATCAACCTACCCGAAGTCACCACTAACTCTCAGGATAGCCACAACAAATCCGAATGCCCAAACCCACGCGTCTTCACTGGCAGCTGCCGAATCTGCAACCAGGTTGGGCATCCAGCTGCTGAATGCCCTGAGAAGCCTCCTCAAAAATGTTTCAATTGCAAGCAGGAGGGCCATGCAACTTCCGAGTGCAAGAGCAATCGCGTATTCGAAGATCCCACAATTCCGGACATGACCGTTGAAGAGGCTTGGGCCAAGCTTCTGAAGGCTGACGAAGACCGTGACCTTGACGACTTCCGTTTTGTAGGCGCACTTTCACCTTATTGAGTGCTCTCAGCTGACGGACGGTCAGGCCTTCAAGATCTATAGCAAGGCTTGCCCTGAGGCAACGTATGAGGACCTCGAGCGTGCGTTCCGTCTCAATCACTTCAAAACCTTTCTGATCGCCACCGAGAAAGAGCTGCCAAAGACCCACACCTACGTCAACCTCCAGGGCGAGCTTGACAAGACCTACCAAGTTGGCTATTACTTCAGCCCGAAGCCCAAGCGTGCAATTATGGCGGCATCCTGGCCCGAGAGTACTGAGGAGAACCTGGAGCGTCTGAAGGAGGCTGGAATGCCTTTGGACCGTGGTATACCAAAGTGCAATCGCTGCGACGGTACGAGCCCGTGACCTCAAGCTTTACTGTAAATGCTCACTACTATCAGAGCTTGGTCATACAGCCAAGAGCTGTCCCGAGGAGGCCGCGGAAGTGACCGATAGGGTTCAAGTCCGGTGCGTCAATTGCGATGAGATCGGTCATCGTGCCCGTGATTGCCAAACGCCTCGCGTGGACAAGTTCGCTTGTCGTAATTGCAAGTAAGTCATTCGCCCAGGTGTCCATTGGCTCTTCAAGATCTAATGATGCGAAGGCAATCAGGGCATGCTGCTGCGGAATGCACCGAGCCACGCTCTGCTGAAGGTGTTGAGTGTCGTAAATGCAACGAGAGTAAGTCGACTATACTTATGATACACCCCTCTATACTCCCAGGGTCTAATGTTTCATAGTTGGACATTTCTCCAAGGATTGCCCGAATGCAAGTGTTATGACTTGCCGTAACTGCGGCGTTGAAGGGCACATTTCCAAGGAGTGCGACCAGCCAAGGAATCCAGCCAATACCACATGCCGTAACTGCGACGAGGTTGGCCACTTCAGCAAAGAATGTCCCAAACCAAAGGACTGGAGCAAGGTTACATGTAGGAACTGCGGAGAGAGTATGTTCATCCCAAGACCGTGATATTACAAAGCTCGTTTGCTAACATGAGATAGACGGACATGGTGCAGGTCGTTGCCCGAAGCCAAAGGATGAAGTCATGAACGAGGAGGGAGACGGTGGTGATACTGGCGGCTTCGACAACACCGGCGGCGGAACCTCCTTCAACGACACTCACATGGGCAGTGGTGGAGACGATTGGGGTCAGGAGAAGCCAATTACTAGCGGTAATACCTGGGAGTCTTCTGCCCCTACTACAGTCGCATGGTAGGCTCTCCGAAGAGTCAGCATCAGCTTCACAATGGATGGCGAGGAACTTGAGGACAGCATGGGGGATTGCGGACGGAAGGCAGGAGCAAGGGTTTGAAAGTGGTATAATGGCAAGAGCTGGCATGTTGCAGCTGACAAGAAGTCGTACCACTCTGGCTTTGATAGCTCCTGTAGGCAGTGGTTATCCTTGATGAGTGAGAGAGAAAGTCCGAATGGATGACCCGTTCCCTTACTGCACGAGAAGCCACTTGGTTATCATTGCGACACCTTCTAGCTATGCCTTTCTCAAAATGGCAATTCCGCCCTTCCAATCCGCATCATCTAGGGGTCCGCCATAGAACCACGGATTTAAGATGTCCCATTCGTGCGGCTAAACTCTACGCCGGCTTACTACGGGGGGCTCCATGAAGGGCATTTCCTTTCAGCATCACCCCCCCAGCTTCCGCTCCCTGCTCCAATCACATTTCCTTCCCCGCCTTCTCCGCATTATCTCTTCCTGCTACTGTATACTTACCCTCTTGCAACGCGACGGCAGGATGGGGGTCAGTCAATGTTTCGGCCGCCTTGCGAATATCAAGATGAGGAGTGCGGGCCTTCTCTATGCATGGCTTAGAAGGTCCTTCGAGGATCTGCTCCTGATCAGCCCACTATCGTCCCATCAACCTCGCGAGTCATGAAGTGGGCTTGCTAGAATTGCGCACGACTTTCTTCCATCACGACTAGAATAGTGCCGCACCGCTTCTCCTTTGACCTGATTGGCTATCCACTGTCACGGGCCCACTGACGCCCCAGGTATTCCAATTTTCCGATTCGTTTGAGATCTTCCGTGTCCCGAATTTGTTCTGACTTCTCTCCCTGAGATACCCCTCTCAAGTCTCTTCTCGCGTTCATTTATACTTAGGACCTTGTACCATTGCTTCTGTTGACTACCTACACATCGAGGTTTGGGCAAGGCTTGAGATAACTCATCTTAATTGCTGTATCTTCGCCACGATGTTGGGAAAATCGCGATACTATGGCCTTACCGGCACCAAACTCAATGTCATGATTGGTGTATTGGCCGGGCTAGATTTTCTGTACGTCTTGCACTTTAGGAGCATGGGGGAATGTGCTTATGTTGTAAAGGCTGTTTGGCTATGATCAAGGCGTTATGGGAGGCTTATTGGACCTCCCAGCGTTTGTAAGACCTGATCAACGTCTACATTATTGACTGTTCACCTGATGTGTATCACAGGTCAAAACGTTCCCTGAAATCGATGCCACGGCCACAACCGAGACTGCTCAAGGCCTCAATAAGGACCAGAAGACCCATCGATCCGTGATACAAGGTATGGAGGCGACAGACCTTGAGCTAACGCCCATTTAGCCCAGCTTACGGTTTTTCAGGCATCTCAGTGGCTGCATACAACGTCGGATGTTTCTTTGGGGCCATAGCCACCATCTGGATCGGAGACATCCTGGGACGCCGGAAGACCATTTTTGTTGGCTCTTCCATCATGGTTGTCGGCGCTATCTTGCAATGCTCTTCTTTTGGTCTTCCCCAATTCATTGTCGGACGTCTTGTTACAGGGTACTCTTTATAGATTCCTCCCAATCTTTTCTATGCTAAGCTACGGGCAGATTTGGGAACGGCCTGAATACATCAACGGTGCCCACATGGCAGTCGGAGTGTTCTAAATCCCATAGGCGTGGTCAGCTGGTGATGATCGAGGTGAGCACACTTTGTACGTCTATTGGATGAATATTGATGATCAACAGGGTGCTCTCATTACAGGGGGTATCTGTTTGAGCTACTGGCTGGACTTTGGATTTTCGTTCTTGGACCCGTCTACCGTTGCCTGGAGATTCCCCATCGGTTTCCAGATTGTCTTCGCCCTAACCATTCTCATTTTCATACTCGGACTACCCGAGTCTCCAAGATGGCTAGTTTTAAAGGGCCAAGAGGACGAGGCTATGTCAGTGCTGTCAGCACTCAGCAACTTACCTTCGGATGATGTGAGCTCGCCCCGACGCAAATATGCCTATTGATCATTGACCACTATTCCAGCCCTATGTCCGTGATGAGTTCTCGGCCATCAAGGACACCGTTTTGGAAATGCAGCAAGGTAGCTTCAGCGATTTATTTACCATGGACGAAAACCGTCATCTGCATCGTACTATACTAGCATATGTGAATCAGATGTTTCAGCAGATATCTGGTATCAACCTTATTACATACTACGCTGCGACAATATACCAGAATGGCATTGGACTTGATCCTTTCACCTCTCGGATTCTAGCTGCAGCAAATGGCACAGGCGAGTCTACAAATCTGCCAGCAGGTCTCCGTCAAAAAGCTAACTTTGGGTATAGAGTACTTCATGGCTTCTTGGATTGCGGTTTTCACAATCGAGAAGTTTGGTAGACGTCAGTTGTAAGCAGGGTTTTGTAATCCAAAAAGGTCGCAATTATAGTGCTAACCGCGGCAGAATGCTTTTCGGTGCTGCTGGCCAGTCTTTTTCGATGATATTGCTTGCGATAATGGTACGAAACCCGAATCTAAGTGTCAAATTTTGGTGCTAATCCATACGAGAATTCCCTCGGAGGCAAAGGCCCAGGCGTTGGAGCGGCACTCTTTCTTTTCGTCTTCAATACCTTTTTTGCCATCGGATGGCTTGGGATGACTTGGCTGTATCCTGCTGAAATCGTTCCACTTCGTATCCGAGCGCCTGCTAATGCACTGTCCACATCTGCAAACTGGGTAAGTCTTTCTCCTCCTGATTATATCCGAGTCCAATACTAATCATTGTGAAGGCGTTCAACTTCATGGTCGTAATGATTACTCCCGTAGCCTTCGCCTCCATTGGCTATCAAACCTACATCATTTTTGCCGTCATGTAAGGCCCTACTTCCTTGTTACCACTCGCCTCTCCAAGTCAACATACTAAGCCCTATCACAGCAATGCCTTCATCTTCCCAGTGGTATGGTTCTTCTACCCTGAAACCGCCGGCCGCTCCCTCGAGGAAATGGACGCCATCTTCGTGAAGTGCCACTCCTATCTCTCAGTAGTGAAGATCGCAAAGGATGAACCACGTCGCTTCGGGAAGAAAGGGGAATTGCTGATCGCATACGAGGAGACGGAGGAACACCAGAGAAGGAGATCAAGTGTGCACCCGCACACTTTGGGGAAGGATGGGGGTGAGATAGCCAGGGTGGATATGGTGGAGGATAAGGAGGTTTAATAAAATCTTCAAGTATGCGAGCGATTGGGAGAAGGGGGCCCTGCAAAGGGAAGTGGATGTGTGACAAGAAGACGCTTTGTGGTATCTAGCTGGAATTGGCCTGACCTTCAAGTACACATGGACTTGAAGCACCTAGATACAGTAGCTTTTGCAGGCCACGAAATGGAGGCCCGCAATGCCACTCCATTTGATGTCGAGCATGAAAAGCAGGCTAAGCCTAATGCAGGGGCAGCGCTGGTGCCCTGGGCAATCTTCCGCCTCACGGTGAACAAGCATCCACTTACATTGTTCCCATCATCGCATCCACATGTTCGAGAAGCAATCTGTATAATTATACCCAGCATGCTCAACGTGTTGTGGATAGGTAGACATTTTCTGCCTCGGCACTTGCAGGCATGAATTTTGTCATGAACACTTTTGGCGCTCGATTTCCTCTCTTTGCGACATAAATGCACGAGTAACATGACTACGGATGGGCTTCTTGGTTGCTGGGGTTCATCACGGTTCTTTTGTTGCCTATCCTGCCCGTTTCCTTCTTCAAGAGAAGTGTTAGGTTCTGAGGAGTCTATAAGCGTGAGAATACTTTGATCAGGAGGAGGTTAAGGCTCATTGGCACATTTTGGTGCATACTTCCGTTTTGATTTGGTGATGTTGAGCAAGCCTATGCCCTTGTTGTCGTCAATGGTAATCTTCTTTGTTCGCAAAATCGTGTTATAGTTGAGTGTTTTCTCTTTTCTGTGTGGTGAAGTCAAGCTTGCAACACATTCACAAAGAATTCCTGACTTTCGCTTTGTTCTCATTTATATACAAGTGTTGAAGCGGGCCACCACCACAAAGGGTTTCCTCATGGCTTCTTTTCTCTCTCTGTTCATCCCATGCCTTGGCATCGCTACCATCAAATGAAGCTCTCAAAATGAACGGAAATGTCCACTGCTTAGATGAACTGACCGAAGCTTTACTGCATCTACGGCTATGTATTCATGCCAGCCATGAACGGAGATCTGTTTTCCCTGACGACCCAAAAATAAGTGCCGGCCCTGGACCCAGCCCGTCTGCTTTCCCTTCTCCAGTCCACGAGAAAATCAATGTTGTGCCAATCGTGAAAGAAGACCCACCCTTTCTCACAGCTCAAGAATTGAGAGCATGTGTGCCAAAGGCTGGGATAGCAGCTCCAGCTCTTCTTGAAAAACCTTTAGGGGGAACGAGTGGTTGGAGATGAAAAGTTAAAGAGGATTGTAACATTGATGCGGGAAATTTTGATGATGGACAAGGACGAAAAGTTTTTCTTTCCCAGACCTACAGACGTAGGCCTCCAGCCAGGGAAATCTGCCACTCTCCCACCGAAGCAAATGATATCTTCCCCCACTGAACGATCTTTGCCCCTTAATGAGGGACACTCTAGTCTCTGCAAAATGCCTCCCAAAGCCTTGCCACAACAGCCAAAGCTCATAAAATCAACGGGCGATGGTGCCAATGCACCGAAGAATGTAAATGGTAAGCAATTGAACCCAATCCTCTTCCGCTGGGAAGGCAATGAGGAAGATCTTGCTCTTTTCAAAGTCCCTGCTGACAGGACTGAAACTTCGGTACAGATTCCTTACGGGCAGACCAGAAAAAAGACCAGGAAATCGAGAGTTTACTGAGATGCGAGTCTGCACAGATTCCCTTTCCCGATCAAGAATTGCCTGAATGCGATAGGAGGCTCCCCGGAGGCTTCAGGAATTCAGTTCTACGTGAGAGAGCTGCCCTAACTCTCACCAAATCCCTTGCCAGATACTTCCTATCAACGCTTGCCCTGAGAAACTCGATACAAGTACCAGGCCAAGATGGTCGGCCTTCGTTGTTGCACTCGCTGCTAATTAAAGACGTCCAACTTCTTACAAAGGAGAATGCTTCTGGATTTGGATGGCAGCCCTTGCGGAACATTGGACATGGAGGATACGGCACCGTCATATTCTGGGAGAAGAAGAGAAGGAATCTCTCGCCTTTGAGACTGGCAGTCAAGGACTCAAGTCCATAAGCAATATTTCAAGATTACTGCTCCGAGGGACACCTTACTCGAAGACTGAACGACCTCGGTTGCGAGAACATCATCAACGTGGTGGAGTGGCTGTATCTAGGAAACAGCAGCTGGAAGAATTTCAAGGGTGAAATAGTCACATGCCCAAAGTACCGCATTTGCTACGAATACGCAGAGCACTCCGACTTTTACAAATTGCTAAGATGGTATAAAGCCTGCCTCCTCATTCTACCCGAAGGCTTCATCTGGCATCTGCTCTACAGCATGGCTAATGCGCTATGCTACTGCTGCAAAGGATCGAACCCATGTTATCCGGACCCTCTATTGAGTTGGGACGTGATCGTACATGGCGACATCAAGCCGGAAAACATAATATTGACTGAGCCTGACAATGAAATAAATTCGCTCTATCCTTGCATGAAATTGGCAGATTTTGGTCTTGCGCACACGCTCGGCGAATCAGTTAAGGATGTCCAGTATTACTACAGCAACTTCCGTCTAGGGACTCCGAGATACATAGCACCAGAAGTCGACAGCAAAGTAGCAGAGCAAGAGAATCGTCGACGGGCTCCCCATGAGCTCCACGGGTCTTATTCCAACATATACTCTCTGGGAGCCACCTGCCAAGACGCCCTCAAACTATTGGAGAATTATGCTAACTGTTCTTACAAGAACTTCAGTTTCGTTCGCCTCTACAAGGACGAGGGGGAATCCCTGGACAAACTGCGCAATTTCTACAGTCCGGAGCTTCGGTATGTCCTACGAGGGTGTACTGAAGTGGACCCGAGACGCCGCCTGAGGCTTGGTTATTTGTACCTGAAGTGTAATTGGGAGAGACACATTCATCATAACAAAGCAGATGCTGAAGCCGCTGCTGCAGAGGCCGAGGGTGCTGATCGTGGCTTCTTCCATAACAGAGTTCTCTACTCACAGGAAGACCAGAATTTGTATGACAAAGATCCAGCGTTTCGTCAGAAGTATAGAAAGGCCAACCTTGAGCGTTGGGGAAAGTTTCTCACAGAGTGGGGAACAGGAATGAGGCAAAAGGACTAGAAAACGAGCGAGCGCACGCCCCAAGATGGTCAAGACTTACGTGTCAAGAATTCGAAGACGGCAAGACTGCCAAGCCAGAAAAGAAAATAGAGATTGTGAAGGGAAAGATGGCATCGCTGATCACAAAGGTCAATGGGGCCCGGCCACATATCATTTTTCGCAAAACATTGATATTAATGACTTACGTCGTGCGGAGACTATTTTGAAAGCGAGAAGTAGAGTGTGAGAGCCATGAGAGCCATGATGAGTGCTATCTAGCAATGACATTTTCTTCTCCCTTTCTTCTCTCTTCTAGATGTACCAAGATCTCACTAGAAAATTGATAGACTCATTTTGAAAGATAAAGGTCCTTGATGCCATGACGATCATACTGCTCACCTTCCACATCCTCTTCATCACCGGTAACTCATGACAAGTCAAACCGCTATCTGTGACCCAATTTAGAAACAGAATGGACCCCAGAAATCCATGACATCCTTTCATCAACATCACTCGTAATACCATCTCGCCTCACACGCTCACACATCCCACGACCAAGTACACCAAAACACCATCTGCACATGGAGGCTCATCAAAACATGGGAGACAGACCATCTGCTACCATGGCCGCCAACAATCTCACCATAGTGACAGAAAACCCTCCCGCCGCAGTGGCAGGAAACCCTTTCGACCCAGCCAAATACACTAACCCATCCACAATCACCAAAATGACCTCCCTCCGCCAATTCTGCTTCGAGCATTTCGAAACGCACATCCGCGCCTCACCCTCCAGACCGGCCAGCCACGACGAAAATCTCGTCGGCTTTATCGAGCTGATCACCGCATCCGAGCCAATCTTCGCGAGAGCTCGAGCCGTGATCCCGGAATTGCAGGTGCCGAAACAGGATACGGAGATCCACCACGACAACGGTAAGATCCAATTCCTCTTGATCGCCACAAATGAGATGAGAGGCCCGCCGGGGAAGGTGTGGGATGTTCTCCCTGAGGAGGCTGTGTGGAGGAAGCAGCGCGAGATTCAGGCAAAGGGTCAACGCAACGCCAACGCTCAGGACCTCAAACTGAGTAAGTCTTCTCATCTCTTCCTCTCATGTTCAACATGTCAAATGGAGTGCCAACTGACATTGTCCTTCAGAAACACCAACCATGAAAGAGACAACCCCTTTCACCAAGTACCCAACACCCCTTCAAATCAAAGAATTCATCCCAAGCAGCGGCAGAGAAATGGTCTGGTCGCCAACCTCAGGCTCACGACCCCGTCGCCCATCCGACACGTTCAACCCTCTCGTCCTCGCCGGCACAGCATCTAACCAAACCCTGCCACAAGTATCAGACTGGCCCCCCGACACCCCACAACCTCCCCCAGCACCCGTACTCACGGGCACCGCATTCCCCCGGGAACTCTACCCCACAGCATCACGTCGGCAACTCTCCCTCGACTTCCCCCGGCCAGAACCGGGCCGCGCGGAAATCGGTCCCTACCAACTCCGCACTCGGATGGAAGGATCAGCTCGCCACCGCCGCGGCGACTCCGCTCACTCCCAAAGCCTAAGCAACGCCTACCTGGCCACGCATCCCTACGCCAACTCCCCCCCCCATCCAGCCCGCGTCCTGAGTCCGATCCGCATCCCCACGCTCCCATACCCACACAGCCCGCACCC
>JAABUQ010007743.1_pt1 | contig 15399 bp, 14 predicted proteins | sample 5560001 | NCBI WGS metagenome assembly JAABUQ01 (sample SAMN10711888, study PRJNA513371) | rock metagenome | isolation source: Antarctica rocks | place: Antarctica: Victoria Land, Finger Mt nord | collected 2015-12-18 | reverse complement strand
GCGATGCGCGCGTAGAGCACCGACAGGAAATCGCGCTGCCCCACCCATTCGCGCAGCGCCGCGAGTCGCCGACCCCCCAGGCGGGCCACGGCGGCGCCGGCCAGCCAGCGCGCCAGCGCGAAGGCCATCGTCGCTCCCAGCGTGGCCGAGAGCAGGGACAGTGGCGCCCCTTCGGCGGTCCCGAACAGCAGGCCGCTGGCGCCCGCGAGCAGCGGACCGGGAAAGCAGGCCACGGTGAGCGCGGCCGAGACGGCCACGAAGACGACGGGCGCCCAGCCGCCCGGGGCCCCGACCAGCGAGCGAACGCGGTGGGTGGACAGCGGGCCGCTCAGAGCCAGGCTCAGGTAGGCGGCGACGACCAGGGTCGCCAACAGGCCCAGGCGCAACGCGGCGCGGCGCCGCGCGTCGCGCACGGCGCCGTCCGGCTCAGGCTCAGGTGGCGGCGGCGGCGGCGAAGTCGGCCTCCTGGTGGCCCAACTCGGTCACCGGGGCGTCGCCGTACATCCACTCGCGTGCGATGCGGTGCCAGTTACCCCGGGCCCGCAGCTGTGACATGACGGCGAGGGTGAGCATTTCGAGCCGGCGGCCGAAGAGATGCTCAGGTGGCAGCGACTCGTGGCGCATCTGATCGAAGTACTGCGACCGGGGATCTGACAGGTTGATGGCCACCTGCGTGGCGATTTCGGGCTCGAGCTGGATCTCCTCGTCGATGGAGTACCACCAGGTCAGATCGCGCAGCTGCTCGAGCACCCGCTCACCCTCGTAGCGCGACGGGTCCCCGATGAACCCGCCCTGGCGCAGATGTTCAAGCAGGCGGCCCCCGTCGCCCTCGAGGCCCAGGCGCTGAGCCTGGAGCTCGAACTCGGCCACGGCCGGATCGATGCGCTTGTACAGGCCGAAGTCCAGGAACGCGACCCGACCGTCGTCCAGGAGCATGAAGTTGCCCGGATGGGGATCGCCGGAGAACTCGTGGTGGCGGTACATGGAGCCGAAGAAGAACCGGAAGATGATCTCGCCCATCCGGTCGCGCTCGGCCTGCGGACGAGCCTTGAGCTCCTCAAAGCCGGTGCCGCGCACGAACTCGCTGACCAGCACGTGCTCGTGACACAGCGCGGTGATGACGTCGGGCACGTGGACGAACGGGTGGCCCCGGTAAAGGCGCGCCACGCGGCGCTGGTTCTGGGCCTCCAGCTCGTAGTCAAGCTCCTCGCCGATCCGCAGTCGGATCTCCTCCGCGGTGGCCTTGGCGTCCAGCCCGGGAGCCATGCGCTTCATCAGGCGCAGGATCATCCCCAAGTTCTGCATGTCAGAGCGCACGGCGCCGGCCACACCCGGGTACTGCACCTTCACGGCGACCTCCCGGTCGTCGGGCAGGCGGGCCCGATAGACCTGACCGATCGAAGCGGCGGCGATCGCCTGTTCGTCGAACTCCGCGAACACGTCGGCGATGGACTGGCCCAGGTCGGCCTCGATCACCCGGCGCATCTGGCGGAAGGAGACGACTGGCGCCGAGTCACGCAGCTTGGCCAGCTCGCGCTGGAACTCCTCCTGGTACTGCTCGGACACCAGGCCGACGTCCAGGAAGGACATGACCTGGCCCAACTTCATTGCGGCGCCCTTCATCGTGCCCAGGGCCGCGACGATCTGCTTGGCGGTCTCGAGCTGGCGTCGAGCCAGCGCCTCCTCAGAGGCCTCCTCGCCGCGGGCGACGTTCGCCGCACGCGTACCGAACTGCTTCACGGCCTCGCTGGCGGCGAGGCGTCCGACCTGCGCCGAGCGACGGACTCGAGAGGTGGGAATCTTCTCGCCGGCCATCCGGGCAATGGTATGAGGTGGGCGCAGCGTCCCTGGATCGTCGCGGGTTGCCCGCCGTCGGTTGGGTGCAGGCGCTCGGCTAGGCGCTACGCGACTCGCCGCGCCTGACCTGCGAGCCGGGCACGATGTCGTCAGAGCCGTCGGGCCAACGCACCCAGGCCTTGTGGCCACCGTCGTAGTCGTCGCCGAGCAGGACCAGCGTGGCCGGCTCGCCCATGGCCAGGCACGGCTCGGATCCCTCAGGATCAACGCCGCGCCAGGTGCGGATGAAGACGTTGTGCTCCCACTCCTCGGCGACTGAGGTGGGATCGGTGTGACCCGGCCGGATAACGGTGTCGGGGGGAAGCTCCATGAGCGTGCCCATGATCGAGTCGCGCAGGTCTGTGTATGTGGTGTGCCCAGGGGCGCGCACCCCACCGACCGAGTTTCGAAACAGGGTGTCTCCGGTGAACACCGATCCGTCCGCGCCGGTGAACCCGCCGGGGGCCGTGGCGGCACCCGCGCGGGCCGAGCCGCCGTGCGCCTCGGCCACCAGCAGCGACAGCATCCCTGCCGTGTGCCCCGGTGTGTGCAGCGGCCGGACCTCCAGGGCGCCGAAGCTGAGCGTCTCGCCCGCTTCCATGGTGCCGGTCGCCTGTTCGACAAGCTCGCGCTCGAGGGGATGGATGAGCACCTTCAGGCCAGGCCAGCGCTCCACCAGGGCGCTCAGCTGCGCCACATGGTCTGCGTGATGGTGGGTGAGCAGCACGTGTGTGGGCTCCAGACCGCGCCGCCGCGCGGCCTGCACGAGCGGCGCCACCGGCCCCCCGGCGTCGACGAAGAACCCCGGGCCGCCCTGCCCGTCGTCGACCAGATAGGTGTTGGAAAGGAACTTCGGATGCATCGAGCGCTCCACGTTCATGCTCGCCATCCTTGCACGTGCCGCTGCGACGTGACCGGCCGCGCGCAGCCTCGCGAAGGGCCGCGCCGGGCGCGGGGGATACGTCCACTACGCTCACCGCGCTGCCACTCGACGGCGACCTTCACCAGGGAGGAAACATGGAGCTGATTCACACCTGTTACCGCATCGGCGACATCGACCGATCGGTCGCCTTCTACGAGGCCCTCGGCTTCCAGGAGACCGGGCGCATGCCGATCCGTGACGAGGCCATAAACGTGTTCATGGGACTTCCCGGCGACGGGGCACGGCTCGAGCTCACCTACAACCACGGGGTCGAGCACTACGAGATGGGCACGGGCTACAACCACATCGCGGTGACCGTGTCGGACATGGACGCCACCCTCGAGCGCCTGCGCGGCGAAGGCATCGAGCCCGAGAGGCCGCCCTACAGCCTGCGCGAGGGCGGCAGCCGCCTGTGCTTCGTACGTGACCCTGACAGTTATCGCGTCGAGCTCATCGAGCGAAGCTGACCGGCCGTGGGCTCGCCCTCGCGCGGGCCGACCGGGACCACCAGAGGGCGTTCGGCGGGGGCGGCGGTGGAGATCGCCTCGGCCACCTCCTCTTCCAGGCCGAAGGCCGAGCCGTCACAGTCGATGCGAAAACGCTTGGGGGCCACCCGCTCGTCGGGAAGCACCGGGATGCCCCAGAGCTCGTCCCAACCGAAGAGCTCATGGTTGGCGCTGTTGAGCAGAATCGCCCGGGGGGTCAGCGGACATGTGGCCGCGTGGTGGTCTAGCCCCGCCCGGATGAAGGCCAGCATCTCTGCTTCCAGCGACACGGCGACAATGTAGCGATGGCGCCCCGTAGCGGGTCGATCTTCTCCGGGCGAGAATGGCGGATCCCCGGGGCGCGGCCCCAGGGCTCGGCGCAGACGAGCATCAGTTCTGCCGCCGGGGTGGGGGCAGGCCGGTGCGCCGCACAATCCGGTCCACCAGGTGCTCGATGGTGGGACACGGGACGCCGTGGCGTGCCGCCGCGCGCAACACGGCGCCGGGTATCGCATCGAGCTCGGGTGGACGCCCCGCCTCGATGTCGCGCGCCAGCGAGCTGCCCAGGGTCGCGTGCGCCTCGGTCAGCTCGGCCATGACCTCGTCGGTGCTGGCCCTGGCCCCCTCGGCCCGCGCCACCGCGACACCCTCGCTGACCGCGCCGATGAGCTTGCTGCGCATCTGCGGCGTGGAGCGGATCGGACCCAGCGAGCAGGCGAAGGCACTGGTGGTACACGCCAGCGCGTTGAGACGCACGAGCTTGGACCACAGCACCTGAGCCTCGGAATCGAGCACGCGCGCGGGCACACCGGCCTCTTGGAGCACCTCGCCCAGGCGGGCCAGCGCGAGATGCAGCGGCTCGGCGTCGCTGGCCAGATCCACGCGCAGGAACTGGCTGGTCTGGACGACCGTTCCCGGGTGGGGACGGTCGGCCTCGACACGGATGGCGCCGGCGGCCACCGTGCGGCACCCAGCGGGGTCGCCGTCGAAGCGTCGACGCAGCGGGGTCATGTGGTCAAGCCCGTTGAGCAGCGGCACCACGAGGGCGGGTCGGCCCTGCACGCGCTTCAGCGCGTCGAGCAGGGACACCGCCTTGGTGGCGACCACGAGCACGTCGACATCGGCGGCGAGCACCGACAGCGCCGCCGGCCGAGCGGTGAAGCGCCCCATGCGCACGCTGTCAACCTGCACTCCCCGCTCGGCGATCAGACGCGCCGTCGAGGGACCGGCGATCACGCACACCGGCTGCCCGGCGCGCGCAAGCGCCGCGGCCACCAGTCCCCCCACGCCCCCGGGACCCAGGACGGCGACCCTCAGGACGCTCGTCCTCCCACGAGCACGCCCGGGTTGAGGATGCCCGACGGGTCCACGGCCTGCTTGGCTGCGGTGAGGGCAGCGGCGAACACGTCTGGGCGCTGACGGTCATACCAGTGACGGTGATCGCGGCCCACCGCGTGATGATGGGTGATGGTCGCTCCGGCCCGGCTGAGCACGTCCGAGACCGCGCGCTTGACCGCGGCCCACTGGTCGACCTCCTGCCCGCGGACAGCGGGGGCCAGGACGGTGTAGTAGGGCGCCGGGCCGTCGGCGTAGACGTGCGTCAGGCGACAGCAGACATGCGCGCTGCCCGGGCCGCCTGCGACCTTCAGGCCGCACGCGTCCGCGACGGCCTCGCCCGCGCACGCCATCACCCGCTCGTGCAGGGCGGGGAAGCGCTCCCAGGTGATCGCTGTCTCGAACGTCTCGCTGAGGACACCCATGGCCACGAAGACGTCGCGCAGGTAGGGGGCCTGCAGAAAGGCGCTGCGCCACGAGGTCACCGCGCTCCCGTCTCGCGTACCCGCGGGGCTCGACGTCGGGGCCGGCGGGGCGATGCGCTCCTCACCGCCGCGCCGCCCCTCCTCGGCTCGGCCGCCGTGCTCGGCGCACAGCGCCAGCGCGCGATCCATGGCCTGGGTCACGGGGTGGTCGTCGGACTCAAAGCCGAGTACCAGGAGCGCATCCGATCCGTCGCCGGCGAAGGTCAGGCGTGCCTCCTGCGCGTCGATGAGGCGACAGTTGGCCGGCAGCAGACCGGACTGGCTGATGGCCCGCACGCACTCGGCTCCGTGCAGGAACCCGTCGAAGCGCACCGCCGCCGAGGCGCGGTGGCGTGGGCGTGGACGCACGCGCATCCACGCTTCGGTGATGACGCCCAGCGCGCCCTCCGAGCCCACCAGCATGCGATCGGGACTCGGGCCCGCCCCCGACCCGGGCAGGCGCCACGACGCCCACGTGCCCGAGGGGGTGACCGCGCGCAGCGACTCGACGCAATCCTCGATGTGGGTGGGACCGGTGGCGTAGTGCCCAGCGGCACGCGTGGCCACCCAACCGCCCAGGGTGGAGTACTCAAAGGACTGCGGGAAGTGGCGCAGCGTGAGTCCGTGCGCCCCGAGCTGGCCCTCCAACCCAGGGCCGGTGGCGCCGGCCTGGATGCGCGCCGCGCGAGAGATCGGGTCGATCTCCAAGACGCGATCGAGCCCGCGCAGGTCCAGGCTGACCACGCCGTCGTACCCGGGACCGACGTCGGGCTCGACGCCGCCGACCACGCTGGTGCCTCCGCCGAAGGGGATCACGGCGAGGTTGGCCGATGCACACCACTCGAGCACGCGCTCCACATCGGCCTCGTCGCCGGGCCGCACAACGACGTCGGGGGGATGGTCAAAGCGGCCCCGAAAGCCGCGCACAACGTCGCTGTAGGACTTGCCCCAGGCGTGGGAAGCCCGCGCGTGGACGTCGGCTTCACAGAGCGCGCTCAGGGCCGCGGGCGCCACCACCCTCGCTGCCGCCAGACTCACTTCCTGGAGGGGCACGGGGCTCTCGATGGGTTCGCCGCCGAAGCCCAGGTGACCAACCATCCCGCGCGCGGCGGCCGCGACGTCGGCGGCCGCGGGCTGCTGATCCTCATAGCCCCATCCCCAGTGCTTGTGCCGGCGCCCGCTCAACAGCCGCGAGTGTATGCCCGCGTCTGCCGCCGCCCCGAGCAACCGAGGGCAGCGAAGCGTCTAGCCTGCCTCGGAGCGATGGCGCCGGCACATACCGACCTGCCCGAGCTGCTGGCTCGGGGTCCATGGGAGCTCGAGTGCGTCAGCGCACGCTGGCGGTCTGAGCACTTCCAACCCGACCCAGAGCGGGTCGCCGCGGCCGACGCGGCGATCGCGGGACTGCGCGCCCGTGGCTCGCCCAGCCACGACGGGCTGGCGGGGCGGCTGGTGTCCCATCGCGCGGATGAGGAACGTCTCGAGCTCGAGCTTCAGCCCATCCGCTGGGCGCTGCGCCTGGTGGCGGGCGACGCCTCGGCCAGCGTGGCGGCCCTGTGCGTAACCCGCGACGCCGACGGACGCTGGCTGGCCGGGCGTCGAGCGGCGTGGCTCTCCTCCTGGGCTGGGCGCTGGGCGCTGGGCGCGGGAGGGGCGGTCGACTTGGGCGAGAGCCCCGGCGAGACGCTCGTGCGTGAGCTGCACGAGGAGTGGTCGGTGAGGCCCGCCAGGGTACGTGGCGAGGCGCTGCTGCGCCTACCGCACGAGCTGGTGATGTTCGTGGGCCAGGCCTGGCTGCCCCACGGGGCCGAGGTGGTGCCCGACCACGAGCATGACGCCTTCGCGTGGTGGCCGAGTGACATCGACAGCTGGCCCGCTGAGGCCGATGAGAACCTGCGCCAGGTGGCTCGCTGGCTGGGCGAGACCGCTTGACGTGACCGCCGCCGCAAGCCGGGTGCTCACGTTCGCCGGACTGAGACGGGTCTCCTACGCACACTCGCTGGTGTACGTGGCCCTGCTCGTGTGCGCCTTCGTGGCCCACAGCCCCCAGCCGGCGACCTTCCTGCTCGGGCTCACCCACGGCGTTGTCTGGATCGGCATGTCGCTGGCCGCCATCGCGGCGGCCCGACTACGGGTAGTCCCCCTGCGCCTGGCCGTCGCCGTGGCCGTGCTGGGCGGCATCGGCCCGTTCTTCGGCAGCTGGGAGTTCGCGCGTGAGCAGCGGCGCCGTGCGCAGCTCGCTGACGGTCTGTGAGCGAACCACGGTTGACGGCTGGTGAGCGCGTCTTTACCCGCGCGTGAAGGGAGCCCTGCACGAAGCGGCCGCGCCTCGCCGCCACGCTAAGGTTCTGGGCCAATGGCCGTAGGCTCCACGATTCAGGTCGTCATGCCTCCCATGGGCGAGTCGGTGACCGAGGGAACGGTGCTCGAGTGGCATCGACAGGAGGGAGAACCGATCGGCCAGGACGAGACGATCGTCGAGATCTCCACCGACAAGGTCGACGCCGAGGTCCCCGCTCCGGCCGCGGGAACCGTGGTCAGAATCCTCGTCGGCGAGGGGGACACCGTGGCGGTGGGAGACGTCCTGGCCGAGATCTCGACCAACGGCGGGACGAGCGCCCCGACGCACTCCTCGACCAACGGGTCCGCGGCAAGCAACGGGAGCCAGTCCGCAGTCGCGACGGCCGGCACGACCGAGCAAGCAGCGACCGACAGCCGAGCCTCGGGCCAGGGTGACGGCGGCGCGGCCAAGCGGTCCTCCACGACGAGCGTCATCGACATCGTCACTCCCGCCGCCGGCGAGTCGGTCACCGAGGGCACGATCCTGGAGTGGCACGCCGCCGTGGGCGAGGAGATCGCCGTCGACGCCACCCTGGTCGAGATCTCCACCGACAAGGTGGACGTCGAGCTCCCCGCCCCGGCCACCGGCATCCTCACCGAGATCCTGGCCCAGGAGGGAGCGACCGTCGGCGTGGGGGAGGTCATCGCGCGCCTTGCCGTGGGCGCCAGCGAGGCCGGCGCGACGTCGCCGAGCGGACCCCGACCCGCGGGTGGCGCGGCGCCCGACGGTGCCCAGAGTCCGTCCCCCGCTGCGCCCCTGACCACGCCGGAGGGCACGCGCGTGTCCCCGGTCGCCGCGCGCGTGGCGACCGTCGAGGGGATCGATCTGAGCAGCGTGGCGGGCAGCGGCCCGACCGGGCGGATCACCAAGGCCGACGTGCTCGCGGCCCGGGACGGGGCCGCGGCCACGCGGCCCGCACCTCCAAGTAACGGCGCGAGCACCCCGGGCACCGCACCTCCGAGTAACGGCGCGAGCACCCCGGGCACCGCACCTCCGAGCAACGGCGCTGCGCCACCCGGCGCGCAGGTCATCAAGGGAGGCGCGGCCGTGCTCGCGCGCTACATGGACCAGAGCCGCTCCATTCCCACCGCCACCAGCTTCCGCACGCTGACCGTCACCGTGCTCGATGCGCGTCGCCGCGAGCTCAAGGCGTCGGGGCGCAAGGTGTCCTTCACGCATCTGATCGCCTACGCGATCGCGTGCGCCGGGGACGACATGGGAGTGATGGCCCATCACTTCGCCGAGCTCGACGGTCGGCCTCACCGCGTCGATGACGACCAGGTCAACCTCGGGCTCGCCGTCGACGTGGAGAAGAAGGACGGAACGCGCACCCTCATGGTGCCCGTCATCCGCGATGCCGGACGCAAGGCCTTCGCCGTATTCCTGGACGCCTACGACGCGCTCGTCGAGAAGGCGCGGACCAACTCGCTGACCGCCGACGACCTGGCGGGCGCGAACATCACCCTGACCAACCCCGGCGGCATCGGCACGATTGCCTCCGTGCCGCGGCTCATGGTGGGCCAGGGGACGATCGTGGCCACCGGCTCGATCGCCTACCCAGCGGGTCTGGGCGCGATCGGGGACATGATCGGAGCCGAGAAGGTCATGACCATGACCTCCACCTATGACCACCGCATCATCCAGGGGGCCGAGTCCGGTCGTTTTCTCGCGCGCGTGGAAGATTACCTGCAGGGAGACCGCGGCTTCTATGACGGCGTGTTTGCCTCCCTCGGGATCGAGCTGGCCGCTCCGCCCACCCCGCCGGCCCCGGCCGCTGCTGCCGCCGCGGCGCGCCAGACCCCAGCCGAACCCGCCGTCAAGCCGAGCGAGGACCTGTTGCAGGCCGTCCAGGCCGCCACATCGCTGGTGAAGGCCCACCGCACCCATGGACACCTGGCGGCCCGCCTGGACCCTCTGGGTCTCGAGCCCGAGGGAGACCCCGCCCTGGACATCGAGCCGCTAGGGCTCACGCCTGAACTCATGGCTCAGATACCCGCACGCGTACTTCGCATGTACGTGCCCGGGGCCACGCTGGCCGACGCGCTCCCGCACCTGCGCGAGACCTACTGCGGCACCATCGCCTATGAGATCGAGCACATCGCATCCCATCGCCAGCGTGTGTGGTTGCGCGAGCACATCGAGTCCGGAGCGTTTCGCAAGCCGCTGACCACCGCAGAGCAGAAGGCGCTGCTCAAGCGCCTGGTCGAGGTCGACGCGCTCGAGCGCTTCCTGCACAAGGCCTACCTCGGCCAGAAGCAGTTCTCGATCGAGGGCATGGACATGACCGTGCCGATGCTCGACGAGCTCATCCAGCTGTCCGCCGCCCTCGGAGGCCGCGAGGTGGTCATCGGCATGGCCCACCGGGGCCGGCTGAACGTGCTGGCCCACAACCTGGGCCGACCATACGACACGATCTTCGCCGAGTTCGAGGGCGCGGCCACACTCGAGGCAGTGACCACGATCCCGCAGGGCGGCACGGGCGACGTCAAGTACCACCACGGCGCCGAGGGCTCCTACCAACTGCCCAGCGGTGACTCCATTCGCGTGAATCTCGAGTCAAACCCCAGCCACCTGGAATACGTCTCCCCGGTGGTCGTCGGAGCCACGCGCGCGGCTCAGACCGCGCGCCAGGGGCCGCATGCCCACCAGGACACCAACGCGGCCGTACCGATCGTCATTCACGGCGATGCCGCGTTCCCGGCGCAGGGCGTGGTGGCCGAGACGCTCAACCTCCAGGGGCTGGACGGCTACAAGGTCGGCGGCACCGTGCACCTGATCACCAACAACCAGGTGGGCTTCACCACCGACCCCGACGATGCGCGCTCCACCCATTGGGCCTCGGATCTGGCCAAGGGCTTTGACGTTCCCATCATCCATGTGAACGCCGATGACGTCGCGGCGTGTATCAGCGCCGTGCGCCTGGCCTTCGCCTTCCGCGAGAAGTTCGGTCACGACGTGCTCATCGACCTCATCGGCTACCGCCGCTTCGGCCACAACGAGGCCGACGAGCCCGCCTACACCCAGCCCGAGATGTACGCCAAGATAAAGTCCAAGAAGCGGGTCGCCGACCTGTGGGCCGAGCGGCTGATCGGTGATGACGTCGTCTCCCAAGAGGAGGTCGAGCGCCAGCAGCAGGAGGTGTGGGACAACCTCACCGTGCTCCACCAGCGCCTCAAGGAGCGCATCGCGACGGCCGCCGAGCACGGGGAGGTCGAGCACCACACCGGCGAGTATCAGCTGGACCGCACCCCCAGCCCAGACGTCAAGACAGCAGTCAGCGCCGAGCGGCTGGTGGGGCTCAACCAGGAGCTGCTGCGCGTCCCGGACGGCTTCACCGTGCATCCCAAGCTGGTGCGCCAGCTCGAGCGCCGCCGCGACGCCCTGGGCGACGCCGGAGGCATCGACTGGGCCCACGCCGAGTCGCTGGCCTTCGCCTCGCTGCTGACCGAGGGCACGCCCATTCGCCTCACCGGCCAGGACACCGAGCGCGGCACCTTCAGCCAGCGCCACATGGTCCTCCACGACTCGCGCACGGGTCAGTCGGTATGCCCGATCCAGAACCTACCTGGAGCGCTGGCGCCGTTTGAGCTGCACAACAGCCCACTGTCGGAGGTGGGCTGCCTGGGCTTTGAGTATGGATACAGCCAGGAGGCGCCTGAGACGCTGGTGCTGTGGGAGGCGCAGTTCGGTGACTTCGTGAACTCGGCCCAGGTGATCATTGACCAGTTCCTCATCTCCGGGCTGGCCAAGTGGGGGCAGACCTCGCGGCTGACCCTGCTGCTCCCCCACGGCTACGAGGGGTCGGGACCCGAGCACTCCTCCGCGCGTCTGGAGCGCTTCCTCACGCTGGCCGCCGAGGGCAACCTGCGGGTCGCCAACCTGACCACGCCGGCGCAGTACTTTCACCTGCTCCGCCGTCAGGCCCGCATCGCCAAGCAGCGTCCGCTCGTGATCACCACGCCGAAGTCCCTGCTGCGCCTGCCCCAGGCCACCAATCGCCTGGCCCACCTGGCCGAGAGTCAATTCCATCCGGTGCTCCCCGAACCCCGGGTACCGGAGAGCCGCGTCACCCGCCTGGTGCTGTGCACCGGCAAGATCTACTACGACCTGGTCGGCCATCCCGACCGTGCAGGCCGCGACGGCGTGGCGGTGGGACGCGTCGAGCTGCTCTACCCCTTCCCCGAAGCACAGGTCCTCGAGCTCATCGGCCGCTACCCGAACCTGATCGAGGTGCTGTGGGTGCAGGAGGAGCCGCGCAACATGGGCGCACGGGCTCACATGTCTCCGCGTCTACTGCAGATCCTCCCCGATCACGTCCACTTCGGCTACATCGGGCGACCCGAGCGCGCCAGTCCGGGCGAGGGCTACCCGGCCGCTCACGTCGCCGAGCAGAGTCGCATCGTGCGCGCCGCGCTGGACCTCGACATGCCGATCTCCCAGTATCCCCGCAAGACCCCCGGCCAGCGCTGACGCGCAGAAGGCCGGCGTGTGGCATCGCCAGGACATCCGGCTGGCCCCACGACCGCGCGGCTTTCACCTCATCACCGCGGAAGTGCTCCAGCCACTGGGGGCCATGGCTGAGGTTTCGGTGGGCCTGTTGCACCTGTTCGTCTGTCACACGTCGGCGTCGCTGACCCTCAACGAGAACGCGAGCCCCGACGTGCGCCGCGACTTCGAGACGCACTTCAACGCCGCCGTGCCCGAGCGCGCGCCCTACTGGACGCACACCGTCGAGGGGCCCGACGACATGCCCGCGCACATCAAGACCTCGCTGCTGGGACCGTCGCTGACCCTGCCCGTCGACGGCGGGCGGCTGGCCCTGGGTACGTGGCAGGGCATCTACCTGTGCGAGCACCGCGATCACGGCGGAGCGCGCAGGCTGGTGGCTACCCTCTGGGGCCAGGCGAACGGGGATGAGACGCGCGAGCGCGACTGAGTACGCATCTCGCTCACAGTCTCGATCACCTCTCGTTCACAGCTCCCGAACCATGGCCAGCGAGGTCGGGTCGTGCGGGTCAGACCCGCGCCGACGGAAGCCCAGAGACTCATAGACCCGCCGAGCGGGTCCGTTGTCGACGAACACGAACAGCTCGACCTCCCGGACCCCGCGCAGACGCGCCTGTTCCATGCCCAGCTCGACCAGGGAGCGACCTAGGCCCTGACCGCGGCACTCAGGAGCCAGCGCCACGCGCGCCAGGCGTGCGCGCGAGGCATGTCCCATCATGACCACCTCGATGTGCCCACACACACGTGCGCTGTCGGCCGAGCTGACCGCCGTGAAGGCCGACAGTCCCGGCGTGGTGCGCACCGATTGCAGCTGCTCGCTGCTCAGCGGCCAGTGCAGGGACGCGCCGGCGAAGCGCCGCAGCTGCGCCGCGTCGGCGAACCAGGAGATCAGCTGGGCGTCATCGGCGGGGGCGAACGGCCGCAGCGCCAAGGCCGCCACCCCGCCGGAGCTACTCACCCCTCCACACCGGCGGGCGCTTCTCGGCGAACGCGACGGCGCCCTCCCGAGCGTCGGCCGAGCCCATCACCGGACCGGCAAGCTCGGCCTGACGCTGCCACATCTCCTCCGGGCCCCAGCCCTCCTGCTCGCGCAGGATGCGCTTGGAGGCCACGAGCGCCAGCGGTCCGTTGACCACAATCTGGGCGGCCAAGCTGAGCGCTGTCTCGACGGCCTCGCCCACCTCGGCCAGGCGATTGACGATGCCCACCTCTGCAGCGCGCTGGGCCGAGATCGCGTCACCGGTCAGCGCCATCTCCATCGCCACGTGGTAAGGGATGCGCCGGGGCAGGCGCAGCAGAGCGCCACCCGCGGCCACGAGGCTGCGCTTGACTTCGGGAATGGCGATACGCGCGTCGCGCGCGGCCACGATGAGGTCGCAGGCCAGCGCGATCTCCAGGCCGCCGGCCACGGCGAAGCCTTCGATCGCCGCGATCAGCGGTTTGTCGGGGCCACGCTGAACGATGCCGGCAAACCCGCGCCCCTCCACGTAGGGACTCTCGCCGGCCACGAACGCCCTGAGGTCCATGCCGGCGCTGAACCCGCGACCCGCGCCCGTAAGGACACCGGCCCGCAACCCTGGGTCCGCGTCCAGCTCGTCGAGCGCCGCGGCGACGCCGGCGGCCAGCGCCCCGTTGACCGCGTTACGCACCTCGGGGCGGTTGAGGGTGATCAGCATCACGCCTTCGCGGCGCTCGGTCAGCACGGCAGCGTCAGGTGCATTCATGGCCGCCAGGGTACCCACTGACGACTCCTCGGTGAGCGCGCCGGGGTCCGGGTAGACCCAGGCGGGTGAGCAACATCCGCGTGAAGGGCATGCACGCGTCGCTCGTACGAGACGGCGCTGTCGACGACGAGGTGGCCGTGGAAGAGCCACTTGAGGTGCGAGTCAACGGGCGGCCACTATCGGTGACCATGCGCACGCCCGGCCACGATGAGGAGCTGGCCCTGGGCTTTCTGTACGGTGAGGACCTCATCGACGCCGATGCGACCCGCGCGGTCGGACCTTCGCCTGAGCTTGAGCTCAACCGGGTCGATGTCGCCGGCCCCCTGCTGCGTGATCCCGGCGAGCGCCACTTCTACACCTCATCCTCCTGTGGGGTGTGCGGCAAGGGGGCGATCGAGCAGGTGACCGTGGCCACCCCGCGGGCCGCGCCTGGCCCGCGGGTGAGCAGATCGCTGCTGGCCGGGCTGCCCCAGCGCCTGCGTCAGCCCGTGTTCGAGCGAACCGGAGGACTTCACGCAGCCGGGCTGTTCACCGCCGACGGTAATCCCGTCTGTGTGCGCGAGGACGTCGGTCGTCACAACGCCATGGACAAGCTCGTGGGGCGAGCCCTGCTGGACGGCCGGTTGCCGCTGCACGGCATGCTCGTGTGCGTGAGTGGGAGGCTGTCCTTCGAGCTCGTTCAGAAAGCGGCCCGCGCCGGCGCCCCCGTGCTGGTCGGGGTCAGCGCTCCCACGTCGCTCGCGGTCACCCTCGCCGACGATCGCGGCATGACCCTGTGCGGGTTCGCGCGCGGTGACCGCGTGAACGTCTACACCGGAGCCGAGCGGGTGGTCTGAGGCTCGGAGCCCCAGGCGTCCGTGCCGCTACCCCGCGAACAGGGTCAGCACCGGTTCGCGCTCTCCCCGCAGCACGGCCAGGTCGACCTCCACGCAGTCGATGTCTCGGGCCTGGGCCAGTACCCGCGCCTGGGGCTTGCACACCTGAGCGACGAGCACGCCCCGGCAACGGCTCATGGCCGGATCGGCGCGGATGCGCTGCAGGTAGCGTGTGAGCTGCTCGACGGCGTCGATTGTGCCCACACGCTTGATCTCGACGGCGATCCAATCGTCGCGAGCGTCGCGGCACATGAGGTCCACGGGGCCGATGTCCGTCGGCCACTCGCGGCGCACGAGGCGAAACCCCTCGCCGCAGCTCTCGGGGCGCTCAGCCAAGACCTCCTGCAGGTCGCGCTCTACGCCGTCTTTCTCCAGTCCGCCCTGAGCGTCGAGCGCTTCGGTGACGTCGCACAGCACCTCGGAGACCGCGATGTCCAGCCGCTCCTCGGCCCGCAGCTTGCGCACGATGATGCGCTCCAGGCGCCCCTCCTCATCGGTGGTCTGCTCGATCACCGCGGGCGGCGTCATCCAGTTCAGCGGCTTGTACCCGCCGGCATCGGCGTGCACCAGGACCGAGCCGTCGGCCTTGAGCATGAGCAGGCGTACCGCCTCGGGCAGAACGGTCGTCAGACGACCCGAGTAGGCCACGCGACAGCGGGCGACGATCAGGCGCACGAAACGAGGCTATGACTACGACCGGACACCGGAGGCGACGATCATCCACGATGCGCACGCGCGTCGCGAAACCGCGCCCCGAGCGCAGGCACCTACCGTGCGCCGCGGCCTAAGGGTTCGTCAGTCAATAACTCAAAGGGTTTGGGGTGCGCGTGGCGTAACGTTTGTGCGTGATCGACGAGGCGGCTATCGGCGAGCGCTATCGGGCGTTGGCGGGGGACCTCGACGAGCGCCGG
>JAABUQ010007742.1_pt1 | contig 15406 bp, 18 predicted proteins | sample 5560001 | NCBI WGS metagenome assembly JAABUQ01 (sample SAMN10711888, study PRJNA513371) | rock metagenome | isolation source: Antarctica rocks | place: Antarctica: Victoria Land, Finger Mt nord | collected 2015-12-18 | reverse complement strand
ACCGAGTACCACGAGTGGAAATCAACGATGGCAAACGCGGCAGCCATCGCCCGACAAACCGCTAAGGCCGCTTGACCTCAGCCAAATCTACGAATCGGAATTTACAGCAGATTTGGGACTTGACTCCGGCGCGACGCGGCTCATGCATTAAATTATCGCATACATCCGCTCTTCTACGCAACTAAGTACTAGTTTTCTTTCCCTACATATCTGTATATGCAATACAAACACTGATCACCAGCGTGTCGCGGTGGAACCGTCAGAGAGGAACACGTCACGGAGCCGATACTCGTAACGGGCGCCACCGGTAAGACCGGGAGCGCTGTCGTGGCGGAGCTTATCCGGCGTGGCCGGCTGGTACGCGCCCTCGTGCACGCAGTCGACGCTCGCAGCGCGCGCCTTCGCGAAGCGGGTCATGGAAAAACGAGAACTCAGAACGCAAGGTCTGACGGCAGCGGACATAAGAACACGCGGCAGCAACGACTTCCGTAAAAGCAACCCTCGCTTTAGCATTCAAAATGCAGAAAAGAAGCAGCAGCCCGTCGATGCGGTCAAACGGGTCGCATTGCGCCGGGCAGCAACCCCTGCGCAGGTTGCTCTCGCGTGGGTACTGGCGCAGGGGGACGACATCGTGCCGACTCCCGGGACGAGGCTTGGTGCGCAAGTCCTCGGTCAGCGCTATGACGACGCGGGCCCGGCGATGGTCGCGAACTAGCGATTATGTCAAAGTCGTTCGTTCTCAGCGCCATCCGGATCATCGTCGCGCTGAACCTCTTGTACGGCGCCGTCTTTAAGTTCGCGGCCGTTCCGTTTTCGATTCGATTGCGTTGTTTACTCATATGTCGCTTGCCGTTCACGGACTCGTCTCGGAGCCGGTCTTGCGTCTCGCGGCAGGCACGTTCGAGTTGGTCGGCGCTGTGCTTTTCATCATCCCACGGACCGCACGGTTCGGCGCCGCCTTCGTCGCTTGCTACATGTGCGGACCCATCCTTAGCCACGTATTCGTCCTTGGGTACGGACTCGCTTTCGTCGATGCGCTAGCGACATTCGCCTTGCCCATCGTTTACCTGCTGCTGACACGCGACGACTCGACTGCGAAGTCGCAGTCGGCTCGACCGACGATCGGCTCCGCTAATCGCTCCTGACCGAAGTGCAGCACGCGTGACTCGACCGTTACCGTCACGACATTCGTTAGGAGTTCCATGCAGCGGTCTTCGCGAGCACGGTTGCGTGCCCGCATCTCGACGAAACCAGCGTCGAATGCGAATACTCTCTACGGCAAGATCGCCAAGACGCGCGCGGGGAATCCGGTGCCATTCTTCGGCTTGGGAAAGGTGACGATTGCGAGCGCGCCTGCTTCCGGAACTTTGTCCAGATTGGTCAGCAGTTCGATCTGGTAGTGGTCATGGTGCAATATCCAACTTTCGAGGGCGTAGTCGTCGTGCGAAGTGGCGAGGCCGGGATCGGTATCGGTCGTCTCGTGGCCTGATGCGGTGATATGCCGTTTCAGGTACAAGTACCGCAGGACGGGCAAGCTCCAACCTGGATAGTGCGCGATCCCCTTGGCATCTTTGTTCTGCATGGCAGCGTCGCCCAACGCCCAGCGCTTGGACCAATCGGTACGCATCGCAACGAAGGCGTGAGCGGGGACGGGGCCGTGACGTGCCTCCCATTCTCGCACATCGGCCAGTGAGAGGACATAGTCGGGATTCTTGGCGACCTTCGCGTGCACGTCGAGCACCACGAGCGGCAGAAACATCTCTTTTGGCGCGATCGCGTCGAGCGCTCGTGCGCCCTTGGCAAAATGTGACGGGGCGTCAACATGCGTTCCCCATTGGCCGACGTGAGTGAAAAGCTGGACGAGAAAGCCTGACTTGTCGTAGGTATAGAGCACCCGAACTTTTTCCGTGGTGAATCCTTTCCAATGCGGGATATTCGGCGAAAAAGTGTGGGTGAGATCGACGAACGGTTTGCTTGCGATAATCCGGTACGCGTCGGCAAGAGAGCCCGGCTGCGTTTGTGAGGCCGCGGCGGGCATTTGCCCGGAGAGCGATGCGAATATCAACACAATTGCGAGCAGCGTGCCGACTGGTTGTAGCATCAATGCAATCTCCAAGGTTGACAGTCAGTTGAGACAGTTCGCGTGCGGTCGTCGGCCGGGCAGATACCTTTGACATTGGCTCACCGTTCCAGCACCCGATGCCCAGGAGAACGACCTATTCGCCGTCCGCGAAGACGCGAGAACGTCGGCGAGTGCGTCTTTCCCCGGTCGGCGATCCACGCGTCGTGTTGGATGAGAGGTATTCTACGTGGCAGCTATCGGAATCTCAATGAGATTGGGCAGTCCCGTTGCGATGCCAGCCTGGACCGCGGACGCGATATCGGCGGCGCGATCGACGCGCCGGGCCGGTACGCCCATCGAGGCCGCCAGCGCGAGGAAATCGATCGACGGATCAACGAGGTCCATTGCGATGAATCGATTGGCGCGAACGCTGAGGTAGTGCGGCTGCGCCTTCATGTAGTTCTTGAGCACGTTGTACTCGCGGTTGTTCATCATCACGAAGGTCACTGGCAGCTTCTCGCGCGCTGCGGTCCAGAGCGCCTGGGGCGAGTAGAGGGCGGCGCCGTCGCCGACTAGTGCGACAACCGGCTCTCGCCCGAGTCCAAGCGACGCACCGACCGCCGCCGGCATCCCCCAGCCGAGCGCGCCGCCGCGCACAAATGAGTACTGCCGCGCCGATGACGAGTTGAGGAAGGAACGGACGTGGAGCGAGGTCGCGGGCGCCTCGTCGATGATCGCCACGCCCGTGGTTATCGCTCGCGTCACTTGTTCGGCTGCGACCAAGGGCGTCGTGACGGGAGCGTCGAGTTCGGCCCGCGCGCGTGCGCGCAGCGCCTCATCGCGGCTGCTACGGCGCAGCCGTGCCGCCACCCGCAGTGTCGTAATCGACTCGCGGTGGCGCGCGAGCTTACGGTCCAGCATCGGCAGAAGCACTTTGACCGACGCCCTAATGTCGCCCACCATCGAGAGGGTCGTCGAGTAGGTACGCCCTAAGCTCGTCACGTCCGCCGATAGCTGCATCAATTGGCAGCCAGGCGGCACGGCTGATCCTTCCGAGTAGAGGTACGTGATGAGAGACTGTCCGCCGAGCGCCAACACGGCATCGAACGGCTCGAGTTGGGCTCGAATCTCACTCGCTTTGAACGGCAGGTTCCCCGCCCAAAGTGGGTGCGAAGTCGGAAATGGAACGTGCAGTGGCCAAGACGAGCCGAACACCGGTGCCCCCAGGGCTTCGGCAAGCTGTACGGTCTCCGCGCTCGCGTTGGAAGCGGATATCTCGTCGCCGGCGATGAGGGCGATTTGCCCGGCGTCAGCTCAGCGAGCATATCGCTCAGTCGTTCGAGCGAGCCGGCCACGGCGGTGCGGTCGATCGTGGACCTCTCGCCGATGTCGACCGTCGTCATCGCCTCCATCACGTTCATCGGCAGGGAGAGGAAGACGGACCCGGTGGGTGCGGCCGCGCAGTCGTTGAAGGCGCGACGCACCACGACGGGCAGTTGGTCGGGATGCGTGACTTCATGCGCCCACTTTACCGCCGGCCCGGCAATTCGCACGAGATCCCCAGACAGCAGCGGGTCCGTCAGGGTGTGGCGCATGTCTTGCTGGCCGGCCGTGACCACAAGCGGCGTTTTGGACACCTGCGCATTGAGCAGCGCCCCCATGCCGTTACCGAGCCCGGCCGCCGTGTGTAGGTTGATGAAGCCGGGCCGGCCCGACGTCTGAGCATAACCGTCTGCCATCGCGACGACAGTCGCTTCTTGCAGGCCCCAGATGTATTCGATCTCGGGCCACCCGGTCAACGCATCGATCATCGCGAGTTCCGTCGTTCCGGGATTGCCAAAGATATATTGCACGCCCTCGCTCTGCAGAACTTCAAGCAGCACTGCGGCGCCCCGCCTCGGCTCTAACGCCTTAGCAACCGTGATATACGACATGAACATATTCTCCTAAAGTTTGAACGGCTCGTTGTCGGCCTTACCTGAGTAGCTTCAAGTCGACGACCGATAGCGAGTCGCGGCCGATTCTGGCCGGCTACCGTTGTCCCAAACGGCAAGCGCCGCATATCCGAGCGCAACCACGAGCGGTGCATGGGCAGCGCCGCTTGATGTCCAATCCAAACCTCTCCACGCAACCGGGCCAACATCAAAGCGGCCCCTGTCAAGGATCGTCGTCTCCCAGCCATTATAGGCCAAGTCGATGTCGACTTCGCTTGCTTCGATTTTCCGTTGATTGCTGAAGCGGAGATCGACCCCGTTAACGAATGGAATACTCGAGCCGTAAGCGTAACCCGTGCGGAAAGTGTAGTCTACCTGACATGCAGCGAGTGCAACCGGCGCCTGCGTTAGGAGCGCGACCGGTGCATCGGCGCGCGACGGCGTATTGGAGAGCAACGATCCTGCGATCGCCAACGCCGCAACGAGCGTTTTTCCCGGGAGTGACATGAATGGTGGTGCTTTCTTTCAATTAAATAGCAACGCCTGATCGGCGTTTGACGTGGGAACGGGAAAGCGAACGCAAAGCGGGTTCGCTGATGTCGTCGGTCCCGACAAAGCCGATAGCATTTAGACCTGGCGGCGCGCGGTCTCCTCAACAGACACCATGGCCGTCAGTGCGCGCCGGTCGGTCTTGCCAAGGGCGTTCTTCGGGATTGCAGCGACGACGCGCAGATGTTCCGGGACCTTGTAGTTAGCGAGCTGCGCTACGACGCTGGCGCGAATGTCGTCGAGTACGGCCGGTCCAGCGTCGTCTTCCAACTGTACGAGCGCCACAACACGTTGACCGAGTACCGCGTCGGGCACGCCCGTCACGGCCGCATCGTGAACCGCGGGGTGCGCTAGGAGAACCTGTTCGACTTCCACGGGCGAGATGTTATCGCCGCCGCGAACGAGCAGCTCTTTCTTGCGAGCGACGAACCAGATGTCGTCGCCATCGCCTTGCTGCATGAGGTCGCCCGTGTGGAACCAGCCGTCCTCAAGCAACGCCTGAATCTCACCCGGCCCGGTCCAATAACCGGCCGCTAAGCCGGGTGATTGGATGAGCAGTTCGCCGATTTCGCCGCGCTGCACTTGCGAGCCGGTATCATCAACAAAACAGACTTTTGTACCCGGTGCGACTCGGCTTACGGGCCCCGGCTTAAGGCCGTAGTTAAGCGGGAGCGCCGTCTCCGTTGAGCCCCAAACATTACGAAGTGGCGTACCAAATAGCTTGCCAAATTCGTCCTGAACTTCCGGCGGACAGACATCTCCGACGACGAGGCAAGTTCGCAGCGAGGCGACGTTACGCGCACGCGTCCGCTGGCACCGTATTAGCTCAGCAGACATGAACGGCAAGTTGAACATCCAGCTGCACCGGTGCAACTCAATCGCATCAAGTGCGGCATCAGGATCGAAGCTACGCAACAGAACGATTGGCATGCCGAAGCGGACGCTCGAAAGAAAAAGGAAAAGCCCTGTCCCGTGCGCCATCGCCGTGGTCATAAGCGCGATTTGTTGGCCGTCGAAAGCGAGACTTCTGGCGTCTTTGGTAGCCGCAGACAGCGTCGCCTGTGTGTGGGAAACGAACTTCGGCACGCCCGTCGTACCCGACGTCATGAGCAGCACTGCCGGAGCGTCGAAGTCCGGGGTATTCGCGATCGGTCGTTCCGCGCTCTCGAGGAGATCTTCCCACCGCTGTACTCGACCGTCCTCAACCGCATCGCCAATCACGAAACGCGCATCCGCTGCGAGAGTCTCAGATTCGATGGCGGCCACAGCGGGGTAGAACTGGGCCTCGCCGAGATACAGTGAGGGCCGTAGCCGCTGCAAGAGCGGCTGCAATTCTGCGGTCTTCAACCTGACATGCAGCGGTGCCGCGATAGCACCGATGCGGAAGCACGCGTAGTAAGCAACGATCATTTGGGGCACGTTGGTCATGTGTAGGACAATGCGGTCGCCGGCCTTGATGCCGCGCGCGTGAAGCACGCGTGCCAAGTGTTCCGACGCGTCCGCTAGCCGGCGGTACGTCCAAGACTCCTCGCCGGCGATGAAAGCCACGTGATCGGGACGGGACTCTGCCTGATCGTTCAGCATGTCGATCAGCGCCGTTGTTCCGCGATGTCCGTTAGTCGACGGCATTAGGGCCGAACCGCCGGCACGAACTGGTCATAACCCGTCCGTATAGACAGCGTCCGCGGAAGCGGATCCGTTGGGCCGCTTTGTATATAAACGGGATTAAGTTGGCAGCGGAAGAACGGCGGCACGGCGCCCGATGCAGGTCGGATAATCACGTTTACTCCCAAGTGTTTGAATCCATGAATCGACACATTTTCTACGTTAGGTGTGTCGCAAGAAATGTAGCGCGCAGCGGTGAGCGTTTGGTGACGAACGGGTGACGGTAAACGGGATAGCGTCGTGGTCTACTCGCGAACGATTCGCGGCGTACGTTACCCGCGGCGAACAAACGGTAGTTGCCGGACATTGCTGAACGCAAAGTACAATCAGTACGATTACACGCACTATTCGCTAACCAACGAATGTCAATTTTCCAGCGTTCGCTCGCGCCGTTCTCGCGACGGACGGCTCGCCGTTTTCCGACCGCCGTGACTTAATTCCTGATCTGCGCGAAAAATATGCGTCGCGGACGGCCGCCGTGCTCGCGCGACGCTTCATCGACGATCATCGCTTCCGGCACAATCCGCGCAGCCGTGCGACGCTGCAACTCGCGGCCAAAATCGGTGAGACGTGCATTTCGGTTGCGACGAGCCTCGAACGTGCTCGACGAGTGCCGGGTCGCGGTACATTTCCGCTGCCGGTGCTGTCAGGCCGTGACCAGCGGGCCTTTTTCGCATGATGCGTCGTGCGCGGCTCGGTGTGTCCGACGTCGTCGGTGATATGCTCGAGCGGCGCCGCCTGCAAAAAGACGGCGGTTCTACATGCGAACGAACACCGCTCACGCTACGCCCCGAGCTGATCCCATCCGCTCGGCCTTCCGGCCCACCGCGAGAAGGCCAACAGTCGGTATCTCGACGGCCCCACCCGGCGCTACGTGTTTGCGAGCGGAGGCCACGAGCGCGGGTTTGAGCGCCTCGCGCTGTGCCGGCTCCAGGCCGACGTAGGGAGGATAGGAGCTGTAGATGCGATCAAGATTTTCCTGGAGCGAATCGAGCGACGGGACCGACCAGGTCCGCTCGACGGCTCGGACCTCGACGTCATCGAACCCCGCGGCCCGCATCTCTGCTTCGAGCGACTTCGGCTCGCTCAGCAGCGTGACCGCCTCCGGCATCGGCGGCAATTTGCGCTCCGGAAAAGCCGCTCGCAGCGCTTCAAACAGCACGAGATTCGGCCCGGCGCCTAGGGGATCGCGCGTCGTTGATACGCAGCCGTGCCCGCCCGGCCGCACCGCCCTGAACAACTCGCGCAGCCCGAGGCGCCAATCCGGGAAAATATAAATCCCGAAGAAGCAGAAGGCGGCGTCGAAGGCGCCGTCAGCAATCTCGAGCGCCTGGCCATCAATCACCTGCGCCGAACAACTGGGGAATATCGAGAGGCGTTCGGCGAGCCGGTTAACCATCGCCGGCGAGCTATCCGTTGCAAGAACGCGGGCTCCGGAGCGCGCAGCGGCAATGCTGAGCGCTCCCGTCCCCGCCGCGACGTCGAGGACGCTCGTCCCGGGGGCCGCCCCGCCGACCATCGCGATCGCTTCATCCGCAAACTGACGGCTTAAGATCTCGAGGTATTGTTCGTAATCGGAGACGGCATCGTCCCAATTACGCGAGGTGGATTGCTCTCCGCTCATGAGGCAGCTATGTGCGACCGGAGCATCGCAAGTGTAACGCACGCGCGCCACGTACCGACGGCGCGCGCTGAAAGTCCTAAGAGTCTCATTGTGGCTTTCCTCTCTTGTTCGAATGACGTTGATGTCATCAGCTTTTCTAGAATTCGAGGTCCTGACAGCAGAGACCATCATAATGGTGATGAAGCGGTATGCGCGACCTGATTCCGTCCGCGACCACGGCGCTCGCTAGGGCTTCAGAGCGGTAATGCACATCGTCGCCCGGATCGACGGCCCGGATGCGCGCGAAGAGCTCCTCTTGCAACGGACTCGCAATGAGAATAACCATGAACCTCTTTACGCAGGGGAAGGGCAATACAATTTAGTCCCTCACCACGGCAGCGGTTCTGTAAGCAATTCGGCAGGTTCCGTGGTCGTCGCCCAACGCTCGATCAGTTTGCCGTCCTCGATGCGGAAGAGCACAAACCCATGAAATTCAATCCGCTTCCCGGTCTGAGCGTCGGTCGCCGACCAGACGTTTCGAACCACGACCTTGTCACCGTCGACGACGACGTCGCGCACATCTACCTTCACGTCGGGGAAGCGTTTGAACAACAATTTGGCTTGTTCGGTCGCTTTCGCAAGGTCGATCGGGACGCGTTCCTCAGCATCATGGTCGATGTACCGCGGCGAGACGTTGCGTTGAATGGTGGTGGGATCTTGCTTGTCAACAAAATCTCAAAGTGCCGAACAATGAATTCCTTGATTTCTTGCGGCGTTGACGGTACAGCTTGTTGATTCATAACGATCGTATCGATCGGCGCTCTTTAACGCTCCTTCTTTCGCGGCCTGAGCTTTTGTGCGAATGAACTGCGCATTCATTCGCATGTTCGGCCTCCGTAAAGCGTTTATCGAGCGAGGTCAGGCTTCCCATATACGATAAGGTGTTTTCAAGTGAAGCGTGACGCGTGAACAAGGCCGGTTCCGCGAACTGAGCGTTTTGTTGCATGCTTCTCCAGGTAGGGCGTTTTTAAAAAGAAACCATCATGGGCGGCAAACGTTGGCAAATTGATGCCATAACGGATGTCAATGTTCCAGCGTTCGCTCGCGCCGTTCTCGCGACGGACGGCTCGCCGTCTATTCTGCCCGGCGTGACTTAATTCGGGATTTGCAGACTGCGCCGCTGCCGCAGCGACGAATGCACGCCGCAGCTGCACGTCGCCATCGTTGCAGCGGTGTTTCACGTGCTAGACGAGTGCCGGGTCGCGGTACATTTACGCTGCCGGTGCCGTCAGCCCGTGACCTATAAGGGTCCGCGGTCGACGCCGAAGCCGGGATAGTTTGGAAGCTCGACGGTCGCCTCTTCCGGAGTCAGAATAACGATGCCGTTCCTAGCTGCGATGCGCATTGCATGTGAAGGGTCACCGGTTGCATGCGTGATAGCATCAGCTGGAAGATCCATACTTTCGGCAGGCTCACCCATGTCAGTGAGATACCGGTCGAAACCTACTGCATGTTCGCCGGTCGCTTGAACGGAAATGAACGCTCGGAAGAGCGGCGACCGGATATAGAACGCATGTGCCTTGCCTTGTGGAAGGAAAACGACGTCCCCCGGCCGCGCAACGACCACGTTATCCTCACAATAAAACTGGACGAGGCCGTCGAGCACGCAGTAAAGCTCATGTTCCCACAGGTGCCTGTGCGGCGGCGGCTCGTTCCCTTTTCTCAGAAGCGCCTCGACGAACGCAAACCGACCGCCCGTGTCCTCGGCCTTGACGAGGAGCGAGGTCAGGCTTCCCATATACGTTAAGGTGTTTTCGATTGAAGTGTGACGCGTGAACAAGGTCGGTTCCGCGAACTGAGCGTTTTGTTGCATGCTTCTCCAGGTAGGGCGTGTTTAAAAAGAAACGATCATCGGCGGCAAACGTGGGCAAATTGATGCCGTGTGCAGTAGAACTCGGTGCGGCTTCTAAGGGAGCGGTATCGCCGATGAAAAGACGCCGTCCGGATCGAAGCGCTGCTTTAATTCGCGCAACCGTTCAGCATTGGCACCGTAAGCTTGTGCGATCTGTTCGTGTTGGTCGGGTGCTAACACATTCGCATAGCCGCCGGGCAATGCAAACGGCGCGAGGGCATGCCATGCGTCTTCCACCCACTGCCGTTCCGCCGCGCCACCATCTTCGGTACTAGGCTCCCAGGCAGCGATGAACTCCACGAGAAAATGCGGTTGGCGCTGACCAAAGGCGATCGCGTCCGGACGTACTCGAGTCGCGGCGCCGCGGAAATGGGGTAAGACGATAGCGGAGTATGGTGAAGTCTTACTGTTGCCGGCTGCAACAAGTACCGAAATGGCCTCGGGCGTCAGATCGGAGAGCCAACGCGTACGGAGATTGTAATGTTGGCCGCTTCCCATCTGTGCGTCGGACTGCCCAAGCATAGCAGCGTAGCTTGTCGGAGCGATTTGCGCCATGAGGGGTGTGCCGAGGTGTTGCAGATCGTCCAAGACTGGCATCGTTGCCGATTCACCGGTCCAGAGAGGTGCAAAGAAAACGACCGGGGAGCCGTCCGGTCCCGAGACGATGCCGACCAACACACCGAGTTCATCAGGCGCCGTGGCCGCCAATTGAGCGTAACGGCGTAACACCATCTCGGCTTCAGAAAATGGATACAGGATCGAGCCCGCCAGGATCTCGCGCACTTCATGAAGACGAATGCGCATCGATACTACAACGCCGAAATTGCCGCCTCCGCCTCGTAACGCCCAGAACAAATCAGCGTTATTCTTTTCGTCCGCGGTAATGCGTCGACCGTCGGCGAGGACGACATCGGCGCTGAGCAGGTTGTCTGCCGCAAGACCGTATCACGGGCTTAGCAGACCGTAACCACCGCCGAGAGTGAGGCCGGCCATGCCAACCGTGCCGTTACTTCCGGTCACAGCTACCAACCCGTGCGGCGCCGCGGCTTCAATGACATCGATGCTTCTCGCTCCGCCCGACACGGTCGCAATGCGGGAGTGTGGATCGACCTCAACCAGGCGCATCTTCGTGAGGTCTATCACGAGACCGTCATTGCGTAGAGCACGGCCGACCCAGTCGTGTCCACCGCCGCGCACGGAAAGGGGAAGCTTGTGCTTGCGCGCGACGCGTACCGCCGCTTCGACATCTTCAGGAGTTTCGCACAGCACGATAAGCGCCGGCTGACTCGTGACTGCGCCGTTCCAGACTTCCCGAGCGCGATCGAAGAATTCGGACCCGGGTAACACAACGGTACCCTGCATAATCGTGCGAAGATCATCTGCCGCGGCCGAGCCGGATTGCGAAACTTGCGTCTGCGACATTACTCGTGCCACGTCAAACCATCGACGTAGTGCACGGCGACGACACGGCAGCGGTCTGGCGTTGAGCCGCCATACACCGTACCGTCGAGCGTGTCGAAACTATGCGCAATGGTGGTCGTCGGTGCAAAGCGGCCCCTGTCAACAATGGTCGTTTCGCGGCCATTATAGGCCAGATCTACATCGACTTCGTTAGCTTCGATTTGCCGTTGATTGCTGAAGCGGAGATCGACCCCGTTGACAAAGGCAATGCTCGGGCCCCAAGCGGAAACCGTGCGGAAACTGAAGTCGATCTGACAGGCAGCGAGTGCGACCGGCGCTTGCGCTACGAGCGCGACTGGTTCATCGGCGCGTGCTCGCGTGTTGGAGAGCAACGAGCCTGCGACGGAGACCGCCGCAAGGAGCGTTTTTAGCGGGACTGACATGAATTGTGTGCTTTCTTTTTGATCGGTTAGGAGCGCCGGATCGGCGTTTGGCTTGGAAGCGGGAAAAGAAGCGCATTAGAAACCTGTGGCAGCGCTGACGATGTCAAGATCTCGGTATCCGAAACCATGGCCGGCAGAGCGCGGCGGTCTGTCTTACCAAGCGCGTTCTTTGGGATTGCAGCGACGACGTGCAACCGCTCGGGAACTTTATAGTCAGCGAGCCGCGCCGCGGCGCTGGCGCGTACGTCTTCGAGAACGGCCTCTCCGACGTTGCCTTCGAGTTGCACGAGCGCGACGATACGTTGACCGAGCGTCGCATCGGGTACGCCCGTCACGGCCGCATCGCGAACCGCGGGGTGCGCTAACAGGATCTGCTCCACTTCGACCGGCGAGATGTTATCGCCGCCGCGAACGAGCAGCTCTTTCTTGCGAGCGACAAACCAGAGTTCGTCGGCGCCGCGCTGCTGCATGAGGTCGCCCGTGTGAAACCAGCCGTCCTCGAGCAAATCCTGGACCTGACCCGGTCCGGTCCAATAGCCCGCGGCGAAACCGGGTGCTCGGATGAGCAACTCGCCGATCTCGCCGCGCGGGAACGGGCCAGCCGGTATCATCGACAAGACGAACGTGTGTGCCCGGTGCAACGCGGCTCACCGGGCCCGGCACGAGGCCGTAGTCGAGCGGTGCCAGTGTCTCCGTCGAGCCCCACACGGAGTGGAGCGGCGTGTCAAAGACGTCGCGAAACGTCCGCTGAAGCTCGACCGGACAGACGTCTCCTGCGACGAGGCAGGTTCGCAGCGAACCTGCGTCACGCGCGCGCGTTCGCTGGCACCGCACCAGGTCAGCAGACATGAACGGTAGATTGACCATCCAACTGCACCCGTGCAATTCGATCGCATCGAGTGCCGCATCAGCGTCGAAGGTGGGCAGTAAAACAATTGGTACCCCAAAGCGGATGGCGGCAACTAATAACCATAGCGCCGAGGCATGCGCCATGCTCGTCGTCTGGAGCGCGACCTGCCGGGCGTCGAATGCGAGACGACTGGCCGCATCGGTAGCGGCGGATAGCGTCGCTTGCGTGTGGGCCACGAATTTCGGCACTCCGGTGGTCCCTGACGTCATGAGCAGTACGGCTGGCGCGTCGACGTCGGGGGTGTTCGTGATCGGTCGTGGCGTGCTCTCGAGAAGGTTACCCCATCGCTGAGCTCGGCTGTCCTCGACGGGGCCGCCCAAAACGAAACGTGCCTGCGCTCCGAGAACGCCCGACTCGATGGCCGCAACCGCGGCGTAAGACTCGGCTTGCCCGAGGTATAGTGAGGGCCGCAGCCGCTGCAACATGGTTCGCAGCTCCGCAGTCTTCAACCTGACATGCAGCGGTGCCGCGATGGCGCCGATACGAAAACAGGCGTAGTATGCGACGATCATCTCGGGCACGTTGGTCGTGTGCAGTACGATGCGGTCGCCTGATGTTATTCCGCGGGCACAGAGCGTACGCCCTAAGTGCTCCGAGGCATCGAACAGGCGGCGGTACGTCCAAGAATCTTCGCCGGCGATGAAAGCCACGTGATCGGGACGAGACTCTGCCTGATAACTCAGCATCTCAAACAAAGTCATGGTTTTTCGAACTGCGACTTTGGACGGCATTAGACTCGGACCGCCGGCAGGCAGCAGCCATTAGGCGTCCGTATACGGAGCGTGCAGCGAGGCGGACGCGTTGGGTTAGCTCGTGAGTGGGTCAAGTCGGCCCGGTCGCGTAGAAACGCTGGCACGGCACCGGATGAAAATTGAAAGATCATGTTGCCTCTTGCAGTGTCAACCGATGATTGACGCGCGATATATGTCTCGTTCATGAACGCGCAGTCTCGGCGTGCCCTCACATTACGTTCTTTCCGCGTTCCTTGACAGCGACGAACGCACGCCGAGTAGCGGACAATGTGCAAGGCGAACGTACAATCGGTACAATTAAGAGTACTAGCAACCGACCTGTAATGTTCGTATCGTCGTCTTGCTCGCAGGATTACCGTAGCAGGCTAGAACCGCGGTGGAGGTCGAGCTCCATAAGAAGCTCAAAGAGCGCGGTCTGCGGCCGCCGCGATTGCTCGTTGCCAATGGCACCAACGGTTTGTGGGCTGCAGCCACGAAAGCGTTTCCCGATACGGCGCAGCAGCGTTGTTGGATACACAAGAATCGGAACATTCTCGATAAAGTGCCCGAAACCAAACGAGCGACCGTACATGCCGAGCTGCGCGAAGCGATGCACGCGGCGACCGAGGTGATCGCTCGCCGGCGGATGGAATCGCTGGCGCGCTCGCTGCAGGTAGACTATCCAAAAGCTGCGACCTGCGTACGCAATGACCTTGATCGGCAGGTAGCGTTTTTATCGTTTCCCGCAAGCGAACTGGAAGAGTCTGCGCACGACCAATCCCATTGAATCGATCTTCGCCTCGGTTCGGCTTCGCACCGATGCTGCCAAGCGCATGCGAATCGGCGCATTAGCGACATACCTGTTATATGCCGTAAACTCGCTTGTCGACGAACTGGCGCCGCATCGACGGTCAGCGCGAGATCCGAAATTTGCTACGCCGTAAACTTGATTCCGAGAAAGCCGCATGTATAATAAGCCCGAAGTTACGCCGCCTTTACATTTCAACGGAAATTGAAACGACTATAAGGTGGAGATATAGCCGCACTGGATTTGCGAAGGAGACCGCATTATGGCACCTGAGATAAATGCTCCGAACGACGCACCGCGTTGGACTGACCTGATTGCCGACTACGAGGCACTCGCGGAACCCCTCAGCCGACAATACGCTCAGGCGGCTCTCGCGATGGTAGGCGGCATCAGGCACGGTGCACGAGTGCTGGACGTCGCGGCTGGCACGGGCTCGCTGAGCCTGCTGGCCGCCGAGGCAGGGGCGGAGGTCGTGGCGACCGACTTCTCGCCGGGTATGGTTGCGCGTCTCGCGGAACGGCTTGCCGCGTATACAGGATGCACCGCGCGGGTGATGGACGGGCAGGCGCTCGACGTTGTTGACGGCGCCTTCGACGCGACCTTCTCCATCTTCGGGGTCTTCCTGTTTCCAGACTGGCGGAAGGGCCTGCGCGAACTCGCGCGGTCGACCTGCACCGGCGGTCACGGCTGCGTGGCAGTCTGGCGTAATCCGGGGGGCGCCGCCCAGATGGTTGTTCTAGCCGAAGCGTTCAGGTCGATCTTTCCCGACGCGGCTCTGCCTCAGATGCCCGAAGGCGTGCTCGTACTGGCTTCGCCTGACGCGCTGGAGGCCGAGATGGCATTGGCGGGTTTCAGCAACGTCACAGTGCGCGCCGTTGACGGCGCGTGGACGGGCGAATCCGTGGATGCACTCGTGACGGACGCGAAGCGAATAAGTCGTTTCGTGCCGGCTTTTGCTGAACTCGAGCGGAGCGACGGCGACCGGCTCAGCTTGGCATTACGCGAAGGGCTCGAGCGTTACGTTTCGGGCGGCGTCGTGAGCGTACCGTGTACCGCCCTGGTCGCTATGGGCCGGCGACCGTAAGGGCTGCCTGCGTTCCCATATTGCGATAAGTCCGTTTAACTCCGCGTCGGAGCGTAACGACGCCCCCAACGCGCAGTTACTCGGGTACCTAGGAACCTGTCGGGCTTTGCCCGACTTCCACCAACGTCTATGATTCGCCGCAGCCGAATCGCAGACGATTGAGCGCAGCTCAATCTCCTAGGCCGGAGCTACGCTGAGGAAAGCGCAAGAAAGCCCGTCGCAGCAGGCTTTTTTGCTTACAATTGGTGGCTGGGTGCTGTCTACGATGCCGGTGCTTTCCGGGCATACTCCAAGGCGCGTGCTT
>JAABUQ010007741.1_pt1 | contig 15407 bp, 13 predicted proteins | sample 5560001 | NCBI WGS metagenome assembly JAABUQ01 (sample SAMN10711888, study PRJNA513371) | rock metagenome | isolation source: Antarctica rocks | place: Antarctica: Victoria Land, Finger Mt nord | collected 2015-12-18 | reverse complement strand
CCTCGACTGCAGCCGACGAGGTTGCCGCCTTCGCACCCGACATGACGGTTATCACCACCGCGCCCAGCTACCTGTTCTGGCGTTGCGCTCCGCCTGAATTGCGAGTGCCGCGCACGATGGTTGCGGCATTGGCGGGGCGTGGCGGGCGGTTGGTCGCGGTCGGCCCGCACGGTTCCTCGACACCGGCCGCCACGCTGCGCAAGCTTGGCGTAAGCACGGTCGTGCGTGGCGAGTGCGAGGAGGTGGTGGCGGTGCTGGCGAACGGTGGGCAAAATGTTGCCGGCACCGCGATCATGCGTGATGGCGAGGTCGTGGTGCATGGCGCACCGCAAGCTGCGAAGTTCGTCGACCTTCCGGCGCTGCACTGGCCCGACGCCTGGGTGCGACGGCACCACCACCACCATCACCGCTTCGAATCTGCCGCGTTGGGACCAGGGGCGGAGGTCGAGGCGTCGCGCGGCTGTCCTTATTCGTGCTCGTTCTGCGCCAAGATTGATTTCCGCGACAGTTATCGCCGCCGCGAGTTGGCGCCGCTGCTGGAGGAGATCGACGGGCTGGCCGGGCAAGGGGTACGTTACCTCTACTTCATCGACGAAATCTTCCTGCCGCAGCGTCCGCTGCTGGAAGCGTTGGTCGGGCGAGGGCTGCAGTTCGGTGTGCAGACGCGCATCGATTTGTGGAAGCCGGACATGCTGGAATTGCTGGGACATGCGGGCTGCGTGTCCATTGAGGCCGGCGTCGAGAGTCTCACGGTCGCAGGCCGCGCCGATCTCGCCAAGAACTGCCGCATGAGCACCGACCAGTTGACCGAGCGGTTGATCCTGGCACGCCGCCACGTGCCGTTCGTGCAGGCCAACCTGATCGCCACCACGGGCGATGACGCCAACGAGATCGCACGCTGGCGTGGGCAGTTGCAGGCGAGCGGCGTCTGGGCCAACGACCCAGTGCCGCTCTATCCTTATCCGAGTTCGCCGGATTATCGCCGGTTGTGGGGCGTTCCCGATGAGCGTGCATGGGAGCGGGCGCACGCACATTATCTGGGACAGTTCGACCACTTCAGCGACATCCAGGAGGATGCGCCGCTGCCACTGGCCGCACTCGAGGCGGATTGTCTCGCGGCATGACAGAATTGGCAGGCCGGCGCGTGTTCTTGTCGAGCGATGCGCTGGGTGGGGTTTGGACCTACAGCCGCGATCTCGCAACCGGGCTGGCGCAACGCGGCGCAACGGTGACGCTGGCGTTGCTGGGGCCGGTAGCGGACGATCTGGAATTACCATCGTCGGTGACGGTGTTGCGTACCGGGCTGCCGCTGGATTGGACCGCTGCCGATCCCGCGGCACTGACCGAAGCGGGTAACCTGCTCGCCGAGATCGCACGCGGCATGGCGCCCGATGTGATCCACCTCCACGCACCGGCGCTGCTGGCCAACGGCGACTGGCAGCGTCCGGTTGTTGTGATGGCTCACTCTTGTGTCGGGACCTGGTGGCGGGCCGTGCGCGGCGGTGCGTTGCCGGCGGACCTCGCTTGGCGCCACGCGGCAACCGGCGCCGGAATGCTGCGGGCGGATACCGTGCTGGCCCCAAGTCATGCGTTCGCGGCCGAACTTCGCGCAGTGCACGGCGATAAGCTGTCGATCCGCATGGTCCACAACGGCTCCGACCCGCTACCTGAAGCAGTGCCAGCGGAACGCAAGCGCGCGGTGCTTACCGCCGGGCGGTTGTGGGACGAGGGCAAGGGTATGGCGGCGCTCGACTCCGCAGCGGCGCTGATCGATGCCCCGGTGTTCGCGGCCGGCGCTGGCTTCGGGCCGAATGGCGCGAGTGTGACGCTGGGGCATATCACGATGCTTGGGGTGTTGGACGGTGCAGCCTTGCGGGCCAGGATGGCGGCAACCCGCGTGTTTGCGTCGGCATCCCGCTACGAGCCATTTGGGCTGGCGGTGTTAGAGGCGGCGCAGGCGGGCATGACCCTGGTGCTGGCCGATATCGCCTCGTTCCGCGAGCTTTGGAATGGATGCGCGATTTTTGCCGACCCGCGCGATCCGGCCGGATTTGCGGCGGCAATGCTGACGGCGCTCGGCAAGTCTGATGAGCTGGGCGAGCGCGCCAGGCAGCGGGCGCAGCGGTACTCCGCCTCCGCCATGGTCGACGCGACACTGGCGGCGCATCGCGACCTGCTGCAGGTGGCGGCATAGATGCGGATCGTCTACTTCACGCATTCCCTGGTGTCTTGCTGGAACCATGGCAACGCGCATTTCTTGCGCGGCCTGCTGCGTGAGTTGGATGCGCGCGGCCATGACGTGCAGGCGTTCGAGCCAGAGCACGGTTGGAGCCGCGACAACCTGTTGGCCGATCATGGCGAGCAGGCAGTTGCCGCCTTTCAAAGCTCTTTTCCCGATCTCTCGCCACGGACCTACACGCGCGACACCGATCTTGCGGCGCTGCTCGATGGTGCGGACATCGTTGTCGTGCATGAGTGGAACGAGCCGTGGCTGGTCGCGGCAGTTGCCAAGCTGCGTCGGCATGGCGGCAGTTTCAGGCTGCTGTTTCACGACACCCACCATCGCGCGGTCAGCGATCCCGCCGCGATGCGCTCGCTCGATCTGTCAGCCTACGATGCCATCCTGGCGTTCGGCGAAACCCTTGCTGCCGTATACAGAGATTGGGGTTGGGATGACCGCGTCCTGGTGCTGCACGAAGCTGCGGACACACTGCTGTTCCACCCTTCTAGTTCGCCCGTCCCGCGCGAAGGCCTAGTCTGGATCGGCAACTGGGGCGATGGCGAGCGGTCGGAGGAGCTGGTGGAGTTTCTGTTGGCGCCGGCGCATGACTCTGGCCTGCCGCTCGACATCCACGGCGTTCGCTATCCGCTAGCAGCGCTCACAATGCTGCATGAATACGGCGCGCGCTATCATGGCTGGCTCGCCAACGCCGAGGCACCGGCGACGTTCGCGCGGTACATGGCGACGGTCCACGTGCCGCGCCGCTTTTACACTCAGAGTTTGCCGGGCATCCCGACGATCCGCGTATTCGAAGCGCTGGCCTGCGGCATTCCGCTGGTCTGTGCGCCGTGGCAGGACAGCGAGCATCTGTTCACGCCCGGCAAGGATTACCTGGTGGCGCGGGACGGCGCCGAAATGCGGGGGCATCTGACCAGCCTCGCCAATGATCCTGGCCTTTGCGAACGACTGGCGGCTCATGGCCTGGCAACAATAGCGGCGCGCCACACCTGCGGCCACCGTGCCGACGAACTGCTGCAATTTGTTGACCGCTTGCAAAGTATTGAGGTCGTTTCGTGAACATTGCGTTTTACGGATCAAGTTTGCTGTCGTCGTATTGGAACGGAGCGGCGACGTACTACCGTGGCATGTTATCGGCGCTGCATACGCTGGGACACGAGATCACCTTCTACGAGCCGGAAGCGTTCGACCGCCAGAACCACCGCGATATCGACGTGCCGGACTGGGCAGCGGTCCACGTCTATGCCGCCACGCCGGCTGGCTTGGCCGCAGCACTTGAGGGCGCGCACAAAGCCGATGTCGTGGTGAAGGCCAGCGGTGTTGGCGTATACGACACCGAGTTGCTGGCTGGCGTCATGGCCAGGACACGGCCTGGCGCGTTGCGCTTGTTCTGGGACGTCGACGCTCCAGCCACGTTGGCCGAGATCGACGCCGACCCGTCGCATCCGCTTCGCGCCGCGATGCCAGACTTGGACATGGTTCTGACATATGGCGGCGGCCCAGCCGTGGTACGGCGCTATCTTGCACATGGGGCGATGTCGTGCACGCCGGTCTACAACGCACTCGATCCAGCGACGCATTTTCCAGTTCCGCCGGAGCCGGCGTTTGCAGCTGCTTTGTCATTCCTAGCCAATCGGCTGCCCGACCGCGAAGCGCGGGTCGAGACGTTCTTCCTGGCCGCCGCCGCCGCCTTGCCAGACCATCGTTTCCTGCTCGGCGGCTCCGGCTGGGCAGGCAAGCCGATGCCGCCGAACGTGCGCGAGATCGGGCATGTGCCGACCGCCGCGCACAACGCGTTCAACACCTCGTCCCGTGCAGTGCTGAACGTGGCGCGGGACAGCATGGCGGCAGTGGGGTACTCGCCGGCAACGCGGGTGTTCGAGGCGGCCGGAGCAGGGGCGTGCCTGATTACCGATGCCTGGGAAGGGATCGAGATGTTCTTGGCGCCTGATCTGGAAGTTTTGGTGGCGCGCGATGGGCAGGACGTGGCCGAGCATATGCGCGCGCTGACCGAGGAGGCCGCACACACCATCGGCGCTCGTGCCCGCGGCCGCATTCTGGCCGAACATACCTATGCCAAGCGCGCAGTAATGGTCGACATGCTGTTGCGAACAGCCGCGGCCGGCAAGGCTGCGAGCCTCGCCGCATGACGGATAAACTGCGGGTCGTGGTGATAGGGCTTAGCCTCAGCTCATCCTGGGGCAACGGCCATGCGACAACCTACCGCGCGCTGTTGCGGGCGCTGGCAGCACGCGGACACGACATCGTCTTTCTGGAACGCGACGTGCCTTGGTATGCGAGCGAGCGCGATTTGGCTGACCCAGACTTCTGCAGTCTCCGTCTTTATAACTCGCCCGACGAAGTACGGGAAAGCGTTCGCGACGCGGATGTGGTGATTGTCGGCTCGTTCGTACCCGACGGCATTGCGGTTACCGATTTGGTGCAGCGGGTGGCACGTGGCATCGTTGCGTTCTACGACATCGACACGCCGGTCACGATGGCGAAGTTGGCGAGCGGGGATTGCCTGTACCTTACCGCTCAACAGATCGCCGGGTTTGATCTGTATCTTTCGTTTACTGGCGGTCCGATGCTGCAGCGCATCGAGGCGCAGTATGGCGCGAGGCTGGCGTTGGCTTTATATTGCTCGGTCGATCCGGAGCTGTATCGACCAACCGGCCACTCAAGACGTTGGGATCTCGGATACCTCGGGACCTACAGCCCGGATCGCCAAGCGACACTAAAGCGACTGCTGATCGAACCGGCGCGAAGCTTGCCAAACCACCGCTTCGTCGTGGCGGGGCCGCAATACCCGGACGACATCGATTGGCCGGACAACGTCGAGCGGTTGGCGCATGTGTCGCCTGCAGACCATGCCGAGTTCTACTCGTCGATGGCATGGACGCTGAACGTGACGCGGACCGACATGATCGCGTGCGGCTACAGCCCCAGTGTGCGATTGTTCGAGGCCGCTGCCTGCAGAACACCGATTCTTTCCGACCGCTGGGAGGGGTTGGACAATGTACTGCGTGTCGGCACTGAAATACTGGTGGCCGATTCAACCAACGATGTCATGTTGGCGCTGGCGATGCCGGAGGAGGCGCGTGACATTATTGCTGAGACGGCACGCGACCGCATCTTACGCGAACATACGGCGGCCCACCGCGCGCATGAGCTAGAACAACATCTGTTTGCAGCCCGAGCCACGAAAGCCGTGCGGAACCCGGTCGTTCGCGCCGCATAGTTTCGCGACCTGCTCGATTATCCTGCGTTCTCCGCCCAACGCCCAGCCGCTGCCCGGTCAAGCATCCACAGCACGCTGCCCACAGGCCGCACCCTCGCGGCGGGCGGTGCAGTGTCGCCCGACAGGATACGGTCGAGCACTTCACGCTTGCTTTCGCCCTGCACCAGGAACACCACGAACCGGCTGCTGTCGATGGCGGGGTAGGTGAGGGTGATGCGTGTTTCCGGCCGGCCTTCCGATACCGCCTGCACCCAACGCTCACGTTCCTCAAGCACCTTCTGCCCCGGAATGAGCGAAGCGGTGTGACCGTCTTCGCCCAGGCCCAACAGGGTTACCTCGAACAGCGGGCGCGCCGGATCCAGCGTGTCGGTGCCGTAAATCCGCTTCAATGTCTCTTCGTAGTCGGCTGCAGCCGCTTCGGCCGAGACGCCGACCGTCTGCACGCGATGTATGTTCTCGCCCGGGACCGGGACGCGGGAGAACATTGCCTCGGTTGCCATGCGGGCGTTGCTGGCGGGATCATCGGGCGGCACAAAGCGTTCATCGCCGAAAGTGAACTCGGCATACGTCCATGGGAACCGATCGGCATACGGCGCTTCTGCCAACAGGCCATAGAGCCGCTTCGGCGTGGAGCCGCCCGACAGCGAGAGCACGAACTCGTCGGTCAGATGCCGCGTATGGGCCACCAGCCAATCGGCGGCCCCGCGCGCCAACGCCTCGCCATCATCGAACACATGCAGCGTGCCAAAAGCCGGGGTCATGTCTGCCCTCCCAAAATCAGGGTGCGGATCGCTTGCGCGAACCCTTCGTTTTCGTTGCTGCCGCTGACTGCGCTGGCTTGGCGCTTGACCTCGTCGCTGGAGTTGCCCATGGCGATCGAAAAGCCCCCGGCACGGAACATCAGCACGTCGTTGGGCATGTCGCCGATAGTGGCGATCTGCTTGGGCGAAACGTTCATGGTGCGTGCGAGGAACTCCACGACCGCACCCTTGTTCGCCTGCGGGTTGGTGACGTCGAGGTAGTAGGGTTGCGACCGCGCGGCGCTGGCGTGGTCGCCCAGACTCTGCTGCGCGGCTTTCTCGCATTTCTCGACGAGGGCGGCATCGTCGGAAACGCCGACGATCTTGACCGCATGTTTGTAGTGCTCGTCAGTGTATTCTGGCACCACCTTGGCATCGAACTTCACCGTCCAAGCCTCGCGCGCCACATGCGGAGCGTCTTTCTTGTGGATCAGCCACTCCTCATCGGTGTAGAACCACACGTCAAGGCCCTGATCGGCAATCAGTTTCACCGTCTGCCGCGCGGTGTCCGGATTGATCCGGCGGCTCTCGATGACGCTGAGGTCCGGATTGACGAACACGCCGCCATTGAACCCGGCAATGGCGCCGGTCAACGCAAGTGGCTCGATCAGCATGGCCATGCCGCGCGGCGGTCGCCCGCTGGTCAGCGCGAGAGTGACTCCGGCGTCACGCAATTCTTGCACCGCTGCCTTCGTCGCCTCGGTGAGCACCTTTTCCTGCGTGACAAGTGTGCCATCCACGTCGGCAAGCAACACGCGGATATCATGCTGAACGCTCATGCTGCGGCCTCCGCCTTCGGCGTTTGCTGCGCACCGACGCTGACCGGCCGCCATTGGCGGTTGCCATCGCGTGCGATCAGGTCGTCCGCATCCTTCGGTCCGTCGCTGCCCGAATCATAGTTCGGGAACGCTGCCTTCTCCGCCGCCCACGCATCGAGCACCGGCTGAACCACGCGCCACGTCGACTCCACCATGTCGGCGCGCTGGAACAACGTCGCATCGCCGTTCATCACGTCGTACAGCAATGTCTCGTAGCCGACATTCGGCTCTTTCGGAAACCAGTCGGCGTAGTTGAAGTCCATCCGCACTGCTGCGAGCTGGATGAGCTGCCCCGGCTGCTTAACCTCGAACTGCAGCGAAATGCCCTCGTCCGGCGAAATGCGGATAACCAGCCAGTTCGGCGGCAGCGTATCGACGTTGGTGTTCTCAAACGGCGCGAACGGCGCGTGCTTGAAGCGGATGGCGATTTCCGTCATGCGGTCCGACATGTGCTTGCCGGTGCGCAGGTAGAACGGGACGCCAGCCCAACGCCAGTTGTCGATTTCAAGCTTCATCGCGACGTAGGTCTCAACGTTGCTGTCGTGCGCCACGTCCTGCTCTTCGCGGTATGGCTTCGACTCCTGGCCCTCCACTTTCCCGGCGCCGTATTGGCCGCGAACCGCGTTGTTTGGCGTCACGGCGGGCATCGAGTGGAACACCTCGGCTTTCTTGTTGCGGATACTTTCGGCGTCGAACCCGGTCGGCGGCTCCATCGCGACCATCGAGAGCAGCGTGAACACGTGGTTTGGAACCATGTCACGCAAAGCGCCGGTCGCCTCGTAGAACTTGCCGCGCGCTTCCACTCCCACGGTCTCGGCCACCGTGATCTGGACATGATCGATCCGCTCGCGGTTCCAGATCGGCTCGAACATGCCGTTGGCAAAGCGGAAGGCCATGATGTTCTGCACCGTCTCCTTGCCAAGGAAATGGTCGATGCGGAAGATCTGGTTCTCTTGCAACGAGCGGAGGATGCGGGTGTTGAGCGCCTTGGCCGAGTCCACGTCGTGACCGAACGGCTTCTCGATCACCACCCGGCGCCAACGCTTGCCTTTGCCGTCCTGGTCTTCCTGCTGATCGACCAGCTTTGCCGCACCCAGCTGGTCGACGACCTCGCCAAAGAACCGGTCGGCAACGGCAAGGTAGAACAGCGCGTTGCCTTTGCTGCCATGCTCCTGGCCGGCCTTGTCGATAGCCGTGCCGAGCGTTTGGTAAAGCTCGGGCTTGGTCATGTCGCCTTTCACGTACGACATGCGGCTGGCGAGCTTGTCCCATGCGGCTTGATCGATGCTGCCGACATCGAACTCTGCGGACTTGTTGCCAACGAAGGTCTTCAGCATGGCGAAGAGATGGTCGCGCCAACTTTCCGCGGTGCCGTCGGTAAGGTCGGCGCCGATAACCGAAAAGCCGTCGGGAAGAAGCCCAGTGTGCATCAGGTTGTAGAGAGCCGGCATCACCAGTCGCTTGGTAAGATCGCCGAACGCGCCGAAGATGACCATGGCGCATGGTTCTGGCGGGGTTGCGCGCTTGGGCGCCGGAGCCTGCAGGACGGCGCTTTGGCTTGGCTGATCTGCTGCCATGTTCTACTCCGCCGCGTTTGCGGTGGGAGTGCTGGTGGCACCCGGTGCTTCGCTCGGCACGCCATGCTCGGACTGGCCGGGCACGCCGCCTTCCAGCATCCCTTCGGTATGACCGCCGAAGCCGAAGCGCATCGCCGACAGCATCTTCTCGGCAAATGTGTGCTGCTGGCGGGAACGGAAGCGCGCATACAGCGAACTTGTAAGCACGTCGGCGGGCACCGCTTCCTCGATCGCCGCCTCGATCGTCCAGCGTCCTTCGCCGCTGTCGTCGACATAGCCTGAGTAGTTGTCCAACTTCTCGTCGCTGGCGAGTGCGGCGGCGGAGAGGTCGAGCAGCCAGGACGAGACTACGCTGCCGCGACGCCAAACTTCGGCGATGTCGGGCAGATGCAGGTCGAACCGTTCGTCGGCCGCGAGCTTCTCGGACGACTTGTTGCGCAGGATGTCGAAGCCTTCGCCATACGCTTGCATCAATCCGTATTCGATGCCGTTGTGGACCATCTTGACGAAATGCCCAGCGCCAGTCGGTCCGGCGTGGATGTAGCCGCGCTCCGCCCGGCTGTCGAACTTATCGCGGCCGGGCGTGCGTGGGATGGTGCCGATGCCGGGTGCGAGCGTGTCAAGGATCGGATCGATATAGTCGACAGCCGACTTGTCGCCGCCAACCATCATGCAGTAGCCCCGCTCCAGACCCCACACGCCGCCGGACGTGCCGACATCGACGTAGTGGATGCCTTTCTCCCTCAACGCCGTGGCGCGGCGGATGTCGTCTTTGTAGTAGCTGTTGCCGCCATCGATGATGATATCGTCTTTGTCCATCATGCTGCCGAGGCGCGCGATCGTGTCTTCGGTGATCTTACCCGACGGCAGCATCACCCAGATGACCCGCTGCTCCCCGGCAAGCTTCTTCACCATCTCGTCAACCGAGCCGGCATCCTCTGCGCCGTCATGCACCAGGCTTTCCCGCGCCTTGGGGCTGGCATCGAACACCACACATTTGTGTCCGGCCCTGGCTAGCCGACGCACGATGTTGCCGCCCATCCGGCCAAGCCCGATGACGCCGATCCGCAAAGTCCTGCTCTCGCTCATCCCTGCCTCCGTTTGTGATATCCGCACAACGCCTGCCGCGAGCAGGCGACGGCCTCCATTACGCTGATTGCGCGACGATTTGCCAGAAGAGGCTTCCTCACTGTTTGTTGACGCGGTTCGACTGCTATGACACAGGCTGCCAGGGCAAGGATCACGTCGCCGATGTCGTCTCGCGTCCCTCCGACCGCAGCCGCATCGCTTGCATTCGATGGTGGCAGCCTGTGTGTCACGCTCGCTGTCGCTGGCGTCGGAGGTGACATGGTGGTCGAGGCGTTCGTTGGTGACCATCTGATCGGCGCAGCGCCACTCCTGCCCGGCAGCGGCAGGAAGCGGCTGTCTGTGGCCAGCATCGACTTGATCGAGTTCCCGCCCGTGGCATTTCCGGCGCAGCTCCGGTTGATGCATGACGGGCGCGTGCTGTCGGCTGAAGCCCGCTTCGAGGATGCCGAGGCACTGCTGCGCGCCGTGGGTCCGCCCATTCTTGCCGCCAGGCTGGACGGGGCGACCAGCGGGTCCGTCACGTTTGCGGTCGAGGTGGACCGGGTACGCCGGTACCCCCGCCGGTTCGCCATGCTGGCCGACGGGATCGAGGTTGCGACCGCCGTCTCGACGCCCGATGCCGCCGCGCTGCATCGCGTTACCTTCGCGGCGGCGTTGCGGCCGGGTCAGGTCCTCGCTGTGCGTTGCGTGAGCACTGGGGCCACTTCGCCGGTGATAATGGTGCAGATGGACGATGTGCTCGCCGGCGCCCTGGCCCAGGTCGCACGATTGGAGACGCGGCTCGACGCCGCCGTGCAAGAGGCTGCGTCGCTACGGCGGCGGCTCGATGGCGCCGTCGCACTGAGCCGCGACCGGATGCTGCTGGACCGGCTCGACCTGTTCTACCTGATGCTGAACGAGCGCATCGACCGCGAGATGCGCGTGTTGGGCGGCCCACTGCCCGCACCGCCGCGGGCGGCGCCGGCGGTGGTCGCGTTCAGCCCGGGCGAGGTCGAGGGCGTCGGATTGTTTGACTTGGAGACCAACGCGGTTAGCGAGTGGCGCTGGTTCGGCCCCGATGTGACCCTGGTGTTCCGCGACGTGGGTGCCCCGGTGTCGCGCATCGTACTCAACTTCTTCACGTTCGGCCAGATCGAGGGCGAGCAGTCGGTGCGCGTGTCGCTGGCCGGCACCACCATCGGGGCGGAGTTGCGGCGGCTTCCGGAAGGGCCGTGGTTGCTGGAAATCCCGGTGCGCCGTGCCGCCGGCTGGCCGGATGGCGCGGTGATCGTGCATCTGCAGTTTGCCCGCCACCACACCAGCGCCGCCGACCCGCGGCTGCTGAGCGCGGTGTTTTCCGGCGCGGAGCTGTTCACGCTCGCTGACAGCCAGGCGTAGGTATACACGCTGGTGAGCCCATGGCCGCCGCAACGCAACGGCATCGCCGACTACGCGCAGGCCATCGCCCGCCATACCGAGTCTCCGCTGCAGGTGATGACCGAGGCGTTGCGCCCGGCACAAGCCAGCGAGGCCATCCGCTTCCTGGCCGAGGCCGAGTTCCTCGATGCGCAGCGCCGGCGCGGCGTGCCGGCGGTCTACCACTTTGGCAACAACCCCGATCACGCCTTCATGGTGCCGCTGTTCCTGCGCCGTCCCGGCGTCGCCGTGGTGCACGACCTGTCGCTGCAGTACCTGGTGCGGCAAACCGAGCCGCTGCTGCCCGGCATCTTCGCGGCGGAGTTGCGCGCCGAGCGTCCGGAACTGGCGGGCGGCATGACGGCGATGTGGGCGCAGGCCGACATGAAGCGGGGCATGGACGACCACGAGGTGAAGCTGCTGGGCTGGCTGCGCGCGGCCCCCGCCATCGTCGTGCATTCGCAGTACGCCGAGCGCATCGTGCGTGGCTGGCTGCCGGGCAAGCCGGTGCATGTGGTGCCGCATTTCTGCTACCTGCCCGGCCTGAGCGAGCCTGCGCTGCGGCGGGTTCGCGACGAGCGGCGCGTGCATTGGGCCGCGAAGGCCGGCCTCGACCCGTCCCGCGGCCTGATTGTCAGCGCGCTGGGTTTTGCCAGCCGCTCGAAGCAGTATGCGGCAGCGCTGAGCGCCATCGCCACACTGCCCGACGCGCTGCGCGGCCGTGTGCGCTTCCTGATTGCCGGCGCCGAGCGGCCGCGCGAGTACGACCTGGCGGGCGACATTGCCCGCTCCGGTGTGGCGGAGCAGGTGCGCCTGTTGGGCTACCTATCGGTCGAGGAGATGGACGACCTGCTGCTGGCCAGCGACCTGGTGCTGAACCTGCGCTATCCGACCTTTGGCGAAAGCTCCGGCGTGCTGGCGCGGGCGCTGGGACTCGGGTGCGCAGTCGTCGTCACCAACCAGGGCTCCTATGCCGAACTGCCGGACGAGGCGTGCATCAAGCTGCCGGCACGGCCCGATCCAGGCGCCGCCCTGCGTGCGCTGCTGACCGAGGCGCTGGATAACCGAACCCGCCTGGAGGCGCGGCGCAGCGCGGCCTACGCGCACGCCCACACCACGGGCGACCCCAGGCTGGCCGCCGCGCGGTATGCCGAGATCGCCCATGGCGGCTGAACTGCGCCATGTCGTGTGGCTGAACCGCGCCGACGACGACTTGGCGTTCCTGTTGCACGAAACCGCTCCGCAGGCGCGGGTCCTGGACATCACCGAAATCGGCGCTGGACATTGTATGATGTGGCAGGGCGCACGCTCGACGGCTGCGCCGCTGACGCTGCTGCCGGATGCGGCACGCTGGGTTGAGGACGGCGAGGCGCCGGAACCACTGGACGCCGCCTTGCGGCTGACGCTCGACGCCGCGGCTTCGTTGCGGGTCCTGGCGGCGGGCGACATCGTTCGGGTCGACCGCTGGCGGCGCATCGAGGCGGCGGTGCGGCCCGACATCCTGTGCTTGGCGCCTCGGGTTATCCCGTTGCTGCCGCAGCCATGGTCGCCGGGCGTGTTGCGACGGGTGGATCTCGACGGTTCACTGGCCGAGCTGCTGCCGCGTCCGCCGCGCCTGTTCGCGCAGCCGGCAGCGTTGGCGCTGTTGCAGGACCGGCTGCTGCGGCTGGAAGCCCTGGCGCGCGCCCGAGCCTCGCAAGAGACGGCTAGCTACCCAATCGCGGACGTGCTGGCGCTGCAAGGGATGCAACTACCGGAGGCAGGCGTCAGCTGGACCGGGCCGCACCGCCGCAGCGTGCTGCTGCTGCCCGGCCATGGCGGCGGCGACCTGCTTTTCGAAATCGGTCTTGCGGCAAGTCGCCTGCCGCTCGACCGCGACCACCTGCGCTTCTGGCTCGACGGACGCGAGGCCATGGCCAACTTTGGGGTGTCGGCGATAACGCTGCTGGCCCGCGGCGTCGCCCCGGCGCTTTGTTGCCGGCTGGAGATCGCTCACGCCGAGCTGCCGCGCGGCTCCGAAGGCGAGGCGCCGGCTGGCATCGCGATGCGCTCCATCTCCGTCGCGAGGGCTTGATGCGGTCGCTGGTGGTGACGCCCACGCCCACCCATCCGACCAACCAGGGCAACCGCGCCCGTGTCCATCAGATCGCCAGCGCATTGCGTCGCGTCGGCGCCGTCGAGGTGCTGTATTACGCTCTCGACGGGCTGGACGAGCGGATCGTGGAGGCGATGCGCGAGGCCTGGGACATGGTGCACATCGTCCCGGCCGGCGCGTTCCGGGCGCAATCCCGGCGGCCAAGCCACTGGGGCATCGACGAGTGGGTCAGCCCGCAGCTGATGCAGGCGGTGCGCTTCCTGGCCGCCGCGACCGACTACGACGTGGTAGTGGTCAACTACGTCTGGTGCTCGTGGGTGCTGACGGCGTTCGACGGCGCCGCGACGCTGCGGGTGCTGGACACCCATGACGCCTTTGGCGACCGTCACCAGGTCACCCGTGCCGCCGGGCTGCCCGCGCACTGGTTCTACACCACGCGCGAGGAGGAGGCCGTCGGTCTCGACCGCGCCGACGTCGTGCTCGCGATCCAGCCCGAGGAAGGCCGCCTGTTCACCGCCATGACCATCGCGAGGGTGGAGGTCATCGAATATGCCCCGGCGCCATCGTTCCTGCGGTGGCGCGGGACGCAGCGGCCGCTTGCCGTGGGCTATCTCGGGTCCGGCAATCCCTGGAACGTCGAAACGCTGCGGGACTTCGACGCGCTGCTGGCCCGGCGCGCGATACCGAGCGGCCTGTTCCTGGCGTTGGGCGGCGTGACCCGCAAGGCGGTTGGCCTGCAAGTGTTCCAACCCGGCGGCGAGATCGACGCGGTGGCGGATGCCTATGCCGTGCTCGACATCGTGGTGAACCCGATGCAGGGCGGCACCGGCCTCAAGATCAAGACCGTCGAAGCGCTGGCGTATGGCCGCGTGGTGCTCAGCACCCGCGACGGCGGGCTGGGCCTGGAGGCGATCCACCCCGACCTGCTGCACGCCGACGCGGACGCGCTGGCCGACCGATTGTTGCATTTATTGGCGCATCCGGAGCAGCTTCCGGAATTGGCGGCGGCGATGCGGGCCGGCTACCGGGCGTTCCATGCCGGGCTGGAAGCGCGGCTGCGGGCGCTGGTGGACGAGTGGGCGGATGCGCCGGTCGGGAAGGACACGTGAATGCAGCCGGTGGCGTTCTTCTGCAAGACGTTCCGCCAGGATTTCGATCGGCTGGAACGGATGCTGGCGACGTTCCAGGCCTGCAACGGCGACGGCATCCCGATGGCGCTGTCGTTGCCGGAGGAGGACGTGGATCTTTACCGCGCGCGGTTCGCCGATTTATGCCTGCCGGTGTTCCTCGACCATGAGTTGACCGGCTTCCATCAGGCGGCGGGGACCGGCTGGACCTACCAGCAGATGGTCAAGCTGTGCTGCGACCAAACCTATATGGCCGACAACTACTTCCTGGTGGACAGCGACTTCTACTTCGTCCGCCGCTTCACGCGCGCCGACTTCATCGACACCGACGGCACGCCCTTCACGTTCCTGTCGCCGCACGGCCACTATGCCGACGGCGGCAGCACGTTCGACGAGGCGCGGCGCTACATCGGCGGCGAGCCAGCGCGCGGCTTCACGCCCGAGACGTTGAGCGCCCTGCGGTCCGGCCGCGTTCCCGACCTCGCCGGCGACCTCACCGCGCTGCGTCCGCTATGCCGCGAAACTGACCTGTCGGCGGCATTCGGCCACCCGCAGGCGACCTACTACTGCCAGAGTGGCCCGTTGTTCCGGGCCGACGTGCTGCGGGAGATGCACGGCGCGACGCCGGACCGGACGGGCGTCGCCGCTGCGCGATTGATCGGGCTGTCGCCGTGGGAAGCGAACTGGCACAGCGAATTCCTGTTCGCCTCCGATCGCCGGCTCTCCATTCGTCCCATGCAGGTGTTCCACATCGCCTCGGAGGCCGGGCTGGAGCAGGTCCGGCAGGCACAGGTCACCGAACAGCAAATCGCCACCCGCTACATCGCTGTCGCCATGGCGGCGCGGCACTACGACCGGATGACGTTGCAATGAGAGCCAGCGCCTACTTCGCAGATGCGGCGCTGCTGGGCGAGGCGGTATGCCGCCATGTGCGGATCACCGTCGATGGCCGCGGCTGCCTGGAGCGCGTGGACCCGGACAGTGCCGCGCAACCGGGCGACGAGCGCATCGCCGGCCTCGTGGTGC
>JAABUQ010007740.1_pt1 | contig 15412 bp, 16 predicted proteins | sample 5560001 | NCBI WGS metagenome assembly JAABUQ01 (sample SAMN10711888, study PRJNA513371) | rock metagenome | isolation source: Antarctica rocks | place: Antarctica: Victoria Land, Finger Mt nord | collected 2015-12-18 | reverse complement strand
TGCTCGGCTACGCGGGACAGGTATCCGTCGCCCATGCGGCATTCGGCGCCATCGGCGGTTATACGCTCGGATACCTGACCTTGAACCACCACGTGCCCACGATCGAATGTATGGCGCTCGGCATGTTGTTCGCGGGCGTGGCCGGATTGCTGGTCGGCATTCCGGCGCTGCGGCTCAAAAGCGAATGGTTGATCTTGCTCACGCTCTCCGTGCAGATCATCATCCTGCTGCTCATTACGACGTCGCATCCGCTCGGTGGAAGTTACGGCATCCAAGGCATTACCGAGGTATCGCTGTTCGGCCGCGACCTGACGCAGCCAAGCGCGATGTTCGTGCCGTTTCTCGTCTGCGCGGCGATCGTGTATGCGATCTGCTGGCGCATGGGCGAATCGCCGTACGGGCGCGTGCTGCGCGGCATCCGCGAAGACGAGACCGCTTGCAGGTCGCTCGGCAAAAGCGTGTTTACGTACAAGCTTGCCGTCTTCGGTATCAGCGCTGCGATGGCGGGCTTGGCCGGTTCGCTGCTGGTCATCGAGTCGTCGATTGCCTCGCCGAAGCAGTTCACATTCGATCAATCGTCGGCGATCATTGCGATGGTCGTAGTCGGCGGGTCGGGCAGTCTGCCCGGCTCGATCGTCGGCGTCATCGCGCTGTCGCTGCTCGCGCCGCTGCTCGAGCACGTGCTCAACTTCAGTCAAAATGCGGCGTTCGTCTGGCGGCTCATCGCCTACGGTGCGGCGCTCGTGGCGGTAGTCATGCTCAAGCCCGCCGGCCTCTTGCCGGACGCGACGACGCGGCGTCTGCAGCGTTCGCTGCGCAATGCGGATGCTTCGCGCACGCCGACTCTCCCGACGCCCGCCGATCGTACGAGCGTCGATGCGTTTGCCTCGGCACAAGCGATCGCCGTTGCGCCGAAACCGTTACGCGGCGAAGTCGTGCTCGCCGTCGACGGTCTCACCAAGCGCTTCGGCGGCATCACCGCCGCTGAAGATCTCACGATGGAGCTTCGCTCGCATTCCATCACGGCGCTCGTCGGCCCCAACGGCGCCGGTAAGACCACCGTGTTCAACCTGTTGACGGGCGCAATTAAACCCGACGCCGGAACCGTGACGCTCCACGGGCGCAACATTACGGGACTGACGCCGGACGAAGTGGCGCGGCGCGGCATGGCGCGCTCGTTTCAGAACGTACGCATCTTCCCTCGCTTATCGGCCCTCGAGAACGTTATGCTCGGCATCCAAAAGCAACCGGGCGAGCATCTCGGCCCGCTCTTTTTGCAGATACCGGCCGTCGGCATGGCGGAGCGTGCAACGCGCGATAAGGCACGCGAGTGGCTGTCGTTCGTCGGCATGGAGGCGCAGGCCGACGTTCCCGCAGGCGCGCTCGCCTTCGGACAACAGAAACTCGTCGCGCTCGCGCGCGTGCTCGCGACCGAAGCCGACGTCGTGTTGCTCGACGAACCCGCATCCGGCATCGATCTCGCCTGGGTCGACGCAATGCTGCATCTGATCGAGAGCGTCCGCGCCCAGGGCCGCACCGTGTGCATCGTCGAGCATAACCTGCACGTGGTCGAACGGCTCGCGGATTACACGTATTTCATGGAACTCGGCCGCATCACCGCGCAAGGCAATTTCGCGGAGCTCACCTCAGATCGCCGGCTCGCCGAGGCCTACTTTGGAACGTAGCACCTTGGCTGGCGCGAAGCCGATGGTCGCGGCCAGCGGACTTTGCGCCGGATACGGCCGCAAGCAGGTCGTCTTCGACGTCGACTTACGCGTCGACGAAGGCGAGATCGTCGCGATCGTGGGCCACAACGGCGCGGGCAAAACGACGACGCTGCACACGATCTTCGGCATGCAGCCGCTCCAGGGCGGCGCGCTCACATACTTGGGCGAAGACGTCGCCCGCTCGACGCCGCGCCGTAACGTCCAACGCGGCATGTCGCTCATCCCCGCCGAGCGCTTCGTTTTTCCGGATCTCACCGTCCGAGAAAACCTTTTGCTCGGGGCCTTATACCAGAAGTCCGCCGATGCTCGTAAACGTCGCTGGGACCGCGTGCACGCGCTGTTCCCGATCCTGGGCGAACGCGAAGCGCAGCTTGCCGGCACGATGTCCGGCGGTCAGCAGCGCATGCTCAGCCTCGGACTCGCGCTAATGTCGGAACCAAAGTTGCTGTTGCTCGACGAGCCGTCCCTCGGGCTCGCTCCAACGATCGTCATCGAGATCTTCTCGGCCATCCGCAAGCTCGCTAACGAAGACGGCCTCTCCGTCTTACTGCTGGAGCAGAACATCGGTCAGGCCCTCCGCATCGCCGACCGCTTTTACGTGATGCGCAGCGGCCGAGTCATTCTCGAAGAAAGCGCGGCACAAATGGGCGCCCGCAACGATTATTGGGATTTGTTCTAGGGCCGCTAACGCGATCCATCGTGACGGTATTACGCAGAGGCGTGGCTAGGAGACGAGCGTCTTCGAGCGCAGCTGTCCGTAGAGCCAAGCATCGGTGACGGCGCCATCGCGATCGACGAGTGCCTCGCGTACGACCGCTTCGCGGTGGAAGCCGAGCTTTTCCAAAACGCGTGCCGACGCGACGTTGGGCGCGAAGACGTACGCTTCGAGTCTGCGGAAGTGGCGCTCGCGAAATGCGTGACTTACCAGTAAGCGCCCCGCCTCGGTCGCGATACCGCGGCCCCGGTGCTCGGGCGCGAGCCAGTAACCGAAGGCTGCACCGCCCTGCCATTCGCCGTTAAGCGGTTCTAACCCGATTCCGCCGGCAAGCCGTCCATCGACCTCGATGGCGAAGTGGTTCGCCGGGTCCTCGGAAGACACGCTGTCGACCCACGCTTTTGCATCTTCCAAGGTATACGGGTGTGGAAACCGTGCCGTCATCCACCGAGCGACGCTCGGATCGCCGGCGACTGACGGCAATGACGTAACGTCCTCGGGCGCATAGGCTCGCACCCGGCAACGACTACCGACTAGCATCGGCGCCAATGTCCTTACGGCTTCGCATGAGGGTGCACCGTGCCTCGCCTACGAGGCATCGTGACTGGATGCGGTGATGCCGAAGGCTAGACGTAACGGAGCTACCCGCTAACATGGGCACCATTTTTCATGGCGACGTTCAGCATTCTTCGGTAAATGATATGAAAAAACGCCGGGTCGAAGATCGACACCGGCGTTTGTCCTTAGCACCCGCTGCGTGGGCTGCGTTGGTTAAATAATGAACGTCGAGTCGGGCAGGTTAGGATTGATTTTCCAGTCTGAAAAGACTTCGTGCTCTTGGTGGGCGGAGCCGGCGAAGCAATCATGTTCCATCGGGAGATGCGTCGTGTTAGACAGGTAGAGCTGTTCGATCGTGCAGTCCCGGTCGCGCTTGGGATCGATCGGCAGCATCGTCACGAGCGTCGTCGCTTCACCGCCGACGGTAGGACCGGGCTGTTCGTACAGTTTGCCGCCGCCGGCGAGTTCGAACCCGTTGACGATCCAGGGCATGTAGGCGGCAACGATCGTCTTGCCGGCGAGATCGGTCGCTTTGGGATCGTTAATTGGCAGCACGGCTTTGAGGCCGAGTGCGTTGTGGCCACGGACGCGATTCCCGCCGTGCCACACCGCCGCTTGTCCCGAACCGGGACCCGACAGAATCGCGTTAAAGCCGAACGTCGGCTTACGGTAAGCCATGTGATAGAGACGTTCCTCGACGCGTCCGCCCTTGGCGACGTGCGTCGTCGTCGTCATCGAATATTCGTTGATAGTCTTTTCAAGCGCGACGAACGCGTTCCAATTCGGCGCCCCCGGAAACTCGACTTCGACGTAGTTTTCCGGTACGTACGTTTGCGCTGTAGTGTCGGGCGGGGGCGTCGGGAACGGCGTCGCGCCGACGACCGGGGCGCCAGAGACTACTCCCGGGCCCGTCGGTACCGTGCCGGTCTGCAGGTTGCCGGCGGCCGGTGCCATCGCGCCGCCCGGTGCCATCGCACCAGGCGAGGCCGCGGCATGGGCAGCGGGACTGGCGCCGGCGGCCGGACTAGCCGGCTGACCGGTCGCGACGAGCGGTGCCGTCGCAAGCGCCGCGCCTGCCACGGCAGCGGCAATCGAAAGATGCTTCATGCGTTGGACTCCTGTCCTCAATGCGAGTGGACGCGAATTCGCGTCGAACTACGGATGGAACGTACGTTACCTCACCGTCCGTTCGCTTTCCGTCGCGGGCTAAATGTATTTCTCGCCTTACATCCGTGCGACCGCGAGCACGCTGAGCGCCGCAACCGCCGCTTCGTATCCCTTATCGCCGCGCGCCGGGTCAGCGCGCTCTTCCGCCTGTGCGAGCGTTTCTGTCGTTAGCACGCCGAAGCCGACGGGCACGCGCGTGGCGAGTTGCACGTCCATGATCCCCCGCGCGCATTCACCCGCCACGTACTCGAAGTGGGGCGTATCGCCGCGCACGACCACGCCGAGCGCCACGACCGCCTCGAAACCCACATCGATGGCGAGCCGAGCCGCAAGCGGCAATTCGAAGCAGCCGGGAACGCGATACAGGGCTCGGGCTTCGGCTGCAACGCCGCAGTCGTCGAGTGCACGCGCCGCCCCGTCTTCCAACCAATCCGCAAGACCGGCATAGAAAGCGGCGGACACGATTGCGACGCGGCGACCGCGTCCGTCGGGCAACGCCTCGCGACGCTCACCGGCGGCGGTCTTCACGCGCTGTGACCGAGCATGTGTCCCATCTTGTCGCGCTTCGTCTCGAGATAGCGCGCGCTGTGCGCCTCTGGCGCCGTCTCGAGCGGTACGCGATCGACGATGGCCAGCCCGAATCCCTCGAGCCCCGCAATCTTCTTAGGATTATTGGTTATTAGTCGCATCTCGCGTACGCCGAGATCGACGAGCATCTGCGAACCGATACCGTAATCGCGCTTATCGGCAGGCAGTCCGAGCGCGAGATTCGCCTCGACAGTGTCGGCGCCGCGGTCCTGCAGCTCGTACGCGCGCAGCTTATTGGCAAGGCCGATGCCCCGGCCTTCTTGATGGAGGTAGAGCAGCACGCCGCGACCTTCGCGAGCGATCATCTCGAGCGCGGCGTTGCGTTGAGCCCCGCAATCGCAGCGCAGCGAATGCAGCGCATCGCCCGTCAGACATTCGGAGTGCACGCGCACGAGGATGTCCTTACCGTCGCCGATATCGCCCATCACCATCGCGACGTGCGCGACGTCGTCGAGCGACGTTTCGTAGCCGACCCCGCGGAAGCGCCCATAATCGGTCGGAAGATCGAACTCGGCGATGCGGCGCACGAGCTTCTCGTTGCGCATCCGATACGCGATCAGGTCCTTGACCGTGACGAGCCGCAGGCCGTGCTTCTTCGCAAACTCGCGTAAGCCGGGCAGCCGCATCATCGTCCCGTCCTCGGCCATGATTTCGACGATGACGCCCGCGGGATAAAAGCCGGCAAGCCGCGCGAGGTCGACGGATGCCTCCGTCTGCCCGGCCCGTACGAGCACCCCGCCGTCGCGCGCCCGCAACGGAAACGTATGCCCCGGCCGTAGGAAGTCGGACGGCTTCGCTCCTGGATCCAGCAGCGCTTGAATCGTCGCGGCGCGATCTTGCGCAGAGATGCCCGTCGTCGTGCGATCGCGCGCCTCGATCGATACCGTGAACGCCGTCTCGTGCACGGCGGTATTCTCGACGACCATCTGCGGAATTTGGAGTTCGTCGAGACGCTTCCCGATGATGGCGACGCAAATCAGGCCGCCCGCCTCCTTGCGCATGAAGTTGATCGCCTCAGGCGTGATCATCTGTGCCGCCATGACCAGGTCGCCTTCGTTCTCGCGATCCTCGTCATCGAGCACGATGACCATCCTACCGGCCCGAATATCCGCGACTGCGTCGGCTATATCGTCGACGACGCGCTCGTTCGCGACTTGTAGATTAATAGGATCTGCGATGTCTGGAAGGACTCTGGCAAGCGCCCGAATCGATCGAAATGATGGTGCCCGCCGCCCCGACCGCAACAAGCTGATTGCGCTTTCGGTCAACCCGCTGCGCGTGGCAAGATCTGCGGCGGAAAAACCAGCCCGATCCATCGCAGATTGAAGCGACTCGGCAAAATTCGACATGCCTTAATTACAGTCGATGACTTTACAAATGTCAACGACATAAGCAAAGTTTGCACTTGTCAATTGTCCGCTTCTTCGAATCGATTTTACGCTTTGTAGAACCGACCAAAAGCGAAGAAGGATTTGACGGCTGGGCATCCTCCCGGTTTCCTAAAGCCCTATTGCGTAACGAGGTGTGAACATGGTTCGATCTAAGGCGTTGTCCTCGATTGTCCTTACCGCGGTTTCCGTCATGGTCGGCGGCGGACACGTAGTTTACGCTGCCGACGGCGCGGATAGTCTTCATACCGCGGCGGCGCGACCGGAGCCCAGTCCGATATCGGCCGACGCACGCAATATGGCACTTGCCAAAGAATGGCTGGAGCGCTTTCGCACCGCGTCGATCGACCGGTCGCAGCTCGATCCTCGCATGAGCTCGCTGCTCACCGACGACTTCGCACGCGGCGGCTCGCATTTCGTCCAGCCGTACGGGAAAGTACTTGCAATGTATCCGTACGAGCGCCGCGAGACGGCCGATGCTATTGCGACGTTTTACCACGTTACTTTTGCAAAACAGGCCTTGACATGGATCGTGTCCATCGGGCGAAGCGGTAAGATCGACGGCTTGACGCTTCGTCGCAAACCGCACGACGTTATTTATCAAGCCGTCCTACGCGGACAGGACTAGCAAGCCTGTGAAAAAGTGCCGCCGCCATCTCGAACCCGCCTCGGTGAGCGACTGCCCCGTGCGGGCTGCTAGCTCGCGAGCCAGCCGATCTGCCTCCGCATTCGTTATATATAAAGGCATGTTGAAACTATAATTATCATATCCGCTCTTGGCGCAAATAGCGTGCCGGTCGGTGATCCCGCGCTTACGTGTTAAATGTGACGATCGCTTTCACCAAGTCGTTGCGCCGCATCGCTTCGTAGGCCTCGGCGACTGCGGGAAATTGAAATTCGGCGGCGTCGAGCAGCCGCGCCGTAACGACACCGTCCGCGATCAGATCGAGCGCTCGGCGCGTATCGTCCGGTCCGCACGAATACGACGACACGAGCCGCACGTCGCGAAAGTACGCGGCGCTTTGCTCGAACGAGAAGCGCTGCGACGGTTCGATCGGCGAAAACATTAGAAGCGTGCCGTCGCGCCCGAGCGTAGCGAGCGACGCCTCGAGCGCCGCGGGCGTGCCGGGTCCGCACACGACCGCATCGGCAAAGCGGCCGCCGGTGTCCGCGTCGAGCGCCGAGCACGCATCCGCCGGTTCGAACGCCATGCGTGCTCCCAACCGGAGTGCATTCTCGCGCCGGCCGGCGTGGAAGTCGCTTGCGTACACCGTCGCACCAAGTCGCACGGCGACGGCGACATGCATCAGCCCCATAACGCCGGCGCCAACGACGTGAATCGTGCGGCCTATGAGACCGCCGGCGAAGGCGTCGTGAGCGAACGCGCGGCGAAGGGACTTTACAACGCAGGCCAGCGGTTCCACGAGCGAACCGTCGACGAGCGGCACACTTCGGGGCAGCACTAACGTATCGGCGAGGTTCGCATGGGGCACGCGAAAGTATTCGGCCATGCCGCCCGGATCGAGCGCCGTCGCACGCCACGTCGCGCACTGCACGTACCGTCCGCAGCGACACTCTTCGCACGCGAGACAGGGCGCGTGGTGGTGAGCGAACACCCGCGAGCCCGTCTCGATCGATTTTCCACGCGCATCGGTTAGCGTTTCGCTTCCCGGATCGAAATCGACGACCGTGCCGGCCGGCTCGTGGCCGAAAACGAACGGCGCTTTGCGCCGGACGTACCACGGCATCAGATCGCCACTGCACACGCCGCTCGCTCCGGTGCGCACGAGCACGTCGCCCGGCTCGAGCTGCGGTAACGGACGCTCTTCGATGCGAATGTCGTCGATGTCGTACATGCGCGCCACGCGCATCGTACGCGGCAGCTGGGCGGATGCGCTCATGCGGCGACGGCGATCTTGAGCACGTCGCCGCGATCGAGTAACTCGAACGCCGCGGCCAGTTCCGTCAACGCAAACCGCGCGCCGATCAACGGCACGACGTCGACGGCACGCTGCACCAACAGCTCGAACGCGCCGCGCACGTCACGCGGCGTAAAGTGAAACGGCGAGCGCAGCGTGATTTCGTCGTAATGCAGCCGCCCAGCTTCGAAGGCTACGCGCGTGTCGGCAGGCAACCCGCCGAATAGTACGACCATCCCGCCGCGACGCACGAAGGCCGGCGCCGCCTCCCACACCTCGCGCGCGCCGGTACATTCGATCGCGGCATCGGCGCCCCGGCCTCCGGTTAGCGCACGCACCTGGGCCGCGGCATCGCTCTCGCGAGCATCGATCGTTTGCCGGATACCGAGATCGCGCGCGAACTGGAGACGCGAGGCGCGCCGCCCGACGAGCACGGGCTGAAAACCTGTCGCGCGCGCGACGAGCGCGTGCAAGATGCCGAAGCCCCCGTCACCGATAATGGCGAGCGCAGCGCCCCGACGCGCATCGAGCTCGCGCTGGGCGTGCACGACGCACGCGAGCGGCTCGAGAAAAGCCGCCGTTTCGTACGACGTGTCGGGCGCGAGCGCATAGGCGTTGCGCGCGACGATGTGGGCCGGGACGTCGATGTACTCGGCGTATGCCCCGAGAATCTTCGTGCGCATCACGCTCTCGCACAGTTCTTCCTCGCCGTGCGCGCACCAATAACAGGTGCCGTCGGGAGCGGAGTGCACGCACGCGATGCGATCGCCGGCGGCGAAGGACGTGACGCCCGCGCCGACCGCCGCAACGTCGCCCGAAAACTCGTGGCCGAAGCGCGTCGGCATCGGCATCTGCGGATGGCCGCGACGATACGCTTTGAGGTCGGTGCCATCGGTCAGCGCGACGCGCACGCGCACGACCACGCCGCCCGGCGACGGTCGCGGCACCTCGACCTCGCGCACGTCGATACGTCGCGGTTCGACGAGATAGCCCGCCTTCAACGCCTCAGATCTCGTACGCCCAAGCGAGTTCGTCCGTGGCACTGGTCGCGCCGTAACGTGCGGCCGCGGCGAGCGCATAACGCGCGATCGGATCCATCTCGAGGTTGACGCGGGCATCGGCGTTCTTACGACCGAGCGTGGTGCGGTCCGACGTCTCCGGGATGAGCGCGATCTCGAAACGCCCGTCACGCGTCGCCGCGACCGTCAGGCTCACCCCATCGACCGCGACGTAGCCCTTCTCCACGACGTAGGGCGCGAGTTGCGGCGGCGTTTCGATCACGAGACGGTGGCCTTGGCCCTCGACGTCTTTAGCGATGATGCGCGTCGTCCCGTCGATGTGGCCATAGACGAGATGACCGCCGATGCGGTCGCCCAGGCGCAGCGACGCTTCGAGATTGACGCGGGCACCCGGAGCGAGCGTGCCGAGCGTCGAGCGCGCGAGCGTTTCGGGCACGACGTCGAACCACACGGTCGTTGCATCGTGCCGGACGACCGTCAGACAAACGCCGTCGACCGCAATCGAATCCTTCGGCGCGACGCCTTCGGCGATCGTTTCGGCGCTCGCCACGCCGAGCCGCACGCCGCCTTGCGCCGGCTCGATCGAGACGACCTCGCCGAGATGCGCGATGAGTCCGCTAAACACGTTGCTATCCTTCCACCGGGACGCCCGAGACGAGCAGGTCCGGCCCGAGCGTTTCGACGCGGTCGAAGCGAAGCGTTCTTTCGCCGAGTTCGCCAGAAAGCACGGGCAGCGCGCCGGCGCCACGCAAGAACGCCGGAGCCACGAGCCAGTCGAAACGATCGACGAGTCCGCGTGCGAGCAGGCGGGAAGCGAGCGCCGGTCCGCCCTCGCATAAGACGCTCGTGACGTCGCGCGCATGTAGATGTGCTAGCGCGGCATGAAGATCGAGCTTTCGTTCGTCGGCCGCTCCAACGTATGCAACGTCGGCAACCGGCTCGAGTGGCACGAATGCATCGCGCAGCCCGGCCGGAGCCAGCACGATCGTTTTCGCATAGCCGTCGAGCGGCCGAAAGATCGCGCGATCGGCGGGCACGGGTGCCGTCTCACACGCGATAGCGCGGCGAAACGCCGTTCGCCGGGATCGCGGCGGCCGCACCGACAGCTCCGGATCGTCGACGCGTACGGTGCCCGCGCCGACGAGCACGAGGTCGTACGTCGCACGCAGGTCGCGCACGTACGCGCTGGCTTGCGGCCCAGTAAGCCAATGCCGTTCGCCCGTACGGGGCGCCACGTAACCGTCGAGCGACGCCGCCATCTTCAACCGCACGTACGGGCGCGGCGAGGTGATAAAACGCGTAAACGGTTCGATCGCTTCGCGCGCCGCCGCGTCTGCGGCGACGTCCACGACGATGTCCGCCTCGCGAAGCCGCGCGACACCCCCCGCCGCCGTACGGGGATTCGGATCGATGGCCGCGATCACGACGCGCGCGATGCCGGCCCCAATCAGCGCCTGCGTGCACGGCGGCGTGCGCCCATGATGATTACAAGGCTCGAGGCTCACGTACGCCGTCGCGCCGCGCGCATCGTTGCCGCGTGCTGCGACATCGTGCAGCGCCTCAACCTCGGCATGCGCCTCGCCGCGCAGGTGATGGAATCCCTCGCCGAGCGTGCGCGTGCCCGCTACGATGACTGCGCCGACGGCCGGATTTGGCGAGACGTTGCCGCTGCCGCGCGCGGCGAGTTCGCACGCGCGCCGCAGGTAAAGGCGGTCGAGCGCCGAGAGCGCGGCTACGGTTCGACCGTCACGCCTTTCCAAAAGGCGACGTGATCCTTGATTTGCTTCGCCGCGTCTTTAGGCGCAGGATAAAACCAGGCCGCATCGGCGTTCTCCTTACCGTCGACGACGAGCGTATAGTAACTCGCCTCGCCCTTCCACGGGCACGTCGAATGCGTTCCGCTTTCGCGAACGTATTGCCGGTCGAGAGCGTCCGGGGGGAAGTACAAGTTGCCTTCGACGGTCTCCGTCCGGTCGCTCTGCGCGATCGTCGTACCGTTCCACGTTGCTTTAGCCATGCGCGTCTATTTTAGCCGCAGGCACGAGAATCCGCCCGCAGTCAATGTACGAGGTTCGAAACGAGATTTACCCCGAACGCGATAATCGCGGTGTTGAAGGCGAACGAGATGAGCGCGTGCTGCAACGTCGTGCGACGCATCGTCGAATCGGCGATCGAGACGTCGGACACTTGAAACGTCATGCCGACCACGAACGAGTAATAGAGGAAGTCGTAGTCGTCGGGCATTGCGTTTTCGCCCGGAAAAATCAAACGTGGCGGATGCTCTCCGCCGACGTAATAGATGTGCGCGTAGCGGAAGGCATAGAGCGTATGGATGAGCGCCCATCCGACGACGACGGCCGTTATGGCAAGCAGGACGGCGGCTTCTTTTTCCCCGGGGGTCGCGACTTTCGGACCTTTGCCGAGAATCGAGATGGCCGATGCGAAAGCGATCGCAACCGTCGCGAGCGTAACCAATAAGACGACGTCGCGCCCGGGATCTCCGCGACCGGCGCGGATCTGCGTCTTCCTCTCGTCGTCTTGAACGACCGTGACAAACGCCGAGACGAGGTACGCCAAGGCGGCTCCATCGTAGATCGCAACGGCGCGCACGATTCCATGCAACCAGCCGGGGGCGGAAAGCGAGACCGCGATTCCTGCGAGCAATGCGAAGGCCAGACCGATCAGGCGATCGGTCCACGCCGAGCGAGGTGTTTTCACCTACCCACCCTGCCGACCCGAGCCCCCGCGTCCCTGCCATCGTACCTCGCTACGCGCGTGCCAGCACGATCGCGGTCGTCACCGTTGCTCCGCAGGCGCGCAGCACCGAGGCGCAATCGAACAGCGTCGCTCCGGTCGTCACGACGTCGTCGACGAGCACGACGTTGCACCCCGCTACCGCGGCTGGCGCATCGCACGTATAACGCCCCGCTGCCAAGAGCCGATCCACGCGTGAACGCCCGCGCTGCGCATCGCCCGCGGTCTGTCGCAATACCGAGCACGTCGGCCGTCTGAACTCGCGCGCGATCGTGCCCGCCAACCGGACGCTCTGATCGAATCCGCGCTCGCGCCGCCGCCGCGCCGTCGTCGTCACCGGCACGATCAGCGCGTCCGGTGGAATCGCTCGCACGCACGCCGCCGCCAAGAACCGCCCCAGCGCATCCCCCGCATCGCAGCGCCCGCGCTTGTATGCAAGAATCGCCCGCCGCAACTGCCCCTCGTACGAGCCCAGCGAAAACACATCGAGCGTGCCACATCGCCGGACGTCGAAGCACAGCGAAGCCTCACACCGGCAACAGAACGCCGTCCCACCAACCGTCCCGCATCCCGCGCAGGCGCCGGGAAACAGCGCATCGAGCAGCCATGACAACACGCTGCTCCATCGCGACCGCTACCGCCGCTCGCTAGCCGGTCAAAACGGAAACCGCCGTCGCCGCGGCAGATTCATCGTCGGCAGAGCCTCGGGCGTCGCCACGGCCGGCGCCGACACCGCCGGCAACAGCCCAACGACTGCCGCTCGCAATCGGACCGGCCGTCGGCGACGCGGCCGAAATTTGGTAACCGGCCTTCGCGCCCCGCGGCTCAACACGCTCGCGTGCGGCATGAGGCGCGCCACCACCGTCCGTGAAGTCGCGTGAACGTGCGGCAGCAGCAGCAGCGGCGCAGCGATAAAACGCGCGACGACCGGCTTTACCAACGTTGCGCCTAGCGCTCGTACCGACGCTTGCGGCATAGAGATCGAACGCGCTATGGAGCGCACGACCGGCGGTCGTGACCTTGGCAACGGCTCAAAAGCGACCCGCGCCGGGGGCCGCGCCTGTGGCATGCTGCGACCCGCCATGCGCAAAGCCGCGGCCCCGGAAACCCGCCTTGCGACGGCGGCCGTGGTGGGTCGCCACGCCCGGCCGCGATCGTGCTTGCCGACGCCTGACGCGTCTAGCGACGACACCCACGGCGGCGACGGCACGACGGCGACCGATTCGAGACGCCCATGCGTCTCAAGCGGCGCCAACGCATGCACGATTCCTCCCAATAACAGCGCGCAGCCGAGTCCAGCCGCTAATGCCACGAAGGTCCACTCGCCCAAGAATTCGGCCCACTCGCGGGCACGAGAAACACCCCGCTCCACCCCGCGCACAGTACCCGCTTCCAGGCGCACGGGACGTAGACCATGCATTAGCGGTTACTGGCGCAGCCGGCCGATGGCGTTTGCGCACGCGTCTTCGAACCAGATGCTGCCGTCTCGCGCGACGAGCGGTCGATCCCAACCGGCATCGATCGTGTAACCGAGGATCTTGCCGCCGTTGAGCCGATGCCCGAGCAAACCGATACGCGCGACAACGAATCAGACCGTACCGTCGGGAGCCACCGTCAACCCGTCGACGTTGCCTCGGCCGGTTCCGACCGGAATTGCGGGAGAAAGGCGCCCTAAAGCGTGATGCGTCCCACGCATGATCGGCCGAGAACCAGAGTGTCCCGCCCGGTGCGAATGCGTATGTGGCCCAAAGCCGGTTTGCGAGCCACTCCAGCCGGCATCGTAGCCGCCGTGCCAAAAAACACTCGCAACTACGGCCGTGAGCAGCACCGTTAGGGCGGCCGTCAACACCGAAGGCAGTTGCCTACACCCTGCGCCCGTCCTCTAACGGATTGCCCGGTGCGGAGCGGGGTGTGTCGTGTGGTGTTTGAGCTGCGGCAGCCATCGCAGAAGACGAGCCGCGTCATTTCGTCGTCGCCGCAAATCGCAGGTTCTGCCGTCCTCATTGGATTCGTGCTGCTAGGACCGGACTCCGCGAAAGCGTCGCCGATGCTTCCGTAGCATCATTAAGATCGACTACATTGCTGCGCCAAGACTGACGCGAAACGCCAAGCTCGAAGGCAAAGTCGCTATTCGAGCGCGGATGTCCATGAGCAACGCCGCCTTCTGAGCCGTCGTAGGCGAGCTCTGTTGCTTAGGCCCTGCGGAACTGTAACATTTGCTTGAAGAGACGATGAAGTTAACGCGCCACTATTGCCCGATAGAGCGTCGAGCGTCCTACGCGCATGACGCGCGCCACATGCGAGGCGTTCTCACCGCGGTCTAGCATCTTACGCGCCTCCCGCACTTGGGAAGCGGTGAGCGCGCGAGGGCGCCCGACGTGCTCCCCTCGTGCCTGAGCGGCGCGTATCCCAGCGACGGTTCGTTCGCGCAGGACGTCCCGCTCGAACTGCGCGACGGCGCCGAGAACCGAATAGAGCATTCTGCCGGCGGCAGTCGCCGTATCGAGGTGCTCGGTCAGCGATCGCAGCGCGATTTTGCGTTCGCGAAGTACCTCCGCAATTTCGAGCAGGTTGCGTAACGAGCGTCCAAGCCGATCGAGTTTCCACACGACGAGGGTGTCGCCGGCACGCAGTTCGCCGAGTGCGCGATCCAACTGCGGCCGCGAGGGTAGAGCGCCACCGAGCTTGTCTTGGAAGATTCGATGGCAACCGGCAGCCTTGAGTGCGTCCAGCTGGAGACGGGTCGTTTGTTCGTCGGTAGAGACTCGCGCGTAGCCGACGAAGCGGGTGTCCGTTGCTTGAGATACATCGATGTACCGCGGGCGAGGGGAAACGGGCTCCACGGGCTTCCTACGAGCCGCTTTTTTCGCAAATTGTTCTGGCACAGACTTTCGGGCCATGAAAAGCCGGTTCGCGTAACGGTTTCGAAATCATCCCTTAAGGGCTCGATTTAGAGACCGCCTAGCCCTCCCACAGCGCGCGACCGGGATGTCGCAGCCTCAGTCCGCTTTTAAGGCCGCCAGCTCGTTCCCACTTGGATCGCGGAAGTGAAAACGCCGGCCTCCCGGAAACGCGAATGTTGGTTTCGTGATAGTGCCGCCGCCCTGCTCGACAGCCGCTAGCGCTTGGTTGAGATCATCGACAGCGATGCCGGCGAGTGGAGCGCGCGTCGCTTCGGAAGCATCGCGCTGAAGCCCGAGGTCAACGTCTCCTGTCATCGTGCATGAGTAGGATGGACCGAAATCGGTCTGCTCCCAACCGAACACCGACGAGTAAAAGGACTTGGTAGCTCCGACGTCATTCGCCGGGAGTTCGATAAAATTGAACCGAGCCATGCGTTTAGTTGTCCTTGACGCGTCGCTAAAGGGGCCTTTTATCGGACGGGCAGCAGCGAGGTCATGGTCCGCAGAACTCCGGATTCGTGACGCCGAAGTTGTAGCAGATGGCCCCCTATGAATGAATTACCGATGATTGAAACGCTTCACCGTGACTCCGCTCTTGGAAGTTGGACCTCGAGTCATTGGGCGCCGGCGCCCGACGATGCGCTGTTCGGCGTGGTGGATCGCATCTGGGATTT
>JAABUQ010007739.1_pt1 | contig 15414 bp, 17 predicted proteins | sample 5560001 | NCBI WGS metagenome assembly JAABUQ01 (sample SAMN10711888, study PRJNA513371) | rock metagenome | isolation source: Antarctica rocks | place: Antarctica: Victoria Land, Finger Mt nord | collected 2015-12-18 | reverse complement strand
GCGCCTGATAAAGATTGCCCGCATTGTTACCAGAATTAAACCAATTTAGGTGTCATAAATCATGAATCTTGGGTATAACAAGCAATAATGGATGATAGGACAACGGAGATTTACGAAGCCCTCGGTGACTCCGATGCACCGTTCTACGCGTTAGTGGAAGCGTTCTATCAAGGCGTGGAACAAGATGCAGTTTTGCGCAGTCTGTATCCCAGCGACTTGACAGCCGCCAAAGAGCATCTTGCGTTGTTTTTAATCCAGCGCTTCGGGGGCCATAGCACCTACGGAGCAAAGCGTGGACATCCGCGTTTGCGCATGCGCCATGTTCCGTTTGTCATCGGTGCGCGCGAGCGGGATGCGTGGCTTCTGCATATGCGCGCCGCCGTACAGTCTGTGCCCGCGCTGCGGCCATGGACAAATGTTCTAGACCAATACTTTACCGATGCTGCTGAGTTTCTTGTTAACAAGTCCGAGATACCTGCCTTGTACTAGTTTTATACTGAGCCGATCCGCACTGCCTTCTTGCATTCATACCTTTGGGAGATACTTCAATGCCCCGCAAATTAGCCGTTCTACTTGTTGCCACCTCGCTCGGCCTAGCGCGGGGGGCGTCGGCAGACCCGTTTCTGCCTGTCCCGCCCGCCTCGTTTATCAACTACCATGTAGACACCGTGCACCAGCTTTCCCAGCAGATCGCCTATGATGCGGTTGTTCGTGGCCGTCTCGCCCGGCACTTTCATCTGGGCGGGCCACAGATGGTTACCTATGTCCAGAAGAACCTCATGCTGTCGTACCTGAAGGCAGCGGGCACGTACCGCGTGGCCTGCGTCACGCCCAGCGGCCATGAGTACTATGTCACGCAGCGCCTGCCCAAAGGCACGCCGGTGTTTGCGCTGGCTTCCACGGGCCAGCCGATTCTGAAGCGGGCCTGCGGCAACCCTTTGGTGTCCTCGCTCCCCGCTGCCACCCCCAAGCGCATGAGCCAGGTCGCCCAGCGTGCCGTGCAGCATACGGGCCAGCCCGCCCTTGCTGAAACGCCTGCCACGGCACAAGCTCCTGCTGACATTGTCGCCAGCAGCACGGTGCCAGCCGATACGACCTTGACTGCGGTGCCGGGGCTGGCCGATAGCAGCGTGGGCGACCTGGGGCCGTTCACCCGTGTTTCCCCTAGCCTTGCGAGCCTCGGCGGCGGCGGAGGCGGCTTTGGCCTGCCGCTTGCGGGCCTTGCCGCCTTGGGCACAGTGGGGCTTCTTGCCAGCCACCATGGCGGCTCTAGCAGTTCATCCACGCCCACGACCACCCCCGTTATCCCGCCTGTCCCGACGCCGGTTTCGTCTGCACCCGAGCCGAACGCCGTGGCTGTGTATGGCATTGGCGCTCTGGGCCTGCTGGCACTCGCTTATGCGCGGCGGCGGCGCAGCGCAGAGTAGCGCGGCTTCTTTGCTTTCATCTCCACGCGCCCGGCGGCTTATGCTGCCGGGCGCGTTTTGCTGTGTCCTGCCCGCGCCCCCGCAACAACGCTTGTTTTTGGCATTTGCCCCACTTTTAGCTCTTTTGGCACTCTCCCTGCACCTTTGTTTTGCTGATAATAAGCGGCGGGAGTTAATGCTGTGCAACCAAAAACATCTGTTATTACTGTGTCTTGCCTGGGAGCAATCGGGCTGGTGTCGGCGGGGCATCTGGCCCATGCTGATCCGTTTCTGCCTGTTCCTCCGGCGTCTTTCCTCAACTATCATGTCGCCAGTGCCGACCAATTGGCCCAGGAAGTGGCTTTGGATGCCGTTGTGCGGGCGCGCTTGGCCCGTCATTTCCACCAAACCGAGCCGGAAGTGTCCCGGTACATCCATGACAATCTGGTGTTGACACACCTCAGCAAGCCGGGGCAGTTCCGGGTGGCGTGCGTCACGTCCAGCGGGCGCGAGTACTTTCTCACCCAGCATCTTGCGGCTGGAACCGGCGTGTTTGCGCTTCGCAGCACAGGCAAGCCGATCTTGAAGCAGGCCTGCGGCAACCCTTTGGTGGCGGTGCTGCCTGCTGTCACGCCGAAGAAGCTCGCGGCCCCGCATCTTGCCGCCGTGCCCAAGACCGTTCCTGCCAAGCCTGCCGTCACGGCGCTCATGCCGAGCGATGTCGTGTTTACCAATGTGCCGCCGCTGGAAGCCCCCGGCACAGGCAGCATTGGGCCGTTTGTCCGCGTCGCCGGTGTGACGCAAAGCTTGGGGCACAGCGGCGGGGGCGGCTTCTTCCCTGCCGTGCTTGGCGTGGCGGGGCTGGGGCTGTTTGCGGGGCATCATGGCTCGCAAAGCCCGTCGCCGTCTCCTGCCGTGCCGGTCACCCCCACTGTTCCGACCCTTCCGACCCCCAGCAGCCCCCCTGCGCCGACGGGCACAACTCCGGTTGTCCCTATGCCTACTAGCCCAACAACACCTGTCAGCACGACGCCGGTAACGCCGACGCCTGTTGTTCCCACGCCAACCACGCCGGTGACGCCAACACCGATCACGCCGACAGTGCCTGTGACGCCAACACCAACTACGACGGTCACGCCGCCAAGCACCACGCCGCCCACGGAAACGACGCCGCCGGCAAACACCATGCCTCCGACAAGCACGCCGCCGGTCTTTACGCCGCCTACGGACACGCCGCCGTTCACCCCGCCCACTTTCACGCCGCCGACCACGACGCCGCCGTTTATCGGGCCGCCGCCGGTCACGCCGCCAAGCCAGGCTGCCGTGCCGGAGCCGGGGCCGGTGGTTGTTTTCGGGCTGGGCGGCATGGCATTGGCCTTGCTTGGCCTGCGCGCCCGACGCCGCCGCGCCTGAGTTTGGAGCGGGAGCATGCCCGTTGCGGCTCCCGCTTTTCTGCGCGCAACAGCGGTGCCGCACACGCGTTTTCAAGGCTCTTTGAGGGCATATCAACGACGGAACAATTTGTTCCGTCGTTGGTTTGCGTTAAAAAGGGGTGAGAAACGCTGGGGCAGTGCCCAGACGACGCTGCGGGCAAGCCGGGCAAACAAAGGCACCGGCTTAAAAGAGGGAGTCTTGAACGAATGCGGGCGCGGCAGAATCTGCCGTGCCCGTCTTCTTGTATTCCGTAATCAGGTTGTGGGCCAGCCGGGTAGGTTCGGGCAGGCGATAGCCGCGCAGGCAGTCGGCAACCAGGCGCGTGGCGCTTTGCACGCTGACTTTGTGGCCTGGCGACACAAACAGAGGGTTGGTGCGCGGCTTGGTGCGCACGACCGAGCCGATAACATGGCGGCGTGCGCGATCCCAAAGCGGGACATCGGCGGGCAGAGTGTCGGCAAACAGCGCGCTGTCAAACTCGCCGTACAAACGGCTTTTGGCAACGCCGACAGCCGGAATGTCCAGCAGCACGCCGAGGTGGCAGGCAATGCCGAAGCCGCGCGGGTGCGCCTGTCCCTGCCCGTCAATAAAGAGGATATCGGGGATGGTCTGCACCTGGGCGAACGCTTGCAGGGCGACAGGGGACTCGCGAAACGACAGCAGGCCGCTGATATAAGGCATCAGCAATGGGGCCGTCGCGTAACGGGTCTCCAAGACGCGGAAGTCAGGGTAGGACAGCACGACCACAATGGCATGGCCTTCGTTCTTGTCATCGTTGAGGGACAGGTCTACGCCCGCGATGGTGCGGATTTCGCCCGCGCCGTCTTCCAATGACACCAGGCTGCGCAGGGCGGCCTGCTGCGCCCGCGCTTCATCGGGGGCCATGTTCCATTCGTGTAGTGTTTGGTAGTTCATATCAGGCCAAGGCTTCCGAACCCAGCGTGTCAATGTCCAGGCCGTCAATTTGGCCCGCCTGCCAGTGGTAAAAGCCCGCGCAGGCGATCATGGCGGCATTGTCGGTGCAAAGGCGGGGTGGGGGAACAGTGAGCCGCAGGCCCGCCTGCGCGCACGCGGTTTGCATGGCTTCCTGAAGGCGGGAGTTTGCCGCGACCCCGCCCGCCATCAGAACATGCGCAATGCCATGCTGCTTGGCGGCACGCAAAGTCTTGGCAACTAGGGCATCCACAATCGCCTCCTGCACCGAGGCGGCCCAGTCCGGCAGGGACAAGGGCTGCGAGGCGGACGCGCGCACGGCTGCGCCCACCGCTGTTTTCAGGCCGCTGAAGCTGAAGTCCAGCGAAGCGGAGCCAAGCGCGGCGCGGGGCAGGGCAATGGCTTTGGGGTTGCCACGGCCTTCGCGCGCAATGCGGTCAATAGACACGCCGCCAGGGTAGGGCAGGCCCAGCAGCCGCGCGGACTTGTCAAACGCTTCCCCGGCGGCATCGTCGCGCGTGCGGCCCAAAATAAGATAGTCGCCATGCCCGCGCACCAGGAAAATCTCGCTGTGCCCGCCCGATGCCACCAAACACACGACGGGAAAAGCAATCTGCGGATTAACCAGCCAGTTGGCATAAATATGAGCTTCAATGTGGTGGACGGCGAGCAGGGGAATGCGCCGCGCGTAGGCAATCGCTTTGGCGGCGGAAACGCCCACCAGCAGTGCGCCGAGCAGTCCAGGCCGGTTGGCAACGGCGACCGCGTCTAGGTCGGGCCAGCCGAGATTGGCAACCGCAAGGGCTTCGGCCAGAACGCCATTGATCTGCGAAACATGCTGGCGCGAGGCGACTTCAGGCACCACGCCGCCCGTCTTCGCGTGCAGGTCGATCTGCGAGGCAATCACATTGGAAAGGATGGTGCGCCCATCTTGAACAACAGACGCGGAGGTTTCATCACACGAGGTTTCAATGCCGAGGATGTTCATAGCAGGGCAGGGGGTTAATTGTGGCAGGGCAGAAAATTAGTGGTCATCAAGGGGGAAATTAGTTGTCGCCGAGCAGGCGCTTGTATTCAGCCAGCATCGCCTGGTATTCGGGCGACCGGAGATGATTGGCCCACATGATAAGAGCGTTCTCATTGTTGTCGCTGTAGTAGTTCTTGCGCACGGCGACATCCTCAAAGCCATACTTTAGGTACAGGGAATGGGCGGCGACATTGCGCTCGCGCACTTCCAAAGTCGCCCGCTCAGCCCCGCGCGGAAGGCTTTCCTCAATCAAGTTAATCAGCAGGCGCTCCCCAATCTTCCGGCCTCTTTGGGCAGGGTCTACAGCGATGGTGGTGACATGCAGCTCGTCCATAATCACCCACATGCCCGCATAGCCGAGCAGCGTGCCCGCCTCGTCTTTGGCGACAACATAGTGGGCAGACGTGTTGCCGACTTCGGTAACATACGCGCTGGAACTCCAGGGCAGCGTGTAGCACCGCCGCTCCAAACGGGAAACATGCTCAATGTCTTCCAGGCGCATGATGCTGAGAAGGATGCGGGGCGCAGGGCGGGAACGAAAGTCGCCCTCGGGGGCATCGTGGCGTGGCCGGACTTCAATCATGACATACTTGCTTCTAGAGGGCTGGGGACAGACTGCGGGCCTTCAATCCAGCAGGCTCCCCCCACGAAATACTCTTTCTTCCAAATAGGCACCGTGGCCTTGAGCGTGTCCATGACCCAGCGGCACGCCTCAAACGCCTCGGCCCGGTGCGGGGAAGCGACTGCCACCGCCACGCTGCATTCCCCAATTTCCATGTGCCCCAACCGGTGCGTGACTGCGCAGCGCACACCCCACCGCTGCTCGGCCTCAAGGGCAATCCGGGCGAGTTCTTTCTCGGCAAGCGGGGGATAGCCTTCGTATTCTAAATACAACACTTGGCGGCCCTGCGCGTTGTCCCGCACGTTGCCTGCAAATGTCACTACGGCTCCAAAGCCTGCGTCCTCCACGCTCTGCCCCACAGCCGCGAGGGAGATTGTGTCCTGCGTCAGCGTCACAAGTGCCATGGCTTGCTTTCCCCACTCAGCGTCGCCGCTTGTCTCACAACGCGCCGCCGCTCATCGGAGGCATCCAGGCCACTTCCGCGCCGTCATGCAAGGGCGTGTGGCCTTGCGCAAACTCGGCATCCACTGCCGCGCGGCCCTGTTCCAGCAGGCTGCCCAGCGTGGGATACTTGTCTTGCAGCACATGGGCGAGGTCATGCACAGTCGCGTCTTCGCCGAGCGCTATGGGCAAATCGCGCCCGCCGACTATGTCTTGATAGTGCGCAAAGAACAAGCACGTTACGGTCATAATTGTCTTTAATAATAGCTTCTAATGCAGCGGCGTGATGCGTAGTTCCCCGGTTTCATAGTCTTTGGAGAACGTCGCGAACTGCGTAACAGTCCGCACTTCCAGCGCGGCATCGTCCAGCAGTATCTTCACCTGCGGGTAGACGCTGCCTTCCACGCAGATGCGGCTGCCGTGCTCCCCGTTTATCATACCCAGGAGCCGCGACTTTTCCTGCGTTAGGCGCTGCAAGTCACGGGCGAGCCGGGTGCGGCGCACCGACATCTGCCACAGCCGCACCCTGTCTTGCACTCCTAGCGGCGCACCCGTTTCTTCGCTGGGCAGCAGCTCCAATCGCGCCCGCTCGCACTCGCCCAGCCGCTCGATATGGCGCAGGGCGCGCGCCCTTGCCTGCTCCATTTCCTCGTACAAGCGGGCGTTGCGCCCTGCCGTGAGAGTGGTTGCTACATTAGTAGGCGAGCCGACGGTGTGTGCCTGCACACCTCCCTCCCCGTAGCACGTTCCGCCAAGCAGGATGCCGCCAACCGTAATCTCGCCCCCGGCGTGCAACGTGCTGTGCATGGCCGACTCCTGCACGCGCACATCGCCCCTCAATGCGTCAATCTGCGCGCCCTGCGCAAACCGGCACGTGATGCTGCCTTGGGCGCTGCGCGCTGTTCCCAGCAGGCCACCGTCTATTGTGACGCTGCCGCCTGCGTCCACAAAGGCGGTTTCCACATCCCCGAAGATATGCACCTGCCCGCTCGCCCGCACGGTCATGCCTTTGAGAACATTGCCATGCACATGCAAATCGCCGTTGTGGTGAATGGCTCCCGTTGCCAGCCCGACATTGCCGACAATCTCGCGCAGCGGCTCTTGCGTCGCCGCTGCGTCTTCTTCGGCTCCTCCGCCCGCTTCTTCCTGCGCGACGGCATCCGCTAGCTCTCGCAGGAACTCGGCGCAGGGCAGGGCAGCTATCTCTTCGCGGCTGCGGGGCAGGGCAACACGCAGCAGGCGCTCTTCATCGCCGACGCCGCCTTCCGCGTCCAGCATATCGGCGGCAGGGGCGACCGGCGTCACTCGCAGCTTGCAGGGCGTGCCGGGCTGCCCGTACTTGCCGGCTTTGGGCGGCTGCATGATTTCATACGCGATGCGCTCTCTAGGGCAGTGCAGGATAATGGCGGCTTTGTCCAGTGCCACTTCCAGGCTTTTGCCCACCACGACAAATGACTTTTCCGCCCTTGTGTTCTCCAACCGCCGCCTTCTTTCCTCATTGACACAGATTAAAGAAGATTATCGGCACACGGCTTTATTTTTTGCACACAGAGTTTGATAGGGGTGGTTGTTTCACCATTGGTACAAACTCCATGCACCAACAAGCGTATTACCTACCAACGCCGCACGAGTAAAGAACGGCCACCGCCGCCCCAACAGTACAAGCACAAGTGTAACTGTGACAAACACAATCCAGAATAGTGTCTGCCAGGCCTGGTTTGACAGCATTCTGTCATTACTTCCGCTGCTACTAATTCCATCACCAAACCACAATAGCCAGAGCAACGGCCAAGACCCTCCCCCAGCGCACAATCCGAGTACGATTTCTAAGCCGCGAGGCTGCTCTCGCGGCGTGATAAACCCAGGCTCCTGTTGACGCATAATATTACCCCCACGTTTGGAGAGTGCAGGTACTGTGCCAAGCCAGCGACAACATTCTTCAAGACATAATTTGCAATTACAAAATGTAGCGGCTCAGGTCTTCGTCTTTGACAATGCCGTTGAGCTTTTCGCGCACATACGCGCCGTCTACGTTGACCGTCTTCTCTTCCAAGTCCGGCGCGGCAAAGCTCACTTCGTCCAGCAAACGCTCCATAATCGTGTGCAGGCGACGCGCGCCGATGTTTTCCATCTGCGCGTTCACTTCCGACGCGAAGCGGGCCAGCTCGTCTACCGCGTCATCGGTAAAGTTGACAGTGACGCCTTCCGTTGCCAGCAGGCCCTGGTATTGCTTCACCAGCGCGTTCTTTGGCTCCGTCAATATGCGGCGCAGATCGGCTTGTGTCAGGTTTTCCAGTTCCACGCGAATGGGCAGACGCCCCTGAAGTTCGGGGATTAAATCCGATGGCTTGGACAGATGGAACGCGCCTGCCGCGATAAACAGCACAAAGTCTGTCTTGACCGGCCCGTGTTTGGTCTGCACCGTGCTGCCTTCAATAATGGGCAGAATGTCGCGCTGCACGCCTTCGCGGGACACATCCGGCCCCGACCCGCCGCCCGACCCGCCGCCGCGCCCCGCCACTTTGTCCATTTCGTCCACGAAGATGATGCCGCTTTGCTCGGCAAGCTCTATCGCTTCCCGCGTCACCGACTCTTGGTCTATCAGGTTTCGCGCTTCTTCGCCCGCAAAGAGCGCCCGCGCTTCGCCAATCGTCATGGTCTTCTTTTTGCGCTTTTTAGGCATCAGCGACCCGAGCATGCCCTGCATCTCATTGCCCATGTCTTCCATGCCTTGCGGGGCCATCACCTGCATAAACGGCGGCGCGCCGCTTTCTTCCACCTCAATCTCAATGGTGTCGCCGTCTTTGACTCCCGATGCCACCTGCTGACGCAAACGCTCGCGCACGCGCGCTTCCTGCTCGCGCCGACGCTGGGCGACTTCATTATCCGTCTCGTCACCCTCGGCCTCCGGGGCGGCGGCGCCCGGCTCGCTCTGCGGCCCCATGCCGGACAGCAGCTTGTTGAACTGCTCCATAAACTCGTTTTCGCTGCTTGGCTGCGGGGCTTTGGGCATGCGCGCCCGCTTGGGGGCAGCCTCGCGCCGGGGCTGAAGCACATCCACCACGCGCAAAACCGCGCGTTCCTCGGCCTGGCCTTTGACCTGCTCGCGCTTTTCCTGCTCCACCATGCGGATTGCCACCTGCACCAAATCGCGCACCATCGAGTCCACATCGCGCCCCACATAGCCCACTTCGGTGAACTTGGTCGCTTCCACTTTAACAAACGGCGCATGGGCCAATGTTGCCAGCCGCCGGGCAATCTCGGTTTTGCCCACGCCGGTCGGCCCAATCATCAGAATGTTCTTCGGGATGACTTCGTTGCGCAGGTCATCGCCGAGCAGCCGCCGCCGGTAGCGGTTGCGCAGGGCAACCGCGACGGCCCGCTTTGCCGCCTGCTGCCCGACAATATATTTATCCAGTTCCGCGACAATCTCGCGCGGCGTCATGTCTTCCATTATAAGCTTATCCTGTTGCTTTTCCCATCAATCATCGCTGCGAACACGGGTTGTGCAGGCATCGCTCAGGCTTTGCACGCGCGTGCCCACGGCCTACCAACGACGGAAGAAAACCGTCCGTCGTTGAAATGCGCTGGAAACGAGGGTGCAAAGCGTGGGCAACGCCTTGGCAGTGCCGCTGCTTTTGCTTATTATACCCGCAGGGCCGAGTCCTCACCGGGCAGGGCAGGCAGAAGGGCAATGGTTGCCAGCGCCTTTGCCGCCAGTTTGTTTTCGCCATCGCCCACGGTGAAAATCTCGGCTTCCGAGACGGTGACGGTGCGGCCCGGACGCAGCACTGTCCCCCGGCACAGCAAAAGCCCGCCCTGCGCGGGGCGCAGATAGTTGATCTTAAACTCAATGGTCACAATGCGCTGCCCTTTGGCGGCCAGTGTGTACGCGGCCAGCGCGACAGCGGTATCCGCGAGGGTTGCCAGCACGCCGCCGTGGACAATGCCGTCATGCTGCTGATGGTATGTCTGGAGCGGCAAATGTATCTCAAACCAGCCCGGCCCCAAATCCCCGGCCTGCATGCCCAGATGCTCGGCCCAGGGCTGATGCGCAAAGGCGGCGAGGGTACGTTCCCGATACTGCGGGTCTTGGATTTGCATAACAATTGGCTTTCGGACATAGAGCAGGAGGCCCCCCCGCCCTTCTCCCCGCTATGGAGGCTTTGCGACTAGGGGCAATAATGGGGTGCAATACAGAAGGAAGGCATTGGCCTCACTCTGTATTGCTCTGCTCCTGTCCTAATCCGGCTCCCCATTATTGGGGCGGGGGGGCCGTCCTAACTCGTTTTGGTTGCTTGCGCGGTCCTACTTAGGCGGCGGGGAAATCTCAAAAGCCAGCGATTGGGCATCGTAAGCGTCCAAAAGCGCGAGTGCGGCAGGGGCGATTTGGACGGCGGGAACAGTCACATCGGACTGGCGAATCAGCGACGACAAATTGCCTTTGCCGCGCGGCACGAGGGCGCTGAGCGTCTGCAAAACAGGCAGGGGCGTGCCGGGCGGGGCGGTTTCGCGCAGATGGCGCACTTGGGCGCGCGGCAGCAGAAACGGCTGTGCCTGGGCCGCAGCCGCCTGCATGCCTGCCGCGAGACGACCCACGGTGTGTGTCCAAACGCCCGCGCCGCCCTGCGACAATTTCAGCCAGGTCTGTAAAGACGCATTGCTGCGGTCGGCGATAATCTTGACGGCCTCCGCCTCGTCAATGGTGGCAAGGATTGTGGCGGTCGGCGGGTCGGATTTCACATAAGGCCGCGCCTCTGCGGACACAATCTGCGGCTGAGTCAGCAGATGCACTGTGCCGTCGGCCCAGGATTGCAGCGGAGGCGGCGCTCCCAGGGTGCGGAGCAGGGTGGACGCCGCCTGGTAGCAGCGCAGCTCGCTGGCGCGCAGGTCGCGGGCCTGCCGCGCCAAAACAAGAGTCGCGGGGGCGGCCTCCGTGGCGGGGTCGGCAAGCTGCAAGTTCTTCACATCAGCCAAAAATGCTTCGCTCTGCGCGGCGGGTGTTTGGAGGGCAAGGCCCAATGCAAACATCTGCCGCTGAGACGGCGTGGCGGACGCAGGGGCGAGGGGCGCGGACGCGGCGGGGGCCGAAGCGGTGGAGGTGGGAAGCGGGGCATCGTCGGCGCGCGCGGACAGGCTCAGCCCAAAGGCGAGCAGCAGCGCGAAAGAAGTCGGGAGAAGGGGCATCATAGGCGTCCAAAGCGGGGGGAGAAGTGTGCTAAAGCCAGGTCAAAGCTCGTCGGAAGTAGTGCTATGAAGGCCCCCCCGCCCCAAGTTTGGGGTGCAATACAGAAGAAAGACACTGGCTGCACTCGGTATCGCTCTGCTCTGGCTCCCCAAACTTGGGGCGGAGGGGCTTCTTCAAGGCTTGCTATACACATTCTAAAGCTCGTCGGAAGTGATATTGCTGTTGGTGTAAATGCAGATGCCTGCCGCCACATGCATCGCTTTTTCCACAATCTCGCGGGCAGACAAGTCGGTGTTTTCCAGCAGGGCCTTCGCCGCCGCCTGCGCATACGGCCCGCCGCTGCCGATGGCCGCAATGCCGTCGTCGGTGTCCAAAACATTGCCGTCGCCGGACACGACGAGAAGATACTCGGGGTCGGCGACAATCATCAGCGCTTCAAAGCGGCGCAGCACGCGGTCGGAGCGCCATTCTTTGGCAAACTCAATCACCGCCCGGCGCAGGTTGCCATTGGCGGCTTCCAGCTTTTCCTCAAAGCGGTCAGCCAGTGCCTGCGCGTCGGCAGCGCTGCCCGCAAAGCCCGCCAAAACCTTGCCCTGGTACAAGCGGCGGATTTTGCGGGCGGTGTTCTTCATCACAGTCTTGTCTAAAGTCACCTGGCCGTCGCCCGCAATCGCCACTTTGCCGTCGCGCTTGACGCCCACAATCGTGGTTGCGTGCATGGTAATATTCATAAGTCATCGCCTTCCAAATAAGTGCGCCGAGCGAAAGCCGGGCGTGCCTGCTGATTGGGACACGCCCGGCGAGCCAAACGGCTGCTGACACAGGATACCCGATTAGCGAAAACATCACGCCCGGCATTCAGGGTGGGGCGGCGGGGCGACAAAACTTGTCAGCTTGCTCACGGGACAAGAAATTGAACGGCGCAGCCAGGCATCAACACCCGCCTCGCGCCCAAATGTGCTGTATAATAGAAATCAGCCATCGGCCTGTCCCGCCGCAGCCCAGGCTTTCGCCTTGAGGCAACGCGCCCCTTGCGCCTTGGCACGCTTTTTGCAGCGGCAAGCCAAAAGCCTACTCTAATAACCAATGCTGTTTTGAGCAGGCACCGAGAAAGACAACGCATACCATGAGCAGCGACAATTCGCCCAAAGGCCTCGGCCCCAAGTTCCATAAAGTGCGCGCAAGCTGGAAGCGCGCTCAAGGCGAGCGGTAGGTGGCCCGTGAAAGCCGCGCAGCTCAGGCCCGCCTTGCCAGGGCTTCGCGTCAATACAACGGCAAACAGCAGGCCGTGTACCAGCAGGAAGACCGGCAAAAGTTCCGCGCGAAGTTCGGGCCGCAAAACCCGGCTGTTCGTGCGGGCCGTGTGCGTGGTCGCCCTGGTCTCGCTCGCCGCAAACGCCGTGATGTACAGCCGCTGGCCGGACAAGCGGCCCCTGGTGCGGGTCGGCCAGCGGGTCGTCACGCGCGGCGAATACTACAGCGCCTTAGACCAAGCCGCCGGGAAAAGCGTCCTGAACCAAATCGTGCTGTCTGAGCTGATCCGGCAAGCGGCGGCCTCGGATGCCGTGCCTGTCTCAAACAGCGACATAGACGCCCGCCTTGCCACTCTGCGCCGCACCCGTCCGCAGGGCATTCCTCCCACCGACACGCCCGGCCCGCGCGACCAGATCGGCCTCACCTTGGCTCTGGAAAACCTGCGTATCCGGCATGTCACGGTCAGCGATGCCGAGGCATTGGCCTTTTACAACGCCCACAAAACGGCGTTTGTTCTGCCCACGCAGATGCGCAACACCGTTGTGGTCACCGCCACCGCGCCCGCCGCCGCCCAAGCCGCCGCTTTGCTGCATCAGCACCAAACGGCCCAGGCTATCGCGGCCTATCCCGGCCTGTGCGTTGTCGGCATCAATGGGTTCGCGCTCAACCTCAATGCCCTGCCGCCCAGCATCGCGCGCTGATTATCGGCCCCAAAGAATGGTGGATATTTGTCATCTCTACGGGCTTCCTGCTCGCCATATAGAGCAGCCTGTGGCTGGTGCTGGGCGGAGCGTGGGTGCGGGCGGCGGCGTTTCCCCTGCTGTTTCTTGTGTGGATGGCGGGCATGCCCGGCCCGCTCTGGCAGGAGCTGACATTCGGCAGCCAGCAGTTGTCCACGGCCCTGGCGGACAAGACGCTGCACTTGCTGACGTTCCCCACCACTTTGCACGGCAACATGATTACGCTGCAATCGTTTACGCTGTTTCTGGACCTGCCCTGCTCGGGCTTCAAGCTGCTGCTGACTTTGCTGATGGTTTCCGCTGCCCTGCTCTGGCTGTGCGATGGCCCACCCAAACGCCGCCTGGCTTTGTTTGCGCTGAGCCTGCCGCTTGCCGTGGCCGACAACGTGGCCCGCCTGACCCTGCTGGCCGTGACCGGCGAAAGCTTTGGCGCGCGTGCGGAGAAGACTATCCATGATCCAAGCGGCCTGCTGATGGTCGCCCTGGGCTTTGTTGTACTGCTGATGCTTGCCAGGAGGATTGGATGCCGCACCTTCGCGGGCCTGCCGCTGTTTTAGTTGTCGTTCTCAGCGCCGCGCTGTGGATTGCCCATGCCTGGGCACTGCCTCCCGCCACGAATACTGGCAGCCTGAGCGGGGCGGACGTGCCGCGCGTGGTGGCGGGCCTTGCTTCTGGCGGCGACCTGCCCCTGCCGCCCGAATACAAGTCCGAGCTGCCCGGTGCGCACCTTGTGTCGCGCTCCTATGGAACAGGGCCGCAGGCGGTGCAGTTTCTGCTGCTGAGCGGCAATGCCGAGTCGGCGCTGCACGACCCCCGCCAGTGCATGGGGGCCTGGCACCTATCCGCGCCGGGTTCGGCCCGCGTTCCTGGCACGCCGATTGTAGCCCAAACCTTTGAGGCGGCGGAAACGGGCGATGTGCCCAATGTCCAGATTGCCTACTTTTACGTGGTGGACGGGCATTTTATCAGCAACCCGTCTCAGATACGCTTGTCTATTCTGGGCAATGCGTTTCTCGGACGACGCAGCGCGCCTGTGTACTTTTTTCGCTTTATCCAGCCACTCGCTGACAGCCCTGCCGCAGACGCGCAGCGGCAGGCCCACCTGCTTTCCTTTGCCGCGCAGATGTGGTAGGCCATGCGCCCCAAGCTCGCCGCTCGCTAAAACCTAGCCTCTTGCTAAGGTGCAGCGCCTGCCCCGCGCTCCTCAGCCAACGTCCCTCTCTGCCCGGCTTGCGTTTAGGGACTTTATCTATTATAATAGGGTTCCATTCGCCGCGCCCGCACCGTCCCTCAGAACGCAGCGGCACGGCCCAGGAGAGTGACCCCGTGTATGAAGAGTTTTATGGCCTCAAGGAAACGCCGTTTTCCGTGCAGCCCGACCCCCGCTTTGCTTACCCCAGTGATGAACACAAAATTGCTGTCGCCAAGATGCGCTATGCCGCCGACCAGAAGCGAGGCCTTGCAGTCCTGACCGGCATGGTGGGCATGGGCAAGACCACCATCGCCAACCAATTGCAAAAGACGTGGGATAACGACCCTTCCAAGACAGTCGCGTTCCTGCCCGGCGCGCAGGTACGCACACCGTCCCAGTTTCTGCGGCTCGTTTTGGAAGGCTTCGGCCTGACCACCAAGCGCACCGAGGCCGACAACCGCCGCCTTTTGGAGCGTTTTCTTTTAGATGAGTACAATGCCGAAAGGCATCCCGTGCTGCTGCTCGACGAAGGCCAGAACCTTGCCTCGCGCGTGCTCGACTCCATCTCCGACTTGTCCAACTTCCAAACTTCGCGCACCAAGCTGATGACCATCGTCATGCTGGCCCAGGACAACCTGCCGCAAAAGCTGGAGCGCCACGATGCCTTCCGCTCGCGCATCGCCGTGGTTGGGCATCTGGACCCGCTCACGCTCCAAGAGATGAACGACATGATCGGCTTTCGCCTCCACACCGCAGGCGGCGGGCCTTTGGAAACTTACTTTGAACCCCAGGCTCTTGCCGACTGCCATGCGATCACTAAGGGCGTGCCGCGGGACATCTGCGTCTTGTGCGATGCCCTGTTTGTCAACGGCTATGTCCGCGACCAGCGCATGATGACGCCTGCCCTCGTCGCCCGCACGCTCAGTGAAATGGCCCGCGAAAAGAAGTGGCCTGTGCAGCTCCCAACCCATAAGAAGTAATTTCACACGCAAAACAAAACACGCTCCCCGAGACAACAAAAGACGCTCCCCGAAGGAAACGCCCCCATGACCACCCTTGCCGAACTGCGCCAGGCCAACTTGAAAGAGCAAAACGCCCCCGACCAAAAGCCGACCCCGGATGCTCCCGCCCCAGAACCCGCCGCGTCCGCGCCTGTTCCTGCCGCCCCAATTCCGGC
>JAABUQ010007738.1_pt1 | contig 15415 bp, 17 predicted proteins | sample 5560001 | NCBI WGS metagenome assembly JAABUQ01 (sample SAMN10711888, study PRJNA513371) | rock metagenome | isolation source: Antarctica rocks | place: Antarctica: Victoria Land, Finger Mt nord | collected 2015-12-18 | reverse complement strand
GCTTCCGCGGGTTCCTCGCCTTCGCCGCAGCTATCCTGAACTGGCGGCTGAAGGTCAGGTTTTGCGCCCAAGCCCAGTCCTGTCAGTAACTTAGATGGCTCGCAAAACTTTGTCCCTAGACCCTAGCAGTGATAGAGGTGCGAGGTAGCATGTGAGCGTCAGCTTTGGGCGCGACTACTGCAACATTCTATAATGGTTCAGTTGCGGATACCAGCTGATAAATTGTCTGCTAGAAAAGCCAGGATGAGCGCAAACCTGCCGTCCACGGTGCGAGTCCTCCTATGTCCGCTGTCCACCAGAACCCTACATTCAAACCGAGACATTGCCCCATCCACGCCAGCCTTGACACCCGCAACCCAACAATGTTCTTGTTCTGTTCATGTCCGCCCAGCCAAGCCCGGCCAACCTCCCCACCGAACCCGGCCAGTACGCCCCCGGCCAGAACGGCGCAGACTCGCACTATTACCGCCATGTCCTGCACGACCTGATCGACATGGGCACCGGCTTTGCCCGCCTCCTGCACCAGCAGGCCACCGCCCAGCCTCAAGCCGCGCCGCAGGACCCTGGCCTGCCGCCCGCGCTACCCCCGGCGCCAGACATCGCCCTCACCGTCGCCCTCGCCGCTGCCTTCGACCGCATCGCCCGCGCCGTCCGCCGCAGCATCGCCCTCGCGCGCAGCCTCGCCGAACCCATGCAGCCCGCCAAGGACCCGGCCCAGCACCGCGGCGCCGCCCGCAAGCGCATCCTGCGCGAGGTCGAGGACGCGATCCAGCGCGCCGCCCCTGGCTTCGATCATGCTGCCGACGACGAACCAGGCGCCGATGCTGCCGGCGCCGATGATGCCAGCGCCGACACCCTGACCGCCGAGTTGCACGACCGCCTCGACGCCCCCGACCTGGACGACGACGTCAGCAGCCGCCCGGTCGCCGACATCATCACCGAGATCTGCCGCGACCTCGGCCTCGCCGCCCTGCCCGGCGCCCACCCCTGGAAGCGCCGCACGCCCAAGGACCTCGAACAGCTCTGCGCCCGCGCCGCCGCGCCAAGCCACACCCGCCCGCCCGGCGCCGGACCGCCCGTGCCCGCCACCCCCCGCGCGACCGGCCCCACCTACGGCGGCAGTGCTCCACCGGACGACCCGGCTGACCCGCCGGCTAGGTTCGCCACGATCCCGCGCCACCCCATGCCACTCCCCGGCCAATGGCGCCCGCCGCCCGAGCCCAAGCAAACCTCCGGAGGCCCGCACGGATGAGAGCCAGACCGGCGTGGGCTACGTCTCAGTTCGAGATTGGCGGTCAGCGAGCAACGGCGCCCACAAGGCCCGCACGCCGAAACAGGCAGGACTTTCAAACCAGGACACTGCCAACAGCCCCACTGGAGCGGAACGCCGGCGCAGGGTTCGACACCACCCAGGATTTGCGGCACGTGAACGCTGGCAACGAGGACCCTCCCACCCGTGACCCGCATCCTGCAAACCCTGTCGCTCGGCCTGGTGCTGCTGTTCCCCTGGTTCCTCCTGCACGCCCGGGCCGTGGCGGAGGTCGCCATCGACCTCGTCAGCGCCGGCTTCCTGCTGCGGTGCGCGTCCGTGCGCCAATGGGGATGGCTCCGGCAGGACTGGGTCCCGGTCGCCTTGGCGTGGTGGGGCTGGCTGGTCCTCTGCACCCTGCTGGCCGGGCAGGACGGGGCCGCCGTGCTGCAAGCCCTTCTCGTCGCCCGCCTCCTGATATTCGTCGCAGCGCTCGAGCACTGGACCCTCGCCGACCGTCCGGCGCGGCGCTGGCTCCTGGGCAGCCTGATCGCCGCCACCCTCTACGTCGCCGCCCAAACCCTGCTGCAGTTCGCCACCGGCCGCAACCTCTACGGCGTCCCAAGGTCGCCGGACGGCGAGCTGACGGGTCCGTTCACCAAGCCGCGGGCCGCGCCCACCTTCGTGCGCATGCTGTTCCCGGCGCTGCTGCCGCCCGTTGGCGCACTGCTGGCCCGGCCGGGCTGGCGGCCCTGGCTGGGCGGCGTCGCGCTGTTCGCGGGTGGGGCCGTCGTCGTCGTGCTGATCGGCCAGCGGATGCCGGTGCTGCTGGCGGGGCTGGGCCTGCTCGTCACCGCGCTGCTGCTGCCCCGGCTGCGCGGACCCGTGGCGGTGGCCCTGGTCGCGGGCGGCGCGCTGATCGCGGCGTCGGCAGTGGTGTCCCCGCCGACGTTCTACCGCCTGGTCACCAAGTTCTCCCGCCAGGTCGGGGACTTCGCCGACAGCCCCTACGGCCAGATCGCCGAGCGCGCCGTTGCCATCGCCGAGCAGCACCCGCTGACCGGGCGCGGCTACGACGGGTTCCGCACGGGTTGCCCGCAGCCGCGCTACTTCCAGGGTTGGCACCTCCCGGGCGAGCCCGCGCAAACCGATGGCGGCGGCGCCGGTGTCTGCGTCACGCACCCGCACAACCATTACCTGCAAGCCCTGACCGACGCCGGGCTGCCAGGATTGGCCCTATTTTGTGCGCTGGTGGGCGTGTGGCTGTACCGGCTGGGTCAAGGATTGCTGCGCGATCCGGACCCGCTGCGCGTCGGCCTGTTCGTTGCGGCGCTGATCCAGGAGTGGCCGGTCGCGTCCACCAGTCCGCTGACCTCGCTGCCCATCGGCGGCTGGTTCCTACTGCTGCTGGGCTTTGGCCTGGCGCAGGCGCGGGCGGCCCGCGCGGCACAGCCCCAGCGGCTAACCGGCGGCGTCCAGAACCGCCTGCATGACCCGGTCCACACCTAGGTCGTTCAGGTCGGGCATCTGCAGGACCGTCGCCCACTCGCCGTTCGGCCCCCGCGGCGCCGCCTGTTCCGGCACCCCGGCTGCAGAGAACAGCACGACGGTGGGCGCCCCGGCCGAGGCCGCGACATGGACCGGCCCGGTGTCATTGCCCAGAACGACCGCCGCGCCGGAGGCCAGCGCGGCGATGTCCTCGATGGTGGTCCGGCAGGTCAGGTCCACGGCGCCGGGGCAGGCAGCGAGGATCGTCCGGGCCAGCGCCGCCTCCGCCTTGCCGCCAATGACCACCGGCGTCACACCGTGATCCCGCAGTCGCCGCGCCATCTCGGCGTAGCGGTCCGCGGGCCAACGTTTCACGCTGCCCAGGCCGGCGCCGCCGGGCACCAGCAGGACATAGGGCGCGACCAGCCCGTGCCGGTGGCCGCGGCGCGCCAGCCAGTCCCGCGCCGGCGCATCCCGCCCGGTGACGCCGGCCCGCTGCAACTGCTCGCGCTGCCGCTCGATGGTGTGCATGGCGTCGCGATCCGGGTTGCCGTGCGGGTGCGAGCAGCCCCGGGCGATGCCGGACCACGGGGGCCGCCCCGCCAGGGTGAAGTAGCGGCTCGACCGCCGGGAGGTCTGCAGGTCGTAAACGAAGTCGAAGCCGCGCATGGCCCGCGCGGTCCGCCACAGCGCCGGCAGGTTCCACCACGGCGCCCTTGGGTCCACCCGGACCTCGTCGAACCAGGGCGACGCCTCGGCCAGGGCCTGGTAGGGCGCCGTCGTCAGCAGCGTGATGCGGCTGCAGGCATGCTGCGCCCGGATCGCGGCGAAGGCATGGAAGGCGTGCACGAAGTCGCCCAACGCGCCGAGCTTGATGACCAGGATGCGCTTGGGCGGGCCGCTGCAGCCAGGTGCGGGCGTCGAGGGGTCCGCGAGCACGCTACCTTCATCGGCCGGGTCAGCGTAGGAGGGCACTTGATGTCATCCAACACCCTTCCGGGGCCTGTTGCCCCGAGTCCTGGCGCCCCGACCGTCGCCATCGTGCTGCCCCACCGTGAGGCATTCGGCCCCGCAGCAGCGGGCGCCGTGGCGATGGTGGTACGCCGCCTGGCTGCGGGTCCGTCGCGTTATAGGGCGCTTGTGATCGGTCCGCCATTCCAGGGGCCGGGTTTCCCTGACATCCCGTTCCTGCCGGCGCGGGCCATGAGCTGGCTGCCGCTGACCCCAACCGGGCGGTATGCGGCCGGGGTGGCGCGGGCGCTGGCCCGACTGCCACCTCCCAGACTGGCGCCTCCCAGACTGGCGCCTCCCAGACTGTCACCTCCCAGACTGCCACCCGATAGTGCGCCGGGGCTGATCGAGGTTCATAACAAGCCCGACGTGGCGCTGTGGCTGGCCCGGCTGTTCCCGCAGCGCCGGGTCAGCCTGTTCCTGCACAACGACCCTCGCACCATGCGCGGCGCCCGGTCGCCCCGTGCCCGCCAGCGCCTGCTGCACCGCCTGGCGCGTATCGTGACGGTGTCGGACTTCGTCCGCCGCGCCCTGTTGGACGGCGTGGACCAGGAGCCGGACCGTCCGCCGCTGGTGCTGCACAATGCGCTCGACCCAGGGGAGGTCCCGGAGGGCCTGCCGCCCGCGCAACGGGACAAGGTGATCCTGTTCGCCGGCCGCGTGGTGCCCGACAAGGGGCCCGACCTGTTCATCGCCGCCTGCGCCCGCGCCCTGCCGCGGTTGCCCGGCTGGCGGGCCGAGATGATCGGGGCCGACGGCTTCCAGGCCGGAGCGCCCGACTCCGGTTACGTCCGCACCCTGCGGCCGGCGGCTGCCGAGGCCGGCGTCGCCATGTTGGGCGCACGGTCCCATGCGGAGGTGCTGCAGGCCATGGCGCGCGCTGCCATCGTCGTCGTGCCGAGCCGCTGGGCGGAGCCGTTCGGCCTGACCGCGCTGGAGGCCATGGCGTGCGGAAGCGCCCTCGTGTGTTCCGGCCACGGCGGCTTGGCCGAGGTGGCCGGGGAGGCGGCCCTGCTGGCCGACCCCGAAGACACCGAAGCCTTCGCGGGGGCATTGCTGCGGCTAGCCGGGGACGAAGGGCTGCGGGCCGCGCTGTCCGCGGCTGGGATGCAGCGTGCGCGCGGCTGCTTCTCCGTCGCGGACGCTGTCGCACAGCTCGATGACCTGCGCGACCAGGCGCTGGCGATGTGACTGCCGCTAGGGCCGGTGCGGAGCTGCCAGGTCGATACGGAGCCGCAGGCCGTTCAGGCGCTATCTGGACGCAGGAAGCGCAGCACCGCCTCGACCAGCATCGTCCGTTGCAGCGCGGCGTCGTCCGGCTCCGCCAGGTCGCGCTGGAAGATGACGCCCCAGGTATGGCGGTTCGACACCCGGTAGAAGCTCGGCGACGCAATCAGCAGATGCAGGTGCAGCGGGTCCACCCCATGCCGGAACACGCCCTCCCGCACGCCGCGGTCAAGCAGGCCGCGCAGGATGTCCACGATGGCGGAGTTGAGCGACGCGACCGTGCGGGAGCCCCGGATGTGCTGGGCCTCATGGATGTTCGCCACGGAGATCAGCCGCACCCAATCCGGATGCGCCGCGTGATAGTCGAACGTGCCCTGCACCAGCCGCTGCATCGCCTCCACGGCGGGAAGCCCGGCGAGCAGCAGCGACTCCTCGATGCCGCGCATCCCGGCATAGACCTGCTCCAGCACGGCGGCGAACAGTCCCTCCTTGCTGCCGAAATGGTAATAGACCATCGGCTTGGTCGTTCCCGCACGGGCAACGATCTCGTTCACGTTGGCCCCGCTGTAGCCCTTGTCCGCAAACAGCGCCTGTGCCGCATCGAGGATGCTTTGGCGCGTCCGCTTGCCGTCGTGGGTGCGGGTGCGAGGTGGGACGGGGGTGTCCAGCTTGGGTGTTCCCTCAAGTCGCGGCTTCGTCGCCAGCAGCTTTGACGGGTGCAAGATTCCGTTGTTAAACCTACCGGTCGGTATGTATAAGGCGGAAAGCTAGACGGCGCCAGCAGCAATCGGCCCCCGGCAGAGGAACGTGCCCATGCGTGATGCCCAAGCAGCATCGTCCACCCCACGGCCGCGCCTTACCGGTCCTGGCCGCGCGTTGCGCCTTGGCTGACCCACATGCCGGGCGGGCCGGAGCGGAGGATACGCGATATCCAAGGCCGCTGCCGCGATGATGGCCAAGCTGTGTGCCGTCCGCCTCGCCCTGCACGGCATTGCGGCGGACGAGGTTCGGCCCGGCCTGACCCGCGCCTCGATGACCGGGGCCGCGGCGGTGCGGTACGACAAGCTGCTGGCAGATGGGTTCACGCCCATCGACCGATGGGGCCTGCCTGCGGATGTCGGCCGCGCCGTAGCCACGCTGGCGGCGGGCGGCCTGCCCTTCACCATCGGCGCGGCCATTCCCGGGGATGGGGGAACGCACATCCACCAGTACTGAACGCCTGCGACGCCTTAAGGCTGGCTCAATCAACAAAAGATGGAGGACAACGAGATGGATAGCGCCCTGGACCATGAGCCGCACGGCCAACGGCAATCGAAGAAGGCCGCGGCCAGCGGCTGGATCGGCTCCGCGCTGGAGTACTACGACTTCTTCATCTACGCCACGGCGGCGTCGCTGGTGTTCCCGCAGATCTTCTTCCCCTCGGCTGATCCCACCGTCGCCATCGTCGCGTCGCTTGCGACCTATGGCGTCGGCTACGTCGCCCGGCCGATCGGCGCCTTCGTGCTGGGCCACTACGGCGATACCCATGGGCGCAAGGGCGTGCTGCTGGTGTGCATGTTCCTGATGGGATTCTCCACCATGGCGGTGGGCCTGCTGCCGACCTACGGGCAGGTGGGCGTGCTGGCCCCGGTGCTGCTGGTGGTCCTGCGGCTGATCCAGGGCTTTGCCGTCGCGGGGGAGATCAGCGGCGCCAGCTCCATGATCCTGGAGCACGCGCCGTTCGGCCGGCGCGGCTTCTTCGCCAGCTTTACCCTGCAGGGTGTCCAGGCCGGGCAGATCCTGGCGGCGGCGGTGTTCCTGCCGCTGGCGCGCTTCATGCCGGCGGACGCGTTCATCGAGTGGGGCTGGCGGGTGCCGTTCCTGCTGAGCGCCGTGGTCATCCTCGCCGGCTACATCATCCGGCGCGAGGTCGAGGAGACGCCGGCCTTCACCGAGGAGGGCGCAGTGCCGAAGGCGCCCATCGTCGAGGCCTTCCAACTGAGCGGCGGCGACATGCTGCGCGTGGTCTGCATGGCGCTGATGAACGTCATCCCGGTGGTCGCCACCGTGTTCGGCGCGGCCTATGCGGTGCAGCCGGCCTACGGCGTCGGCTTCGCCAAGGACGTTTACCTTTGGATCCCGGTGCTGGGCAACATCCTGGCCGTGGTAATCATCCCGCTGGTTGGCGACCTGTCGGACCGGATCGGCCGCCGGCTGCCGGTCATCGTCGGCGCGCTCGGCTCGGGGCTGCTGGCGTTCGGCTACCTGTATGCCATCAGCATTCATAGCGTGCCGTTGGCGATCCTGATGTCGCTGCTGATGTGGGGCGTGGTGTACCAGGGCTACAACGCCACGTTCCCGAGCTTCTACCCGGAGCTGTTCCAGACCCGGACGCGGGTGTCGGCGATGGCGATCGCGCAGAACGTCGGCACGACCATCACGGCGCTGCTGCCGGCGCTGTTCGCCACCGTAGCGCCGCCGGGGTCGGCGAACATCCCGTTGACCGTTGGGGCGATCACCCTGGGCGTGACGGCCATTGCGGCGGTTGCGGCGTTCAGCGCGCGGGAGACCTACCGGCTGCACCTGAACGACCTGGGCCACCGTGACGCGGTGCCCGTGCCAAAGCCGGAGTGCGACCGGATGCGGGCGCAGACGCTGGTGGACGCCGGGATGGCCCGGACCTGATCCCGTGCGGGCTGCCGCGGCGGCCCGCCCGATCTGCCCCGGCCCGGTGAGGCAGATGGCACAACCAGACTGGTCCGCATCGCGTCGGTTGGTGCCAGACTGGTTTGTCTGGCCTCCATCAGGCGCGTTCTGGACAAGCCCGGCGTCAGGCTCGCTGCGCGCTGCGCTGGCTGGCGGGGCGGCCATGCCGTCCTGAGCGCGGCGCTTTTCATGTTGCAGTGCAGCATAACTGTGGTTATCTTCGTATGAACGGAAACGTCCTTCTGCCCGGTTACGGGCGCTCCACTTTGAAGGACAAGACCATGTATCTCGATGAGCTTTCTCATGAGGCCAAGCTGATCGTGCAGGGCCGGCAAGCCTATGTCGCCCAGTTCAACCGCTTTATCGCCCGTTGCCGGGCCTGGCTGTTCTCCTAGGTAAGTCCTCGCGCCGTGGCGGGGTGGGGCGACTAGTACTGTAGCCGCGCCACCCGCCGCAGGTCCTCCGGCGTGCTGGGGCCGAAGCCGAAGAACTCTAGGTAGGCCGGGATCATCTCGAACAGCATGTCGGTCCCGACCTGCACGGTGCAGCCCCGGGCCATGGCGGCGCGGAGCAGGGGGGTGTGCTCCTCCTTCATCACGACCTCGCCGACGAAGCTGCCGTCGCTGATCCGCGCGGGATCGACCGGCAGGGGGTCGCCTGCCCTCATACCCAGCGGCGTCGCGTTCACCACGATGTCGTAGCCGCCGGGGTCGTTGGACCCGATAGCCACGTGCAGCGCCGGGTAGTGCTGCTGCAAGCGGCCCCCCAACGCCGCCGCGGATGCCTCCATCGGGTCGAACAGCCCGATGCCCGCCAGGTCCGCCGCTGCCAGCGACGCCGCGATGGCCGAGCCGACGCCGCCGCAACCGACCACCAGCGCGCGTGCCCCGGCGATGGCCCGCCCCTTGCGCTCAACCCCGCGGACGAAGCCGGCGCCGTCGAACATGTCGCCTAGCAGCGAGCCGTCGGGACGGTGCAGCACGGCGTTGCAGGCGCCGGCGATCTGCGCCGTCGTGGTCAGCTCATCGACCAGCCCCGCCGTCGTCACCTTGTGCGGCATCGTCACCAGCGCACCGCGCAGGTTCCTGATGCGGAATAGCGGCCGGAACAGGTCGGCGTAGTCACGGGGCTCGACGCCCAGGGGGACCACGACGGCGTCGATGCCCTGCGCCTCGAACCAGGGATTGTAGATCATCGGCGCCTTGAACGACTCGGTGGGCCAGCCGAGGTGGCCGATGACGGTGGTCTTGCCGGTGATCATGCTGAGTTGGCTCCTGACCGTGATGCGCGCGGCCTCTTTTCGGAGACCGTCATTGCGAGGAGCGGAGCGGCGCAGCAAGCCAGGGACTGTGCCTGCCGCCCCTGCATCGCCACGCCGCAGGAGCGGCTCGCGATGACATCCTCCTAGGCGCCGCGGGGATTAGACGTCGAAGAAAACGGTTTCGTGCTCGCCCTGCAGGTGGATGTCGAACACGTAGGTTGGCAAGTCGTCCCGCTCCTCCCGCCGTGCGATCAGCGTGCGTTGCAGGGCAGGGGCGCCGACGATGCGCAGAACCGGGTCCTGCGCGTTCAGCTCCTCCTCATCGGGGAAGTACATGCGGGTGGACAGGCCGATGTTCATGCCGCGCGACGCCAGCCACAGGTTGACGTGCGGCGCCATCGGCCGGCCGTGCCGCCCGGCTACGGGGCCGGGCTTGACGGTCTCGAAGCGGAATACCCCGGTCTTGAAGTCCGTGCCCGTGCGGCCCCAGCCGTGGAACGCCGGGTCAAGCTGCTTGTCCTGCTGGTCCGCCGGATGGTCGTAGCGGCCGACGGCATTGGCCTGCCACAGCTCCACCAGCACGTCGGTGCAGGCGGCACCGAGGCCGTCCAGCACCCGGCCCTCGATCCGGATGCGCTGGCCCAGGGTGTCTGGCCCGGCCAGGACGGGGCCGGTCGCCTGACTGAAGATGTCCAGCCCGGCCTGCGCGGGGATCAGGCCGATGTGGACGTAGGGTCCGGCGGTCTGGCTCGGCGTCTCGTGCAGGCGCGGCGCGGCGCCGGGTTCGATGAAGGCGACCATGCCGTCAGCTTTCTTGCAGCTTGTTCTCGAACACCGTCTGCCGGCGCCCGCGCAGCACGATGTCGAAGCGGTAGGCCAGGCTGTCCAGCGGCACCGCGGCGTCGAAGTCGAGCGTGGCCACCAGCCGCTGCCGCGCCGCCGGGTCGGGGATGGTGCCGAGGATCTGGTCGCGCGGGATCAGCGGGTCGCCTTCGAAGTACATCTGGGTGATCAGCCGCTGCGCGAAGCCTGTGCCGAACAGCGAAAAGTGGATGTGCGCCGGCCGCCAGGAGTTGACGAAGTTGCGGAACGGGTAGGCGCCGGGCTTGACGGTGCGGAAGGCGTAGTAGCCGTCGGCATCCGTCATCACGCGCCCGCAGCCGCCGAAGTTGGGGTCGATGGGGGCGAGATAGGTGTCGTTGACGTGGCGGTAGCGCCCGCCGGCGTTGGCCTGCCAGACCTCGACCAGCGTATGCGGCACGCCGCGGCCGTTCTCGTCGCGCACCCAGCCGTGCACGATGGTGCGCTCGCCGATGGGCTCGCCGCCGTGGGCGTAGTTCAGGATCAGGTCGGCATCGAGCTGCCCCAGGGTGTCTTGACCGAAGCGCGGCCCCGTGACCTCGGACAGCGAGTTCTGCAGGGACCATAACGCGCGGCGGGGGGAGCGCAGCGTCGTGCTCTTGTAGTCCGGCGTGAAGGCCGGCGGATGCTGGCGGCGGTCGCGCTGGATGAACTCGTCATGCGGCATCATGGGGGCTGGTCCTCCGCGGGTTACAGGAACAGGGTTTCGGCCGGGTGCTGCCGGGCCTGCACGGCGGCGCGGACGGGGGTGTTGGCGGCGCCGAACCCGGCGTAGCCGTCCTGGCGCTGCACGACCTCGAAAAAGAACCGCTCCCGGAAGGCGTCGGTGTAGAGGTGCCAGAACCGGCCGTCGCCGTCGCTGTCATACAGCAGGCCGTGGCGTTGCAGGTCGGCCAGCGCGGCATCGTCCAGGCCCCAGCGGGCGGCCAGATCGTCGTAGTAGTTGTCCGGCATCGGCAGCACCGGGGCGCCCAGGGCCTCCAACGCCGCAGCCGCGCGCCCGATGTCGGGTGCGGCCAGCGCGATGTGGTGCACCCCGGCCCCGGCGAAGGCCGACACGAACCGGCCCGTCGCGGTGCCCCGGCTCTCCGAGGCGTTCAGCGCCAGGCGCACGCCTCCGCCGGGGCTGACCAGGGCGCGGCTGCGGACGAGGCCATAGGGATCGGGCGTCTCCAGTTGCGGCTGCGGCGCCAAGCCGAACACCGCGCGCCAGAACAGCACGAAGCCGTCCATCCGGCCGGCCGGCAAGGCTTGCACCAAGTGGTCGATGCTGGTCAGCCCGGCTGGACTTGCCAGCCCGGCTGGACTTGCCAGCCCGGCTGGGCCGTCCGTCAGCAGGTCGAAATCATCTTCCCAGAACGGATGGCCGCTGTCCGGCCCGACCAGATAGACCAGCGTGCCATCGGGTGCACGGACGGCGGGGATGCGGCGCTCGCCGGCGCCGATCCGCTCCTGCCACGGCGGGCACAGCAGCGCCTCGGCCCGGGCCAGCGCCCCCGCCACGTCGTCCACCCGCAGCGCCATGGCGCAGACCGAGGCGCCATGCTGCTGGAAGTGTTCGGCGGCGGCGCTGTCCTGCTCCGCATTCAGCACCATGTTGATGCTGCCCTGCCGGTACAGCTCCACCGCCTTGGACCGGTGCCGCCCGGCATGGCGAAAGCCCAGGGCGCCGAGGAAGCCCGCCAACTCCGCGCCCGCAGCCTCGTCCACGGCGAACTCGAGGAATTCCACGCCGTCCAGCGCCGGGGCAGGGGGCAGGCCGGCGCCACCCCCGGCCTCGGCCTCCGTCAGGATCAGCGAGCGCAGCCCGTCGCGGGCGTTCAGCCGGGCCGGGGCAGCGCGGAAGTCGTCGTTGAACACCTCCAGCGACAGCGGCCCGGCATAGCCCGACGCCAGCACGGCGCGGGTGAAGCCGGTCACGTCCAGGTCGCCCTGCCCGGGGAAGTTGCGGAAGTGGCGGCTCCAGCTCAGCACGTCCATGGACAGGCGCGGGGCGTCGGCCAACTGCACGAAGAAGATGCGCTCGCCGGGCACCGCCGCCAGACCGGCCGGGTCGTCGCCGAGGGCCAGCGTATGGAAGCTGTCCACGACCAGCCCCAGCGCCGGATGCGCCGCCTGCTGCACGACCCGCCAGGCATGGCCCCACAGGCGGATGTGCCGGCCCCAGGACAGCGCCTCGAAGCCGATCCGCAGGCCGCGGCGGGCGGCGCGCTCGGCCATCTCGCGCAGGTCCGCGGCGGCACGGGCGTCGTCGTCCAGCGCCGCGGGCTGGGTGTTGCTGCACACCAGCAGCAGGTCGGCGCCCAAGGCCTGCATTACGTCGAACTTGCGCTCGGCCCGGTCCAGGTTGCGGGCGCGGGCCGGCTCTGGCATCGCCTCGAAGTCGCGGAACGGCTGGTACAGGTCGATGCCCAGGCCCAGGCTCTCGGCGGTGCGCCGCACGTCGGCCGGCGACCCGTCGAAGGCGAGCAGGTCGGCCTCCATGATCTCCACGCCGTCGAACCCGGCGGCGGCGGCGGCCTCCAGCTTCTCCGGCAGGCTGCCGCTCAGGGCGACGGTGGCGATGCACTTCCGCAGGGGGGCCATGCTAGCCTTCCTTCTCATCGATCAGCCGGGCCAGCCGGCGCAGCGCCAGCAGGTACCCCTGCGTGCCGAGGCCCGCAATGACGCCGTCGGCCCGCAGCGACACGTAGGAGTGGTGCCGGAAGGCCTCGCGCTTGTGGACGTTGCTGATGTGGACCTCGATCACCGGCGGCTCGAACGTGTTGAGGGCGTCGAGGATGGCGACGGAGGTGTGGGTGAAGGCGGCCGGGTTGATGGCGATGCCGCCGGCGTCCTCCCGCGCGGCGTGGATCCAGTCGATGATCTCGTACTCGCGGTTGCTCTGGTGGAAGCGCAGGTCCAGGCGCAGCTCGGCGGCCAGCGCCTGGCAGTCCCGTTCCACGTCGGCCAGGGTCTCGTGGCCGTAGATCTCGGGCTGGCGGCGGCCGAGCAGGTTCAGGTTCGGGCCGTTCAGGACATAGACCAGGCGGGTCATGCGGGGTTCCCAAGGTAGGCTGCCGTTACTGCAACGCGGCGGTCCGGAGCCGCAAGCATGATCCTGTCCGCTCCTGGAGCACCGCGCCGCAAGCGCGGCTCGCGATGACGGGATGGGCCGTTCAAACCAATGGGACCGTCATGTGCCGGATCATCGGCGCCGTGTCCGGCCGCACGCCGCGCCACCAGGCAAACGCCTCCGCCGCTTGCTCCACCAGCATGCCCACGCCATCCGCGAGCCGGCCTGCGCCGGAGGCCCGTGCCAACTGCAGGAACGGCGTCAACCCCTTGCCGTAGGCCAGCTCATACGCCAGGCATCCCGGCGCGAAGCTGGCCGCGGGAACTGGCGGCAGCTCGCCGAACAAGCTGGCAGAGGTGGCGTTCACCACGAGGTCGAACGGCGGTTGATCGGCCAGCTCGCCGTATCCCATGCCCAGCGCCATGCCATAGGGGTGGAACTCCGCCGCCATCTCCTGCGCCTTCCCGGCCTCGCGGTTCGCCATGACGAGCGTTGCCGGGGCAGCCTGCAGGAAGGGCAGTATGACGCCCCGCACTGCACCCCCGGCGCCGAGCAGCAGCACCCGCCGCCCGGCCAGGGAGAAGCCCAGGTTGCGCTCGATGTCGGTGAGCAGGCCGATGCCATCGGTGTTGTCGGCGACGGCCTCACCAGCCTCGAAACGCAGGGTGTTGACCGCACCGGCCAGCCGCGCCCGGTCCAGCAGCCGGTCCGCATAGGCGAAGGCGTCCACCTTGAAGGGCGCAGTGACGTTCATGCCCCGGCCGCCCGCTTCCCGGAACCGGTCCGCCTCCGCCGCGAAGCCGTCGAGCGGGGCCAGCAGGGGCACGTAGCTGATCGCCTGCCCCGCCGCCTGGGCAAAGGCGGTGTGGATCATCGGCGACTTGCTTTGGGCGATCGGGTTGCCGATCACCGCATACCGGTCCGCCATGCCGGCAGGGTCACACAAGGTCGGCCACCGTTGGCTTGGCATGCAGCATGCCGTCTCGCGCCAGCGTCTTCAGCCGGTTGGCGTGGTGCAGGCTGGCGTCCGCCGCCAGCGGGCTGACGCCGATCAGCCGCGCCGGGCGCACCCAGGCGTCCACCTGGGCCGCGATCACCAGGTGGCCGTCAAGCGCGGAAAGCACGCCGGGCACCGTGCTCCCCGGCTGGTCCTGCCCAGTCCGCACCGAGATGTCCGTGCCGCCGTTCAGCGTATAGCGCTGCGCGGCGTCGTCGTGGATCAAGATCATGCAATGATAGGGACCATATCGATGTGCTGGCCCTTGCCAGAATTAGCGCGTCCCAGCAACGCCGCACACAGCGCCGCCACGCCAGGGGTGCCAGTGTACTACCTGCGCATTCAGTTGAGTGTGGACCACGGGCTTCCCGCTCGCCGCCACCGTCGTGCCATGGCCACGCATCGGCGCGACCGTGCGGTACCGCAGCGTGACTGCCAGGTCCATGATCAGCCAGGGCTGCTCACAGGTCGCGCCGGTCAGTGCTGGCCCATGCTCACAGGTCCGGCCGGCGCGCCCCAGGAGTGCCGTCGACCGTGCCGTGGGCGACCCCTTACTTCAGATGCTGGGCAAGCAGCTTGTTCATCTCGAACATCGTGGCCTGGTCCTTGCCGAACACCTTGCGCAGCTTGTCGTCCGCGACGATGACCCGGCCGTCGTCCGGGCTCTGCAGCTTGTGCGCCTTGATGTACACCCAAACCTTGCTGACCACCTCGCCGCGCGCCATCGTTCCCTCGCCGACGATGGCTGCCAGGTCCTCCGAGGGTTGCAATGGCTGCTGCAAGGCATTGGGCTTGTGGCCGGGCTTCGGCTCCTCGACCTTGGTGCCCTTCGGCGGGGCTTCGGAGGCTGCGGTCTCCGCCTTCGGGGTTTTCGTCGTGGCATCCTTGGTGGTCTTCGGGCTTTTGGTCGCCGTTGGGGTCTTGGTCACCGGATTCGCTCCATGCTTCACTCTGCTATGTCCTGTAGTATCGACTGGGCGACTTCGCCAGTGGCGCGGCTTAATCGCCCGCCCCCGATAGGACAAAGGGTGGAGGACGCGATGGCGCCCGGGGCCGTGTCGTCATCGTCCCGCACCTAGCCGGTCCGGCCGGGTGCGGGCAAGGTCGGCGACGATGGCATGCGCGGGTGGGCAGGACGAACAGCCCGGCGACGTGAACAGCTCCACGACCACAGGACGGGTGGCGGACGGACGGGCTGCGGGCTGCGCGAATGCGGGGCCAGGCACCCGCTGCAAAGAGCGAGCCAACGAGCGTGCATAAGCAGCCTTCTTCATCAAACGGAATGCCCCGCCACGGGCCGTGGGCACGGCTGCGTGATCCGGCAGCATGCAAATCCTGGTATCCCCCCTAGCGGCAGGGTTGCAGGGCTGGGGCCCTCCGTACCGGCCCGGCAGGCCTGGGCTGCCACCTCGTCCGCGTCGAGCCGCTGCAGGAACTCGTCATAGGCCGCGCGCACCTCGGCCGTAGCACGCGACTGCCGCAGGGCGGCCAGGGCGCCGTTCAGGGACGCCGCGATCAAGGGACATTGCCTCCGCTCGGGCTTGGCCGCCTAGTGGAATGGCCGCACGATGCCCATGCGGA
>JAABUQ010007737.1_pt1 | contig 15416 bp, 14 predicted proteins | sample 5560001 | NCBI WGS metagenome assembly JAABUQ01 (sample SAMN10711888, study PRJNA513371) | rock metagenome | isolation source: Antarctica rocks | place: Antarctica: Victoria Land, Finger Mt nord | collected 2015-12-18 | reverse complement strand
TGGGCGGAGCGCAGCAACTCGACGCGCTCGTTGGCGCGGACCTTGGCGAACACGTCGGTGGTGGTCGGCATGTAGGGTGCCCGGCCGATGTCGATCGAGATCCGCAGGGTCGGCGGGGGCCGCGACCGTAACGCCTTCATCAAGCTGCCCTGGCGGTTGCATGGTAACGAGGAGCACTGGGTGCCCCCGCTGCTGCTCGACGTCAAGCGCCGGCTCGACCCGGCCAAGAACCCGTTCTTCGCCCACGCCGAGGTCCAGCTCTTTCTCGCCCTGCGCGACGGCCGGCCCGTGGGACGCATCAGCGCCCACATCGACCGCCACCTCAACGAGTTCCAGGACAACCGCTGGGGGCTGTTCGGCTTCTTCGCCTGCGAGGACGACCCCGCGGTTGCCGGCGCGCTGCTCGAGGCCGCGGCCGCCTGGTTGTCGGAGCGCGGGCGCGACACCATGGTCGGTCCCATGGACTTCACCACCAACGACGAATGTGGCGTGCTCGTCGACGGCTTCGACCGTACCCCGACGATCCTCAACCCGTGGACGGCGCCCTACTACCCGGGCCTGCTGGAGGGCGCGGGGCTGACCAAGGCGATGGACCTCTACATGTACGACCTCTACCTCGCCACCCAGAACGTGCATCCGGCGCTCTGGGAGATGGCGGCCAAGGTCGAGTCCGAGCACGGCGTGACGGTCCGCAAGTTCAACAAGAAGGACCTGTTCAACGAGGTGAGCCGCTTCCTGGAGGTCTACAACGCGGCCTGGGAGCGCAACTGGGGCTTCGTCCCCCTCACCGAGGAGGAGGTGCGCGTCTACGCGAAGGACCTCAAGCCGGTGCTCGACGAGAACTGGGCGTTCATCGCCGAGAAGGACGGCGAGACCGTTGGCGCCGCGCTCACCCTGCCTGACTACAACCAGGTGCTCTCACATCTCAACGGCCGGCTGCTGCCCTTCGGCTGGCTCAAGGCCCTCTACTACCGGCGCAAGATCGACCGGGTGCGCGTGTTCGCCCTCGGCGTCAAGCGCGAGTACCAGCACACGGGAATCGCCGCCAAGTTCTACCGAGAGCACTTCGACTCGGCCGAGAGCACCAACCAGAGTGGCGGGGAGATGGGCTGGATACTCGAGACCAACGAGGCGATGAACCGCGCCATGGAGGGCATGGGCGGCAAGGTGGTCTCCACCTACCGCGTCTTCGAGCGCCCCCTCTGACTGGGCCGCGGGGCGCGCTCGCCCGCGGGTCGCGGCACGGGTGAGCCCGGTAGGGCGCTGATGACCGGGACGGGCAGCTGCGCCACCCAGTTGCCCGAAGCGTCCCGGTAGTCAAGGCGGAAGCTGGTGCGGGCTGGCAGGGTGGCGAAGCGCTGGACGCTGCTCTGCCCGTCGAGGGTGAGCTGGACGTCGGGCGGACCCATCAGGCTCGGCGCCACGGTGCTCACCGGCCGCCAGGGCCCGCGCCCGAGCCGCCGCTCGAAGCGGATGACGTGCGGGCCGGAGCCCAGGCGCAGGCGGGACCACAGCATCACCCGACCGCGCGTGCTGCGCTCGGCGAACAGCCCGGCGATGAAGCTGCGCTCGGCCAGCTTGGGCTGTCCGTCGCCCCGTTCGAGGCCGGTGTAGTACTGGCCGAACGGCCGGACCGTGTTGGAGACGACCACGCTGCCGGGTGGCTGGTCGCGCAGCAGAAACTGGGCGAAGCTCTTCACCGCCGGCACGCGCTGGGAGACGTACTCGGCCCACGTGATCCATTGCGCCTGCTGGCTCTGGCTCAGGGGCGCACGCCCGGGCGTCGCGGTGGTCTCATAGCCGAACTCCGTCGAGTAGATCCCTCGCAGGGCGGGAGCCAGGCGGCCCATGGCCACGAGGCGGTTCAGGGTGGCCGACAGCTTTGGCAGGTCGGCCACCAGTCCGTTGTCGGGTTCGCCGGCCGGGCTGCGCAGGTCGGGCCTGGTCACGGGCGCGTAGGGGTGGTGGCTCCAGCCGTCGCCGGGGATGGGGGAGAAGTGGCGGCAGTCCCGGCTTCTCAGCGGCTGGAAGTGGGCGTCGACACAGGCCAGGGCGCGCAGGAAGCGCAGCGGCGGTACCGGTCCGCGGGCCCGATAGCTCCCGGTCGAGGCGGTGGCGCCGACGAGGATGGTGGTGTCGGGGCGGACCGCCTTGATGGCTGGGTAGGCGGCGGAGACCATACGCCGGTAGATCGTTGCGCTCTGCGGGAATGGGCCGCCGGGAGCCCGAACCCACTGGGGCAGGAGCAGACCGGGCTGGTTGGGCTCGTTCCACAGGGTGAAGCGCTGGACCCGTGGCAGCGGCCCAGGAGGCGGGGGCGGCTGGGCAACGGGCTGGGCCGCCGGGGTGCCGAACAGCGCGTCGAGGAGCTGCTGGTCGGCGCTCGGGGGTGGCGGGGCCGGAGCCGGGCCGCTCGGCGGGGCGGGGACGGCCCAGCTCCCGCTGTAGCGTCGGACGACGGCGACGGCGAAGTCGCGAAACGCCCGGGGGTCGACGTTGGTCCGCGCTCGCCCAGCCTGGCTCTGGGTGGTTGCCCACAGGGGCGCCCAGAAGCCGATGTCGACCATCGCGTTCAGGCCCGCCTGCCGGGCGGCGGCCACGGCATTGTCAAGCCCGCGCCAGGCGTCCTGATCGTAGGCGCCGGGGTCGGTGGCGTCGAAGGCGGGGCGGGGACGGGCGTCGGGGCCGCGGGTGAGCAGCGACCAGTTGGCGGTGAGCCGCACGGTGTCGACGCCCAGAGCGCGCAGCCGGGCCATCGCGGCGCGCACCTGGTCGGGCGATCGGTCCAGCAGCGATCCGTCGTCCTGGACGATGGTCTCCAGCCCGGGCTGGGCGTGCGCCGGCGCGCTGGCGCCGGCGAGCGCGGCGGCGGCCAGCACGAACGCGAGCGCACCGCGCCGCGTCCGGCCCGAAGGCCCTTGTCGATGACCGCGCTGCCGGGGCATCCGCACAGTGTGGCTGGTCGGGCGGCCGACCGCGAAGCCCCTCCGCCCGCGGGCGTAGACTCCGGCGGCGTGGAGACCCTTCCGGCTGTAATCGAGATCCGCCCGCTGGAGGCCGAGGAGCAGCTCGAGACCGAGCTCGAGCACCGCGGTGGTCCGGCCCCCCTGCCCGCGGTCCAGACCGCGGCCCTGGTCGCCGGTGGGTTCGTGGCCGGCGCAGCCACCGTCGCCCTCGTCCGGTACGCCGCCGGGCGCCCCGGTCGGCGTGAACCCCGACGCCCTGACCGGCGGCGGGTGGAGGTCGTCTCCAGCCGATCGTTCATCGTCGACGTCCACGTGATCGATCACCGGTGAGCCGGCCGAGCGCGGACGTCTCAGTCCGCCCGGCTCCCGGCGGTGAGGTCTCACTGGAGGTCCGGGCGGTGCCGCGCTGGCCCCTGCGCCTTCCTCGGTCCTCGGGCGCTGACGGCGTCCTGCGGGCCCGTTCCGGGACGCTGCGCCGGCTGCTGCACGTCGACGGGCGCCCGGTGTGGCTCACCGCGCGCCAGCCGGCGAGCGCAGTCATCGTGCTGAGCGCGCGCGCCGCCGGCCGCGACGCCGCCGAGTACGGGATCGAGCGCATGCGCTTCGCCCTGGGCGTCGACGACGACCTGCGGCCCTTCCACGAGCGCTTCCGCCACGACGGCCTCATCGGCCGTGCGCTGCGTGCGCAGCCGGGGCTGCGGATGCGCCGGAGACCCGAGCCCTTCGAGGCGCTGGCCTGGGCCATCTGCGAGCAGCTCATCGAGTTCGACCGCGCGGCCGCCATCGAGCGGCGCATCGTGGGCCAGCTCGGCCGGCGCTGCGGCTGCTGCGGGTTGCGCGACCTCCCGACCGCCGCCGTGCTGGCGGGCACCGCCCCCGCGCAGCTCTGCGCGCTGGACCTCGCCCCGCGGCGTGCCCTCGCCCTCGTCCGCGCCGCCCGCGAGGTGGCGGCCGGACGGGTCGATCTCCACGCCGACGATCCCGAGCGCGGCTGGCGGCGGCTGCGGGCCATCCCCGACATCGGGGCGTGGACGGTCGAATGCCTGGCTACGCTGGGTCAGGGCCGCAACGACGTCCTCCCGGCCGGCGACCTCGCCTACCGCAAGCTCGTGGGGCGCCTGCGCGATGGACACCCCGCCGCGCGGGCTGCGGAGGAGGAGGTGCGCGAGCTCTTCGCGCCGTATCACCCGTGGGCCGGATTGGCCGGGGCCTACGCGCTGCGCGCGCGCAGGGTGCGCGGCACGCTCGCCATGGCCGCCTAGCTTTCTCGTGGCGGTCAAGCTTGGCCCCCACACCGTCAGACGTTGAGAACGCGAGCGAAAGGACGAACATGCACGCCGTGTTGACCGAGGTAGACGTCAGGGGGGTTGAGCGCGAAGCGGGAATCAACGCCCTGCGGGAGCGAATCGTCCCGGCGGTGAGCCAGATCCCTGGATTCACGTCAGGTGTCTGGCTCACCGGCGACGAGAACGACCGGGGGCTCTCCCTGATGCTGTTCGACAGCGAGGAGAAAGCGCAGGCCGCAGCGGGCCAATTCCCGGTGGGAACCAATCCGCATACAGGAGTCACGATCACGCGCTGCGAGGTGCGCGAGGTTGCCGTGAGCGTCTGAGGCCCGTCCACCGCGGGACGGCGGATGGACCACTCGAGCAGCTCAGATCCCCTGCCCCGGGAGGAACTCGGCGGGCTCGCCGTTGGCCAGGCGCTAGTGACGGCCACCCGCGGCATCACCGCCAGCGCGATCCTCGACCTCGGCACCGGGTCGGGAGAAACAGCTCGCAGGGTCACGTGGTCCGTGTCATCGCCCTGAGTTCCTCGACGTGATGGCCGAGGGCGGCTAACGTGATCGCTATGAGCGACGGCCTGCGCTTCACTATCCGCTACTCAGACGGTGGAGAGGGCTGGACCATGGCCCAGGTAGAGCAGGTCCCCGGCGCGATCAGCCAGGGGCGCACCCGCGCGGAGGCACGCGAGAACGTGACCGACGCGTTGCGGCTCATGCTCAAGCCCGAGCCGGACGAAACCGCCGATCCAGATCGCGAGCCGCTCGAGCTGCCCTTGGCGTCTTGAAGCGCCGCGCGCTGGAGCGCCATCTGCGCGAGCACGGTGCCGAAGCGTTCGAGGAGGGCGCCAACCACACGAAGTGGCGCGGTCCCACCGGTGGGCGCTCCGTTGTCCCGCGCCACAACGAAATCGGCTCGGGCATCGCTATCGCGATCTGCAAGCAGCTCGGCGTCCCCAGGCCGTCCAACCCGCGCTGATCGCCGCGCCTGTCCGCGTCAACCGTGCATCGGGTTGTCTGTGACAGCTCCGGCGGGCGCGGGTGCGCGCGGCGAGCGAGCAGCTCGCCGCCCGAGAGGAAAGTCGCTCACATCGCCGTCGCCGGCGAGTCGAGGGCTGCGCCCCCAGCCCCCTGGGCTGCCGAACAGCCCGGGCACACGTGAGAGGGGGGCCATACGCGCTGCGCGCGGGGCATGCGGCGCGGGGGGAGCTGGCCATGGCCAGCTCCGGATAAGCGCTCACTGCCGCAGCGCCCACCCATGCGGCACCGACGCTGTCAACGACAGCCCGCCAAAGCGCCGCAGATGCAGCGTTAGAGACCTCCCGCACCAACGTCTCATAGGACTTGACCACCATCAACGCACTACGTAATGGCACCGTCGTGATCGTCGGGCGCCCGAATGTCCGCGCTGTGGTCTCCCACCCGCGGCGGCGCAATCGGGCCACGATGCGAGCGGGGATCTCCCGCCAGCAACACGACCAAGGTTGCGTACCCCACAGGCGAAGCGCCTGCGTCGCGCGGGAGCGGGCGCACGCCGATGTAGGGGCGGGTGACCAACGGGGCGAAGTTCGTTCCAGGCCCGCCCTCGGCATACGGCACAAGATGCTATGCTTCAACGATCGACTCCACGCATCCCTACTTCATCGCCTGGGCCTTCCTCGCAGCAACTTCCTTTGAGCCACATGCAGCCGTCGACGCTCTGCTCCTAACCGTCGGGGTCCTGGTCGGCCAGGCGGTTCGTCGGTCGCGGCGGCTTGAATAGTTGGCCAGTGAGCTTGCGGCCTCCTCTCCGGTCCCTGTGCCCACCACCCAGCCACCCGCCGCAAGGCGGGCTCCGTTGAAGGCAGGCGCGCCCTCGGCGAAGTCGAGAACAAGCGCAGACCACCGGCGCCCTACGCCTTACGGGCCCCGGCTCCGTTGCACGTCCCTACGAGTTGACACGTCCGAGGACTGATGTCAGATAGTCGCAGCGACCGCGACACCACTCTCAACCGAATCGAGGAGGATGCAAGCATGGCGTTGGATCTGTTGAAGGCCCTGAGAGAGGGCCTGTCCGGTGACCCGGTACGGGATCGGCCCGCGGGCATCGAGGTACGGCTGGACCTTGAGCCCGCCGGTGGCCTTCCGGTCCAGCCACCGTCCTATGACGGTGCGCTGGAGATCCATCCGCGGCACATCGATGGTGAGCCACGAGCGGTGATCGAGCTCGACAGCGTCGGGTCGTCGGCCAACCGCTTGGAGGGAGTGCTCCTCGAACTGCATCGAAACGGTGACTACCCGCTTCCGGTGTCCACCACCACGGTCGAGCCGACGACCGGGCCCGCGGTAACGATCTCGACGCTTGAGATGCCGCATCGCGTCTTCGACGCGTGGCTACGCCTGTCGAACGAGGAGGATGGGAACCGCAGGTTCGAAGACAGCGAGCTGGGACAGGAGCTGTCGCTTGCCCGCGAGTCCGCGCTCGATCCTCTGCTCGAGGCCTCTACCCACGACCTGCTGTTCGGAGCCTGGGACTCTCACCGGAAAGGCCCCCACGGTCAGGTGCGGCTCGGGCGCAGCCTGACGACGACGTTGATAGGACTGGATCCGCTGCCGCAGGCGCAATTTGCGGCAAGACGAGATCCGCTCAACCTCGGTGAGGCCAGTGACCTGCCCAGGGGAGCGAAGAAGCTCTCGGAGCAGGGGCTTAGCTCCATCCCACCACAGAAGAGAGTCCCGACACCTGTACAGGGCGAACGCTACGAGAGCCTGAACGGAGGCGTTTCCATCACTGAGGGCCGCTACCTGGGCTTCCTCTCCTTCGCCGCTCTGAGAAGGCTCGGCTTCGAACGCTACGACGCTACCAACGTGCGAGTGCTGCTTGCGACCCTCGGCCTCTACACGCTCACCCTACGGGCCGCCGACGGCTGGGATCTCCGTGCCCGGTGCGCGCTAGTGCCGAAGGGTGACCTGCACCTGGCACTCGTCCGGCCCCGTGGGGAGCGAGAGAACTTCTCCCTTTCGCTGGAAGAAGCCCGAGGCCTCTTCTCCGATGCCGTCATGCAGGTCGGGGTAACGGATCGAAGCGTCAACCTCCGCGCCGGCGAAACGCTCAACGGGCTGATTGACAAGGCAGTCGCCACCGGTCGCGAGTAGGAGCCCCACCGTGAAGATCACCGTTTGGTTTCCCCTTGGCGTGTACCACGCACAGTCGCAAACTCGCTTCGACGAACCCGAGTGGCCCCCACACCCGGTCCGGCTGATCGGAGCACTCACCGCGGCTGCACATTCGCCGGGGCGGGCTGACACCGATGGGGAACGCTTGGACCACGACCTCGCACTGCTCCGGAAGCTTTGCGATGCGCCCCCTCCAGCTATCGCAGCGCCCGACGCGGTCCCGATCAGCGACGTGCCCACGGACGGCGAGGCAGTGATGGTTACTGGCGCGACGCGCTGGGCGCCTCGCAACTACTTCACGACAGGAAGGGAGCAGGCCCGAGTCCAGAAGGTGGGTGTAGCCGTCGGTGACCGGCGGGTCGAGTTCGACTGGCCGACGCTCGCGCTTGATCCCACGGAGGTGGAACGGCTGTCGAGCCTGGCGGACGATGTCAGCTTCCTTGGTACGACCCGCTCGCCCGTGCTGGCAACAGTGAGTACTGACTCGAACGGTGCCCTGGGTCCAGTCTGGAAGCCAGTACAGACTTACACCGCCGGAGGAGCGCCAACGGTCGCGGTTCGGGTCCCGGACCCGACCACGCTCGACGCGTTCAACCGCCGTCATGAGGCTCGGCGCAGCTCGAAGGCCGGCGTGGAAGCCGCCACGGCAGTCGTGCCCGGGATTCGCATCGGGCGCGAGGTGGCATACGTCCATTCCTCGTCCGAGGCCGACCTGACAAGCGCCATCGACCCCCGCTGGTGGGGGGACATGATCGTGCTCGCGATCGACAAGGACAGGAGCGAGGTGGTCCCAAGCTCCGGAGCCTCTTACCTGTTCGCCCGCGCGGTGCGAACCGCGCTCTTGAGTGCCTACGACGCCGCCGGAAAGGCTGGGGAGGCGCCCGCGATCCTGCGTGCGCGCGGCACCGAGGCCCACTGCGCGGTCGTGGCGCTGGCCGATGTGTGGCATGAACGCGCAGGAGGGCAGATCAAGGGGGTGGCCATCCTGCTCCCCAGCTCTGAACGTGCCGACGACGTGGCGCTGCAACGCTTACAGGTAGAACGCGGCCTTGCCAATCTCGTCGGAGACGCCGGAGGCGTGCCGCAACGGTACGTGGGGATCCCCGAGGCCGGTCGAATTTGGCTCAAGCTCCCGAATCCCAGCGAAGCGGCCCTCAAGACGCTACTGAAGCGGACATACCGGGCGACCGCGGCTTCCTGGCTGAGCGTCACTCCGGTGGTTCACGCGAGGTGGCGAAAGGGCGCCCGTGAGACGCTGATGGACCAAGTGGCCCTTGACTGCTCCCATGCCGGACTGCCCCGACCAGCCCAGGTAGAGGCCCTTCGGGGCGCGGCCTTCCCGGGCGCAGCGAGCCGGTCCGTGCCGATCGAGCGAGTGCCCGAGCCCTGGCGCAAGTCGCTCGGAGGGCCTGCGAGCCACTTACGCATCACGTTCGCCTCGCCTGTAGCCGGACCGGTGTTGCTGGGACGGGCACGCCACTTCGGCCTCGGCCTGTTCGTACCCGCCCCCGACGCCTCGGGGTCGTTGGGCCGACAGGATCGTACGAAGACCCCGTGATCTCGTTCGCCCAGTTCACCACGGCGGTTTACGGCGATCGCACTCCCTACCCCTGGCAGCAGCGCTTCGCCGAGCGCTGCGCGAGTGGCTCGCCGCCTTCTACAGTCGGCGTCCCGACAGGCTGCGGCAAGACCACGGTGGTCGACGCGCTGGTGTGGGCGTTGGCCAGGCAGGCCGACCGGCCGCCGTCCGAACGGACCGTCGGCGCGCGAATCGTGTGGGCGATCGACCGCAGGATTCTCGTCGACGAAGTTCATACTCATGCCAGCGCCCTCGCCGAGCGCCTGCGGATCGCTCGGGATCAGACGGAAGATCCACTTCATGAGACGGCCGTACGGCTGTCGGCCATGGCGGGCGAGGTGCCTCTGGTGGCGACGCGTTGGCGCGGGGGCATTCCCACCGACCGTTCGCTCCGCCCGCCCGCCCAGCCACAGGTCATCACCAGCACACTCGCGCAGGTGGGATCGCGACTGCTTTTCCGCGGCTACGGAGTAGGCCGAGGGTCGCTCTCGGTCGAAGCGGGATTGGCCGGGTGTGACACAACGATCTGTCTGGATGAGGCGCACCTCACCGAGCCCTTCCGCCAGACGGTCACCGCGATCAGGGCTCGTCGCGCGGACACCGAGGGGGGATTGGCTCTCCCGGGGCTCGGGCTGATCACGCTGACAGCGACTCCGGGAGACCACCTGCGCGATGACGCCGTGCTGCTCGAGGCGGATGACCGTGAGGGGCCGGAACTCAAGCGGCGGCTCAAGGCCGATAAGTGGGCCCGCCTGGAGGAGGGCCCTCCAACCGAGCGAGAGCGCGTGAGCTTGATTGCCGAGAAGGCAGCCGCTCACCTAGCGCACGGCGCACCAACGGTGGCTTGCGTCGTGAACACGGTCAGGCGCGCTCGGGCAGTCTTCGACGTGCTTGGGCTAGAGCTTCGCGGCCATGACGTCGATCTCGCCCTGCTGATCGGTCCGCAGCGCCCGGCAGACCGGGAGCGCCTGCTGGACGAGCACGGGGATCTACTGTTTGGCCGCAGGTCTTCGGAGCGCCCGCTCGTGTGTGTCGCCACGCAGACGTTCGAGGTGGGTCTGGACGCCGACGTGGCGGCGATGGTGACGGACTCGGCGTCGGCGTCCGCGCTCGTGCAGCGACTCGGGCGGCTCAACCGCGGCGGCCACGGCACCGGACAAGCCACCATCGTTCGGGACGCGGACACATGGCTGTATGAAGCCGACGAGCTGCTCGCTTGGGAGTGGCTGCAGTCCCGCCGGCGCGCCGATGGCAGCGTGGACGTCTCCGTCGCCGCGCTTGAAGCCGACCAATCGCGCCCCCTCCCCGCTCGCGGACGTTCGGCGCCTTCTCTGACACCTGCCGTCCTCGACCTGTTGGTCCAGACCAATCCGCAACCGGGCCGCTGGCAGGAACCGGACGTCGAGGGGCTCCTCCGCGGCGCCGAGGAGCAGACGGCCGCCGACGCGAGGGTCTGCTGGCGGTGCGACTTGCTCCCCACCGTCCAAGATCCCGCCGCCAGGGGATACCGAGAGATGCTGCTCGAGTTGGTCCCGCCCCAAGAGCAGGAGCAGCTCACGCTGAGCGTCAAGGCGGCGGGAGCCTTGCTCGCGGCACGCTACTCACCAGAAGCCAAGCCAGGCAAAGCCACGATGATCGCGCTGTCTGACTCCGACGTGGAGGGAGAGACCGAGCCCGCCAGGGTTCCGGAGCCACGATCCCCGGGTCTCGCAGCCCCGTTCTTGGTCATCCGCCGGGGAGAGACCCTGCACGGGACAATGCTCGCCATGGAGGACGCGAAAGTGACGCCCGGGGCGTTGCAGCCAGGGGATGTCGTCGTGCTGCCAACGCAGGCCGGAGGCGTCGACGAGCATGGATTGGCGCCGGCTGGCCCGAGGGATTCGCCCAGGGCCGCTGAGGTCGGCGATGTGGCGGGCGATCGACGTCCAAGGCCCGGAAGGGACCGGGAGATGCCGGACCTGGTTCCCGTTCGGCTCTCCGCCGCCGCCCTGGGTGAGGGGCATCTGGCGAAATGGCCCCAAGTCCGGATGAGGTGCCGAGCCGTGACCGATGGCATCACACCGCGCGACGGCGCGGGGAGCATCGCAGATCTCATCCGCAAGTTGGCTCGGATGCTGCCGGATCACGACGCGCTATCGCTCCTCACACCGGAATCGCTGGCGGAGCGGCAGGAGCCGATCCGCGTGCTCCTGCGGGCGATCGGGCCCGTGGGGGAAGACGAATTGCCTAGGTTGGACGAGCGTGAGGTCGAGGCTTTGGAGGGGGAAGACCAGGAGGACATCGGCGCCAAAGGTGATGAGGCGGCGGAGGACCTGTCGCCAGACACAGGAGCCGCTCCCCGCCGGTCAGACCTACTTGAGCGAACATGGGTGCTCATCCCGGTCGCCGATAGGGAACGCGAGCGCCAATGGCGCGACAGCGACTATCCCTCACCGACCCTTGCGGCTCATGCGACAGCGGTCCGATCCCAGGTGGAGGAGTTCACCGCGGGGAGTGGCCTTCCCAGCTCGATCTGCTCGGCGTTGTCATTGGCCGCTGCTGCCCACGACCACGGCAAGGCGGACCCCCGCACGCAGGCCTTCTTCCACGGTGGAGTCAGCCCACTGGGAATCGAGCCAATCGCCAAGAGCGTGTTCGGAACGAGCGATCCGCGCACCGAGCGGCTGGCACGTGCGAGCGCCGGGCTTCCACGAGGGCTCCGGCACGAGATCGCATCGGTCGCCGTCCTCTCCGAGTGGCTGGCCTCTGAGGCAGGCAAAGCCGGCGACATCGATGCTGACCTGGTCCTACATCTAGTGGCTAGCCACCATGGACAGGGCAGACCGGTTCCGCGGACCCCCAGCGGTGGAGACGAGGCACGTCCGTTCCATGTCGCCGCGGTGGGGATCGAAGGGACTGCGGTCGGTGATGGTCAAGACGGATGGGTTGGTGGAGAGTGGCTGAGGCGATTCTGGCGCGTCGTGGACCGGTACGGCGAGTGGGGCACGGCGTACCTCGAGGCACTCCTTGTAACGGCCGACCGAACGGTCTCGGCGCGAGGAGGCTGAATGGCGCTGGAGCTCTCATGGATGCCCCCGGAAGCCCCGTACATGCCGGTGGCCACCGCAGGGCTCCTCTCAGCGCTCGATCAGGCCGGTCACCCGGCGACCGCCCACTGGCGGGATACCCGCGATCGACTTCAGCTATGGCTGGATGCAGACCTTACACCCGAGGAGTTGGGGTTGGCGCTGGCCGAGGCCGAATGGCCCTGCCTGGCCAAGATCCCTTGGCCACCAGGCACGAACACCCAGGGTGCTCAAGCGATCAAGCCGGTGCTTGAACAGCAGGGAGCCCCGGCAAATGCTTTCCGCGCGATGGTCACCGCGGCCCCGGCGACCGAGGCCAGGTTCCTGAGGGCTCTTCTCACGGACGGGGTCCTCGACCACAAGGGGATCCCGTCGCGCAGCCGCCTCCTTCGGGGTGTCAAGTCGGACTTATCCGGGGTGGCAAACCGACCGAAGGCAGTCACCGCCGCGCACCTGACCGTTGAACTCTCCAGTGGTCCCGATTTCCGCAAGGGCGCTTCGGGCCTTGGCCTGGGCCTAATCCCCGAGATACAGACCTTCGGTGGGACAACCGGTCCTTCCGCGTCAACGGTGGGGTCCTATTCGCCGCTGCTGTACCTCTTGCTCTGGCTGGGGTTGATGGCACTCCCGCCTGTTGGGGTGTCACGTGGTTGGGCCCGCAGCGTTGGCGGTCCATTGGTGACCGGGCCCGACGTACTGTCGTGGCCAGTGTGGCGAGTACCTGTCGGGCTGAGGGCCCTGCGCTCACTCTTCTGCCTCGATGCGATCCACACGGAGGAACCTCAGCTGGACGCGCTAGCCCAGCGTGGCGTCACGGCGGTCTATCGCGCCCGTGCCGTGGAGCTAAGCACGATGGTGGCCGTGTACCGGTGGGGCCAGCAGGTCGCCCGGTAAGGGATGCATGGCTGACCCACGCCCCACCGCCCCCACCGGAGCCGCCACCCCGGACCTCATTCCCGCCCGGATGCTCAACGAGCACGTCTACTGCCCGCGGCTGGCCTACCTCGAGTGGGCGGACGGAGGCTTTCGCCACAACGCCGATACCGTAGAGGGCACCTACGCACATCGGCGGGTCGACGTCGAGCGCGGCAGCTTCCCGGCCCCAGAGGAGGAGGCCGGGGATGATCCTCCGCGCCCGAGCACGTCGGTCACGCTCAGCTCGGAGACGCTTGGGCTCACCGCCAAGGTCGACCTGCTGGAGCACGATGGCAACGCCGTCACGCCAGTGGAGTACAAGCGCGGCAGGCCTGCGCCCGGCGACGTTCCCCTGCACGACCCCGAGCTCGTGCAGCTCTGCGCCCAGGTGCTCTTGCTGCGTGACGCGGGTTACACGGTCGAGCGTGGCGAGGTCTACTTCGCGGAGACGCGCACCCGGCACACCGTCCTCATCGACGACGCACTTGCCGCGCGTACGCTCGCCGAGCGAGATCAGCTGCGAGCCAACGTGGAACGCCACCAAGCTCCTCCGCCTCTGGTGGACAGCCCAAAGTGCCCGCGCTGCTCGCTGGTCAGCGTCTGCCTGCCCGACGAGACCAACCTCATACGCGGAGCGAGCGAGCACGTCCCGCGGCGCCTGATCGCACCAGACTCACCGGCCACTCCCTTGTATCTCACCACGCCGGGGTCGCGTTTGACTAAACGCGCGGGCAGGGTGGTGCTGATGGAGGATGGAGCGGAGGTCGCGAGCCGCCGCCTCATCGACATTTCCCACGTAGCTGTCTTCGGGAACGTGTCGCTGGGCAGCGCCGCGATCCGTGCTTTCCTCGAGGCCGGTGTGCCGGTGCTGTGGCTGAGTGGCCGCGGATGGCTCAGCGGATTCGCGACGGGCATGCCGGGCCAGAACATCGAGCTGCGGATTCGCCAGCATCGCGCGGCGGCGGTCGGCGCGCCGGCGACGGCGGCAGGCTTCGTCGCGGGGAAGATCAGGAACTGCCGCACGCTGATCCGCCGGCATGGGGGAGCGGACGCGGCACCGGCGGTCGCCCAGCTCGCGGACTTGGCGCGGGCGGCCGAGCAAGAGCCGGACATGCAGTCCCTGCTCGGGCTCGAGGGAACCGCGGCACGGATCTACTTCGAGCAGTTCGGCCGGTTGATCGCCACGAGCCGCAGCATGGGCGATTTTGACTTCGACGGCCGCAGCCGGCGGCCTCCACGCGACCGGCTCAACGCGCTGCTGTCGTTTGCCTATGCCCTGCTCACCAAGGATGCGACCGCCGCCACCATCGCCGTCGGGTTCGAGCCCTATCTGGGGCTCTACCACCGGCCCCGCTTCGGACGCCCGGCTCTGGCGCTAGACCTCGCCGAGGAGTTCCGGCCGCTCGTCGCCGACTCGACGGTGCTCACCGTCGTGAACAACGGTGAGATCCGCAAGGAGGACTTCGTCGAGCGCGCGGGTGCGGTTGCTCTGTCGCAGACCGGCCGGCGAAAGCTGATCGCCGCGTACGAGCGGCGGATGACCGGCGAACTGCGCCATCCGTTGTTCAAGTACCAGGCGAGCTATCGTCGCTGCTTGGAGATTCAGGCCCGGCTCCTCGCAGCGACCCTGCTGGGCGACGTGCCGGGCTACCGACCCTTGACAACTCGCTAAGGAAGATGGCGGACCGGAGTCGCTTCCTGCTCACCTACGACATCCGGCACCCGCGCAGGCTGAAGCGGGTGCATGGCGTCGCCAAGGACTACGGCGAGCCGCTTCAATACTCGGTGTTCGTCTGTGACCTGACACGGCTCGAGCTCGTGGACATGCGCACGCACCTGCTGGAGGAGATGAACCAGCGAGAGGACAGCGTGAGCATCTTCGACCTGGGCGCGCCAACGGGGCGGGGGTTGGCGTGCGTGGAGTTCATCGGCGTGCGCCGCCCCCTGCCCGGCGACGATGCCGCCATTTGGTGATGCGAGGACTGAGGTGGTACAGGAAACGCCGCCGGCGCTCGCCAGCCGTTTCTGCCTGCTCACCGCCGGCTTTACCCTCCCCATCGCAGTCGCTGCTCCCCAGGCGAGCGTCACAAGGACCTACCGCTCGCACGGGGAGCGAAACAGCCTGCAAATCACTAGGTTATTTTGCGAGGTGTCACCCAGGTCTACGGGCCTGGGCTCCGTTGAAGGCGCCAGTCCAACGACCGCTCACCCCCAGGCACAATCGTCACCCAGGTCTACGGGCCTGGGCTCCGTTGAAGGGAGCAGGTCGGCTACATCTCAGACGCTGATGGGCTGGTCACCCAGGTCTACGGGCCTGGGCTCCGTTGAAGGGCAACACATGCAACATATTCTCACACTGACTCATCGTCACCCAGGTCTACGGGCCTGGGCTCCGTTGAAGGGAAAAGTCCGGGGCCTTCACGCCCGAGCAGGCCGAGTCACCCAGGTCTACG
>JAABUQ010007736.1_pt1 | contig 15417 bp, 22 predicted proteins | sample 5560001 | NCBI WGS metagenome assembly JAABUQ01 (sample SAMN10711888, study PRJNA513371) | rock metagenome | isolation source: Antarctica rocks | place: Antarctica: Victoria Land, Finger Mt nord | collected 2015-12-18 | reverse complement strand
AATGCTGGTGCTTGCAGCATAGGTTTTTCCTTTTTCAAGGGGCATTGGCCTACTTTACGCATGGCTGCTTTGCAGACATGGTACGCTGTGCACGCAGACTGGCAGAACTGTGGGGGCGTTGTCTGGGCAATGCAGAGTTGTAACGAGCAGGATCCTGTAAGCAGCAGCCGATGTGTACTGCGCATGCACCCAGGCAGGCCACCTGCAGGCATACACACCTCGAGCGCCTGTCGCTGACAAGCCGGGCGTAAACCACACCACGCCCTCACAGCTGCAGATCCGCGTAAACAAGCTGCCATCTAAGCTAAGCTACTAACTACACCATCCCCAGCCGAGGTTAGTTGTCGAACTACCGTATAGCACCTTTGATATACACAGGCTTGAGCATGCAAGACAGCGGCCCCATGCGTTCTGACCTCAGTATGCCTGGTGGCATGCGCACGAACTGATTGACATCCTGGGTGGGGGCAGACTCGCGGAGCAGACAGCACCAGAGAATTAGCACCCCTGTCGCGGGGGCAGCAGACAGGGCGAGCACACTGCCTGCTGTACAGATAAAATAGCTGCGCATGCACAGCGCGAGCGCGCGCAGACGCGCCCATCAGGCAGACAGGCTGATCCGAACGCAGTGCACTCGAGCAGGCCCCGTTGGGGCGCGCGCGCATCTCTGACGCGCTCAAAACACGAGCGCCGCGGCCGCAGCTGTGCGCCAAGTGCTACTGGGAGCTTGCGCCGGCTGGACCCTGCGCTGCCGCCTCACCCGATCCCAAGCCCAAGCGGTGCCCCAGCGGAGTGCGCAACCCACCCTCCCGCTGAATGCTTGACACGCGTCGCATGATGCAGCTAGCGGTGCTCCTGCGTGTGAATGCCCAGAGACTCAACACCATTCACACTATACTCCCGATCTGTAGACCCAAGAGACAATAACTGTTTGCCAGCAAATTCCCGATTAAGCACTCCCCAAGCTATTCCCACCAACGCCAGCGCAGGCCTCGCCTGCATGCGCCGCTCCCCTCCTCAGAAGCCCCCAACATGCCTCGGCCCAGCACCCTGCCTTGGCCCAGCACCCTGACGCCCGCCCGTTACCGCGCCTGCAGCTCCAGCGTGAGCAGCTTCACGCCGCCGCTGCTGTCGTCGCCGTTGTTCCAGACGCGGCGCTCCGCGCGCGCCTTGGCGCCCGGGTTGATCACCGTGGTTGGAACCGCCGCGCCGTGCTCGGTGACCTCGAAAAAGCCCAGCAGCACCTGCGCCGGCGCGCCGTCGCCGAACTCAGCGGCGCCGCTGGGGCCTCCCATGCGAGCTGCCTGCCGTCCGCTGCTCCCTGCCGCGCAAACACCCCAGGACCCTGCGCAGCCCCAGGCATCACGCACTTGCTGTCGCGCAATCCCACAGGGGCCGGCCCCAAGCCGCCCCCCAGCGCCCTGGTCAGGCGCGTGGCACGTTTCATACCGCGCCTGCCGTGGCAGCCTGCATCCGCACTCGCGCACAGCAGGCTGGAGCCATGTCAGAGCCGGAGCGGGCGGGCCCAAGGGGGACGACCGTTTCGGGAGGCGGGCAGGGCCTGGCAGCGCACGGGCGGCGCGGGGCCGGGCGCGCGCGCCTGCTGCGCGGCCTGCGCGCGCATCTGCAGCGTCCAGAAGGGCACCGCCTCGCCGCGGGCACAGAAGACGGCCGCATCGTGCACGCGCACGCGGCACGCGCCGTCGACCTCTGAGTACACCGCCAGCGCGCGCGGGTCGTACGCCACCTGCGCGCCAGCAGCGCTCAACCCTTGCCGCCCTGATTGGGGTTTAGAGGGTATTCTGACGTCCGCGAGCGACCCTGCGGTCTGGCCGCCATCGCTCAAGCAGCAGGGCCGGGCATTCCCTCTCCGCGAGCCTCACAGACATGCTTAGTAGGGCTCGCGCACGCGACGCCGCGGTCAACAGCGAGGGCAGGCGCGCCAGCCCGGCCGCCCGGCAGCCTGGCAGGCCGGAAAGCTCGGGGGTGCGGGGACAAGCCGGGCGCGCGCCTGCGTCAGCACCTTGGCCGCGTACGCAGAGAAGTTGGTGGCCACGCCGAGCGGCAGGCGCCGGCGGTCCTCGAAGCGCGTGACGCCCTGGAAGCTAACCTTCTCCGTCACGATGTTGATGCTCTTGCGGCCCGCCGCCTGCGCCGCGGCCCGCCGCCGGCGCCGTCAGGCGCGCCGCGCACTGCCGCGTCGCCGCGCTGCCGCTGCCCTGTGCCTGGTCAGGCCCGCTGGCGGCGCCCTGGGATGCCGGCCCTTTGCTTGTTAGAGAGGCGCGCGGCCATGCAGCCGCGACCTGCCGCAGCACCCGCCCTAGGGCGAGGCCGCCGCCGCGCGGGGGGCCGCTTGCAGCTGTGCGCCAGGTCCAGGCGCGCTTGCCGCTCGCCCCAAGGTGCACTGCAGGGCTCCCCAGCCCTGACCGCTGCGCTGCCGCGCTGCATTGCGGCTATTCATGAGGCAGGGCGGCCTGTTCGCCCGTCAGGCGAGCCACGCAGCACGTCCCAAGCAGCAGCGGCAAGGCCCACGGCGCAGACACAACTCAAGGAGCTAGTTAGGGTCAGGTTTAGCTCATCTCAGGGCTGGGGCGGCGCGGGCGGGCGCGCCTGCAGCAGGCCGCGCACGTGCAGCTGGCACATGACCAGCAGCGAGTCCAGGCGCAGGCAGAACTCATAGATTAGGTCAGAACTAGATCGATGTCATCAGGGCCGGGGCGGCGCGGGGGCCGGCGCGCCTGCAGCAGGCCGCGCACGTGCAGCTGGCAGGTGAGCAGCAGCGAGTCCAGGCGCAGGTAGTCCGCCTCGGCCATCTTCTCCAGCGCGCCCGCCGGCGCGCCGGCCACCGCGCCGGCGCCGCCATTGTCCACGCCTGAGTCGCGCCAGAGCACGTCCGACAGCACCAGCGACGCGGTCACCCCGCGCATGTCCACCTGCGCGCGCTGGCCGCGGCCGGTCGAGGCGGCGGGCGGGCGCGGAGCGTGCGGCGCACAACGCGATGGCTCAGCCGCGCAGAGCCAGGCCGGCTGGAGCACCAAGTTTGGGGCCAAGCAGGCGCCAGCGCCTGCCAGCCGGCAGCCTCCATGGCCGCGCTGGCAGGGGTGGACAGAGGCAGCGGGGCTTTGGGGGGCATACTACTTGGCGGCAGCATGGCGTCCCCCAAGATGCGCGGCAAGGGGCTGGGCAGGAGTAAGGGAGCCGGGGGTTTGGGGGCCGGCGGCGCGCCTGCGAGACGCCCTCGTGCGTGAGCGGGTTGGCGCGCACGTGGCGCAGCCGGATGCTGCGCAGGCCCGACCCACCGCGTACTTGCTCCAGGTGGCCGGCAACGCGCTCCTCCGGGTGCGCGTTCAGTAGCACGACCTCGCTGCCGCGCGGCAGCGCGCCCGTGCCCGCATCCAGCTCGCGCAGCAGGTCCAGCATGAACGGCGTCTCGCCCCAGCCGCACACCAGCAGCCGCTGCGCGCGCGCGAGTCAGGGTTAGGGCCGGGTCAGGATTACGATAAGGGCCGGGCGCGCGCCGGTTGGCCCCGCCCAGAGCTGCGTGTGGCACCACCTAACGCGACACGGCCTGGAGCGGCCCCGGCGCTGCGCGGGCTGGTGCGGCGGCGCGGCGCGGCGCGCGCGGCCCGGCCGGGCGCCCGGCTCACGGAGTGTGCTCGCCGCGGCACCCGGAGAACGGCCCGCAAGCGTCTGCGTCCAAAAGGGACGCGCTATTCTTGCGGGCATCCGGCCCCGCAGGGTGCCGCACGAGGTGGGAGGCTGCGGCAGGCGGCGGGCGCACGCCGCATGCAGGCCGTCCTCTGCAAGCGCTCACATACACAGAAGGCTGCCTCATTGCAGGCAAGGCAGGTTCCAAACGCTGGGGAGAGGCGTGGCGCGTGCAGCAGGCTGCTCTCCAAGTCCCGGTGCAGGGCCCAGGGGGCTCGCCGTGCATGGCTCACAGAGTCAGACGTTGCGCCACGCACAGCAACTTCCAGAGCACTTGTGGGGGGGCGGCTGACCTGCCGGTTAAAGAGAGCCGACAGCGGCCCTGTTCCATTGCCGCCGCCACCGCCGCCCTGCTCCTGCGCCGGCGCAGCATCGTCCGCCTGCGGCGCCCGCGCAGCCGCGTCGACAGGCGGCCGCTCTGCTGCGCGCACCAGCAGATGCGCCGCCTGCGCTGCGGGTGTGCACCTGTCCCCGTTGCGCCATCAAGGCAGGCCCGTGGCAGGCCCAGCATAAGGGCGAGGAGCGCATGTGGTCTGACCAGCTCTCCTGCCTTGCCCAAACTCTAACCTTGAAGCTGGCGCATGTGCGAGTGCGCATTATCAACGTGCATGTGCCCACCGCCTCCGCCATGAATGCGCACTAGCCCTGTGACACATATCTCTGTAGCATCGTCTGGCCAATGCATGTGCGCCGCTCTCGAGCACTAGTCAGCACTAGCTACACAGGCGGCGCCTGTGAGGCGTGGGCAGGCGATGGCAAGGCAGACGGGCACGGGGACGCGCACGCCGTACCTCCGTGTACGGCCGCAGCGCCTGCACCAGGCCGCGTATCCTCCCGCGCAGGCCCTCCGGCTGCGCGCCCGCGCCGTTGGCGCTGGCAGCCTCGTGCGGCGGGCCCGCGCTGTCCTCGCCCGACGCGGCGCGCTCAATGTCTTTTGCCGGCGCCGAGCGCTCGTCCTCCGTGCCGCGCTCCCGCCTGGCGTTGGCGGCGGCCGCATGCGCTCAGTCACGCGCCGCGCGACGCAGTGCGGTCCTGGCTCCGCGCCCTGTGCTGTGATGGCTTCGGCCGCTTCCGCCAGCTAACACACGTGCTGAGGGACAGCGCGTGTATGTGTGCGGGCGGAGTCCGGGCAAGGATGGGAGCCTGGGGGCGGGCGCACTTGTGCGCCTTGGGCGCCCAGCCGTCGGTGCCGGCGGCCACCGGCCGGGGCAGCGGTTGGTAGAGGCCGGGCGCCAACTCCGTCGGGCGCAGCATCACCAGGCTGTCGTGCTCACCCACCTGGCCCGGCACCGCACGCGCTCGCTCGCTTGCGAGCCGCTGCGGGGCTGCCCATCGCTCCGCACCTCTCATGAGAAGCACGCAGAGGGGCCGGGGGAAGCGCCAGCTAGAGACAGGTTCATGTGGGGCGGCACTACGAGATGTGAGTAATCACACAGCGGAGGCGCGCTACGGCGTCTGCAGCCGGCGCGGCGCGCACCGTGGCGTCAATGGACGGCGCGACCGTGCAGCGGCCCGTGTTGCGGTCTAGCAGGCCGAGCACCAGGCCGTCGGCGAAGTAGAGCGCCAGCTGCCCGAAGCGCATGCCGGTGAGCTGCGGGAAGCGCTCGATGAAGACCTGTGCGTGCAAGGGTCAGTGTTAGATCTTGCCGCCCGCTACAGCACGGCAGGCAGCTCGCGTCGCGCACAGAGCCATGCACAGACTGCATGCGCGCACGGCGCATATGCGCGGGACCGTTGAGGCGGTGCGCCTGCCATGGCCGGGCGCTCCGGGCTTGCCGGGCGCGCGGCGGTGGCGCGGTCGGGTGCACGCGCGGCCCGGGGCCCGCGCCTGCGATTTTGACGAGAAGGACCACATCGCGCGCGAAACGTCGGCGACGGCCGGGTGTTGCAGCAGCCGCGCCGTCCTGGGCGCCCGAGGGTATGCATGTGAGGCTCGACAATGAATCTCATGCATGAGTGACACAAGTCCTCTGCAGCTGTGCACGCTTGGTCGCGCAGTGGGTGGGCTGACAAGACCGAGCTGCGGCGTGCAAGGGACGCCACGCCAGGCCCGCAGTGGTGGAGCAGGCCAGGCGCGGCTCTCCGGACACCGTGCGCCGCAGCAGCGCACCCAGGCGCCACCAGGCACGCCAGGAGCAGACGGGATGCCGTGCGCCTTGCAAACACGGTGCGAGCGCTGCTGCGGCCCCGTTCGGCCAAGACAGGCTACCCGGCGGCCTTCGCCACACGGGCGGGGGCGCCCAGGCACGGACCAGCCGCCAGGCGCGTGCCTGGGCTTGCAAGCAAGGCGGCCGGGCGTGATAGGCTCGCGGCTGAAGGTCAGGGCACGCGCACCGGAAGGCCGCCAGCGCGTTGGTGGGCACGGCCAGCACGCGGCGCGAGCAGGTGGCCTGCATCAGCCGCAGCGCGCCCGACGCCTTGGCCTCCACGACGACCGCACCGGCCGGCGCGCCCGCCGGCGCGGGCAGCTCGTCCAGCAGCACCGCCGCGCGCAGGTTCTGCGCGTCCGCCTCGTCCGGCGGCCTGCGGGCGCGCGCCGCAGCGTGTGCACCGCCCGGATGTGGGGTTTGGCAAACGCGCGGTGTGCAACTGGCATGCGTGCGGGACTGGCGTAGCAGTTATGGTGTGCGGCACTCCAGACGGACAGCTGGACCACGCAAGAGTGGCGGCTCTACAGCCTGACTGGCTGCGTCAGCCTGCATTGGGAAGACACTGACCTGTACCACTGCAAAATGAGGCAGCTGCTATGGCCTGACCATGCACAGGAAAGTGACGGCCACCCTCCTAGCAGCTGCCCACACTCATCAAGCGGACTCCTGCGAGCGCTCAGCAGAAGCAAGCGCTCAGCGGCCCGAGCGTGCGCACCGCGAGCAGTCCGAGATGATAATGCTGGTCGCGGCTGCGGGCGCTGCCACGAGCGCCAGGTCCTCGGGCACCAGCGGCGACCCTGCGCGCTCTCCTCTGTCAGCCCGCGCGCCGTGCCCTGACATGCCGGCGGAGTGACGGGGGAGTGACAGGCCGCCGGCAGAAGAAGTGAATGCCCTATTGTGTGATGTCGGGCACATTGCAGCCCCCAGCACGCTGAAACGCATCATGCAGGCTGTCATGCAGCCCCCCACCTCTGCCACCTGCGGCCCTGGCAGCGCACGCGCGTCCGCAGTCGCCGCGGAAGGCACCGATCCAAGCCACCGGTGGTACACCGCTTTCCGCGGCCGACGTGATAGCGCGGGCGCGCGGCTGTGCGACGCCGCATCCGGGCGGAGGGGCCCCGAGAGCTCCGCGCACCCTGGCGCACGACGATGGCGCTGCCGCTGCGCGCGTCGATCGGCAGCGCCTCCTTCAGCAGCTGCTCCATGTCCGGCTTGGGCCGCGAGGACAGCACGGCGATGATGCGGCCGCCCTCGCTCTTGTACGCCAGGCACACCTGCCGCGGCAGCGCGAGCACGGTCCTGTGCTCCATCGCAGCAACAGCAGTGGCGTGTGAAGGAGGCACACTAGGCCGCGGTTCCTGCATCGTATGCGTCAGGCGCCATGCCGGCCACGGGGCGCCGCTCATGCTGCGCTGCAGCACTTGCTCACTCGCTGCTGCGCCCGGCCTGGCCTCGGCCACCACGCGGTGCGGGCTACGCTGCCACGACGGGCACAGTGAGATGATGCTGCAGCAGAGCACTCGGGCAGGCGGTGCCTCTGCGCCAGTGGGCGGCGCGCTCCCCGGCGGCAGAAACGAGCGGCGGCCGAGCGGGACCCTGCAGCGCCCTGCCCTGACCGGCAGCCTGCATGCCGCGCGCTGCGCGCAGAAACACCGAGAGACACCGACGGCGCGGGTGCGTGCCTGCTCCAGGACCTCCTTGCACATCTCGATGTCCCGCTGGCTCTCGCCCCAGAGCAGCACCACCACCTGCGCGCCCTACAGGGTTTCAGCACCGCGCACGCGCCGCAAGCCGCCGGTTGACGACGGCGCTTGCATGGCTGTCCAGAACCAGCCGCCGAGCAGGGGACGCAGGCCCGCCGCCAGCGCGCAGGGGCGGCGAGCGCGCTCGCAGTGCGCAGCATGCTTATGCCGCAGGGCACAAGGTAGGGCCGGCTGCGGGCCGGCGCACATGCCCGGTCTCCAGCACCGGCCCGCCGACTTTGATGTTGGCGTCCACCTGCGCCAGGACTACCTGCCGCGCACGGCACCAGAGACGGCTCTCTTACGGCATCAACTACGGCTTGTATACTCCCAGAGACGCCTATCACGGCCACAGCACCTGAGGCAACATGCAGCGCAGCAGTTCGTGGCGACCAGGGTCTTATACAGACGCAGAGTGGCGGGGTGCCCTGGCGGGCGGGCCTGGCGCGCCTGCTGGATCAGCGCGACGGTCAACGCAAACGCCACCAGCCCACTGCCGGCGATCGCCAGCGCGAACGCCTTCTCGGCCACGCTGCTGTTGTCCATGGGCACGCCGTTGGCAAAGGTGAGCAGGAGCAGGGTCTGCGCGCACCATTGGCATTATCTCAGAAGCATCCTCACACACGGGCTTTCAGGCTCCACCAAGCACGCATGCACTATGGGTGCACGTGCGCTCGCTTGTTGCGTGACAGCAGAACAGTCAGGGGGGGGCGCGCCCGGTACCAGTCCTGGTCCAGCGTCAGGTTCTTCGCATTGGCCGCGGGGTCCACGACGTAGTGCTTGATGAGCCCGCCCACCGTCACGATTGTCAGGTTGAGCACGAGCAGCAGCTGCAGGTCGTTGAAGGAGCCCTGCACGCCGCAGCGCGCCTGGCGTGGAGCGGCGCAGCCGCCCGGCTGCGAGCGCACAACAGAGGATACACCGCATGCTGGCCCAGCGCACAGCGCCCTACCAGGAGCGGCGCGCTCGATCGCTTTACGCCCTGACAGTCAGGAGCTTGGGCCCAGCCCTGCAGGCCGCGGCGCGCGCTGCCAGAACGCCCGCCACGAGCTCACCCGCACCACGGCATACGCTGGGCCGTAAGGCACGCTCCCAGCTCACACGATCCGCAGCTCACAATTGGGACTCTCCCTCCTGACACTCCTGCTCAGACCGCTCGCGCACCACGCGCGTCTTGAGGTAGCGGTACACCGCGGCCTGCCACGCGCTCTGCACCCGCGCGGCCAGCGCGGAGAGCGGGTTGCGGCGGCGCGGCTTCCCCAGCTTGGCCGCCTCGCTCTCCAGGTCGTCCGCGGACTGCCCGAAGCGCAGCACGGACGCCTCGCGCAGCTCGCTCCACAGCTCCTCGCGCGTGGTGTCCGGCTCGGGCGTCTTGCCCAGCGGCTCGGCCGCGAGCGGGGCCCTGCGCAAGCGCGGCAGGGAGTCGCAGGGGCTGCCGCTAGCTGCGCCAGTGCCGCGCCTCAGTCTGAAGGTGCACTTTCCACGGACATGAGTTCCCGGCTGCCCGCGGGCGAGTCAGTAAGAGGCAGCTGGCTGCTTAGGTAGCCTACTGTTAGCTGGGTGACAGAAAGCTGCGCAGGAGCTCTGTCACTGCCTCTCCTGTGTCGCAAAGCATTATGCTCATCGCATGCAGGCGCGCCGGCGACGCTATTTTTCCTAGTGCAAGGCACGTGTGCAGCGGCCACAGCCGCTACAGGCTCACGTCAAAGGCATCACAGGCTGTTGCCGCATGCTTAGCAAGCTGTACTAAACCGCTGGCAATGCGCGTGACACACCCGTCTGTTGACTCGTCCTTTGCGCCTTTTGCATCCTCCACCTTCTGGCAGCGCGCTGCTACTGCCCGCTGCGCACGCCAACAGCGGTGTCCACGGGAGGCCAGCTGCGCCCTACAGCCCAAGTGCACAGCGCGCTGTCTCAGCATACCGCACACGTCCATCTGTGCGTGCGCCGCAGCAGCACTGCTTCAAACTGCTCCCTGCTCCCTGTGCGACCAGCAGTGTGAAGACCTGCCGAGACCCTATAGCTAGCAGCAACCAGCCTGAGCAAAAGTTGTCGTTCGGAATGTATGCCAGTCCCTGCTCTGTCTGACCATCTGGAGATTGCATAGGAGCAGGAGGCGGGAAACAAGCGGCTCGCAGTCTCAAGGAGGACTGCGGGGGCCAGGACAATCTTGCTATATACACCCACTGCAAAGCCATCAACAATGCCTGCTCTTGTAAGCACAGGCGCTGATGCAGATGAGGCTGGCGGCCTGTCAGTACTCGCAGCGGTCGTAGAAAACAGGGCCACTGTGGTGGGGCTGGCGGTTCTCAACACAGACACAATGTCCCTCCGCATGGTGCAGCTCATAGAGACGTCGCGCTCGTACACCAACGTCCTGAGCCTGCTGCAAGCCTTTCGGCCTGCGCACCTCGTCATCGTCGCGAGCAACCAGGCCATAAACCTGGGGGTCAACCGCGCAACGCGCGCCAGCTTTCACCAGGTGCTGTGGTTGCTCAGAGTGGCTCACCAGTGCTCGACGAACGCGGTGTCACGCAACCGGCCTGGTGACAGGTTGCTATGCCGCGGAGCTGCTTTGATGACACCAAGGGAGTTGCGGCCTTGAGCGGCTACGCGACGCCAGCGACGCAGGTCGCACTTGCCAGCGCACAGAACGCGACGCGCTACCTCTGCCACGGCGCCGCAGGCGCCCTGTTTGCCTTCCTGGAGCAGGTACGCATGGTCATGAGGTACCATGAAATGCATGAGAGCTGCTTCTGCATCCGTGTCGTGCGCACAGCAGCACAGTCATGAGGTACAATGAAATGCAAGGTATCGGACATGCCGCCGTAGTAAGCAACACGCGTGCAGCGTGGCAAAGCGCAGGAGCAGCGCGTCGTGCTGCGCACTGGCTCTGTAACCGTGGCATACGTCGCGCCAGACGCATACATGCAAATCGATGCAGCAAGCGTGGAGGCCCTGGAGATCATCCAGCCTCTGCAGGTGCCTTCACGCACACTTTGCGCTCCTGCACAGCAGACAGACTCCTAACAACACTCTGCATGCCCTGCGTCAGCCAGGTGTGAGCTGCGCACGGGGCGGCTGACATGCGTGCTCGCACCCTGGCGTGCAGGCTGCACCCACCGCAGGGAAGTCTGCCATGGGAGCAGCCAGCCTGTTCCGCTGGCTCAACCGCACGCACACCAAGTGCGGCGCGAGGCTGCTGCGAGCCAACCTGCTCCAGCCTCTCACGGATGTTGACACGCTCAAGCTGCGGCAGGTTTGCAGCTCAGCATCCGCTCGGAAATTTTATTGGCCGAGTATTTGCAGAGTATCAAGCAACATGTCACAGTGCGTGTGCTCGCTAGGACGCCCTGGACGAGCTGCTCAATGACCATCGCGATCTGTTGCACGGGACCGCAGAGGCGCTGCAGGCGCTGCCGCGCGACCTCGACCGGGTCTGCAGGAGCCTGGCATGCCTTGAAACCTCTCTACATGCAGATGCTTTTGCATGGAGCGAGTGTCTGCAAATGGCATGCGCGCATGCGCACTCATTGATGCAGACCGTGCAGGCTGTGCAGCATGACCCGGGCAAGACTGAGAACACCAGGCGCGTCGAGGCGCTTGTGCAGGCAGCCCTGCTGCTGCGCGAGGCTCTTGCGGCGCTGCCCGCGCTGGCCACTGCGCTGGCCCCAGCGCAGAGCGAGCTTCTGAAGGCGGTGCGCTCGCCGCGTGTGCAGACTGCGGTGACTACCACATGCAGCTCAAGTCGCTGCAGCGGTGATGTTAGAGCGTATGTGCTGCGCAATGCAGGTGCGGTCAAACTTTGGCCACCCCAGCTTTGCAGAGCTGCTGGAGAGCCTGAGCAACGTGCTGGATGACGACGCGCACTCTGGCAAGAGCGCGTTTGTCAGCCGCACGCAGCAGTGGTGCGCGCTTGCACAACCCTTGCTCTCTTGCGCGCGGCCGGCCGTGCAAACGCATGGCAGCGTGCCCTGCCTGCACCGCGCTGTCGCGTCCATGGCTGACATGCGGGCGGTGGCGTGTGCCACAGCTTCGCTGTCAAGTCGCGCGCAAACGGCTTCCTGGACATCGCGCGCGCCACCTTCTGCCGCCTGACCGAAGACATCCACGCGCTCAAGGCGCGCTTTGCGGAGCAGCACCGCCTGGACGGCCTCAAGGCGCGGCCCGCGCTGCGTTTGGTCCGCCCTGCTGGCGGGCTGTTTTGGGCTTGACCGCGTGCGGGGGCGTGAGCCCGCACAGCTGCCTTGGGGCAGATGCGCTACACCGCCCGCCGCGGGTTCTATCTGATCCTCCCGCCGCCCGACAGCATCGATGCGCTGTCGAGCAGCGGGTCCAGCAGCGCGACCGCCGGCGGCCTGCCGCCGGGGACCCTGCGGCTGGACGCCGGGCGCGGGCGCGGCGGCGTGCCGTGCACCACGCACGAGCTGACGGCGCTGAATGCGCGGCTGCGTGACTCCGCAGACGACTGCCTCGCGCTGACGGAGCAGGTCGCGCACGGGCCATGCGCGGTCACCTGCTTGGCGCCGCGCCATGCATGTGGCCGTCTGCACCATGCTTGGATGGAGGTGTCCGCAAGTAGTGCCTGGTGTGAGGCGGGGCATGTACAGGCACAGGCACACCGCGAGTGCCTCGAGAGCCGCGACGCGCCTGCTCTCTAGGCGCGCGCACCGCGCGTCAGGTACTGGACGGCGCGGTGGCAGCGGCGGCGCAGCACATGGACATGCTGCACCGGGTCGTTGACAGCATCGCGCTGCTGGACATGCTGGCCGCGTTTGCGACCGCGGTCGCCAGCATGGATGTCAAGTGAGCCTCCCTTGGCCATAGGGACCCTACCCCTAACCTTTGCCTGCCTCCAGTGCGTGAGCGCCACAGCCCCCGGCGCTGCGGCAGGTACGTGCGCCCGCGCCTCAGCAAGGCCGGGCCGCTGGCCATCGTGGCTGGGCGCCACCCGCTGCTGGAGCAGGCGCAGCCGGGCATCACCTTCACGCCCAACGACACGTACCTCAGCGGTGCGTGGGGCCGCCCGCAAGCGGCCCGCGCCATGCCTTGCCTCCGCGTCGTGAGCCTGACTGACGTGCGCCGGCAGTGTGCTCGAGCCTGGCGCTGCTCACCGGGCCCAACATGGCGGGCAAGTCGACGTACCTGCGCCAGGTTGCGCTGATCGTCGTGCTGGCACAGGTGCAGGGGCACGCCTCGCTCGCCCGTCTGCCTGGCATCAATGCGCCAGCTCTGCGCTTGCCGCGGCGCGGCGCGACCCAGGCCCCGGCGCCGGCAGGTCGGCTGCTTCGTGCCGGCCGAGTTTGCGGCGCTCAGCCCGGTCGACCGCCTGTTCACGCGCATCGGCATGTCCGACAGCATCGAGACCAACTCCAGCACCTTCATGGTGGAGACGACGGTGCGCGCGCGCGCGCAAGCAGCCTGCCATATGCTTAGGGTTAGGGTAAGGTTAGGGTGCCTGCCGTGCATGCCTGCCCGCAGCAGCAGGCCCCCGACCGCCGGCCGCGGCGCGCGGCAGGAGACCGCCTACATCGTGCGCCACGCCACCAAGAGGAGCCTGGTCATCATCGACGAGCTTGGCCGCGCGACCTCCACAGCAGGCGCTCCCCCCGCCTCTGCCTGCCCGCAAAGTGTGTGCTGCGCTGCAAGCGCGCCCGGCAGAAGAAGCCCTGCTCTGTACCGCTCCTGGGAGCCGCTATGGGCATGCGCCGGTGCGCGCGCGCCGCAGATGGGGTCGCGGTCGCGTGGGCCGTCTGCGAGCACCTGCTCAGCCTGGGCGCGGCCACGCTGTTCGCGACGCACTTTGGCCAGCTGGCGGAGCTGGCGGCGCGCCACCCCACCCTGCGCCTGTGGCACTTTGAGGCGGTTGCGCCGGGCGGCGATGCGCGCGCGCGCCTGGCCTTCACCCACCGCCTGCTGCCGGGCGGCCAGCCCGGCTCGCACTACGGCCTGGCGCTCGCGGCCGCCGTGTGCATGCCCGACCAGGTCGTGGCCGAGGCCCGCCGCATCTCCGCCGCAGTGGACGCGGCCGCGCGGCGGCACGTGCGCGGCGGCGGCAGCGCGCACGGGGCCGACGGCGCCGGCGGCGGCGCGGACGCGGGGACGAGCGCGGGGAGCGGGGCGGTGCAGGGGGCCGGGCCAACGCAGGGCGGCACGGCGTCGGGGGGCTGCGAGGCGCGCCGCGCGCTCTGCTCGCTCGCGCACCGCGTGGCGTGCGTGGCACGCGCGTGGGCGGACAGCCCGGCCAGCGTAGACCTGGCAGCGCAGCTGGCGCCGCTGCAGAGTGAGGCGGAGACGGTCCTGGCAGCCGGCGAGCGCGCAGCTGGCAGCAGCGGTGGCGGCGCAGGCGTGTGACGCGCGCGTGACGCTGTGACTGCATACCGGGCAGTGTGGCAACAGCCTGGAGGGTTTGCGCCGCTCTGTGCTGTGCGCGGGCCTGGTCCTTTGTAAGGACAGCCACTCGGGGCATCAGCAACCCCTGCGAGCGTGCACGACACTGCAGCGCGCTGGCAGGCAGTGCATGATGCATCTACAAGCATCTACAAGCAGTGTTTATTGCCTGTGAGAGCGCCCACGTGTTTCACTCTATTAGCACCTGGTTGGCCGCTGTGATTGTCCTAACTGCACACTGTTTGGTGTATCCCAAAAAGCAAGTGGAGCGTGTGAGGATAGTTCGGCTTGCCACTAGCTGAAAGCACAAGTGGCTGCTGGTCCGGGTGCGAGCCAGCTTGCAGCTTGGCCGCGGTATATACCGTGCTGCAAACAGCGCGCAACCGTCACTGCCCAGCTCGGCAGCATGGCTGCTTGGCGCTTTATAAGCGCATGATCGCACCCTGCAATAGCCCACCAAGCAGGCCGTTTGTGGCTGCACCAACCCATGGCGGCTCTGCACACCCAGGAAGCGCTCTGAAAGCCCAGGCTATCCATGGCGGGGTGCTGCAGCAGATCAGCCGGGCGCTGCTACAGCTGGCACGACCCCGCGGCGACCGAGCGGCGAGTGCGCAGCGTGCTCACGCTGCTGATCCTGGCATAGAAAACAAGTTCGCAGAAGTTGAGCGGGCAAGGGCTCAATGAATGAATGAATGAATGAGCATGGGCATACGGGTGGTAGGCGGGTGGTAGGCGCCAGGCTCGGGCTTGAGAGGGCTAAGGCGGGGTTTCCAACCATGAGTAAGTCCTGTAGCTCCGAGCTGTATCTGCATTAGCATTCACAAGCTGGACCCCTGACAATGGCGATCGCGACGTGATGAAAGGGGCGTGGCACCCAGAGGTCAGCACCGTTCCTGCCGCCGTACCATGCCGCCTGCCAGTGAAATATTGGAATGCTTGCTCTGTGATTGATATGTTCAGCGAGCATATGGCTCGCTGACGGCGCCCTTACGCCCTGCTTGTGTGCGCAGGAGGACCACCGCCTGTGCGAGATTTTGCAGCAGCTGGGAGGCTGCAAGAGTCCGGGGTTTTCCTGGTCGGATGTGGCCAGGGCACTGGGCGGCGGGCGTGTGGGGAAGAGCTGCAGGCTGCGCTGGTGCGAGCTTGGTCCCAGCCAGAAGAGCTGGGTTTGTGCTGGCCTGCACGTCTTCGCGCTGAGGCGGGCTGTGCCGGCCGCAGGTGTAACCAGCTCTCTCCGGACTTGAAGAGGGCAGCCTTCAGCGGGGAAGAGGACGCGATCATCGTCAAGGTGTGAGTCGCGGGCGTTTGCTTGCAGTCACCCGAGAGCTTTTTCATGGTGCACACATTCACCCAAGGTATGTCCGCGCGCCGCAGGCCCATCACGCGTATGGCAACCGGTGGGCCGCGATTGCCAAGCTCCTGCCCGG
>JAABUQ010007733.1_pt1 | contig 15420 bp, 14 predicted proteins | sample 5560001 | NCBI WGS metagenome assembly JAABUQ01 (sample SAMN10711888, study PRJNA513371) | rock metagenome | isolation source: Antarctica rocks | place: Antarctica: Victoria Land, Finger Mt nord | collected 2015-12-18 | reverse complement strand
CGCCGGCAGCACCTTGACCGCCGGGCTCTCGTGCTGCCCCGATAGAAGGGGGGACTCAGCAGCCGCCACCAGCCTTTCCAGCAGGTCGGCATACCTCTTGCCCGCCAGCGTCGTCCGCAGTGCTGTGCGGCTCTCCTCGACAGCGGCAGCCAGCCGAGCGCAGATCGACTCCCCAGCCTTCCAATCCTCCGCCGGCAGGTGAGCGAGGTGGCCCTGCAGGCGCTCGAGCAGCACCTCCTGGTCGCGGACGGCTCCCAGCTCGTCGGCCGCCCACGCCAGCTCGTCCCGCAGTACATCCGCCCAATCTCGGTCCAGCAGTGGCCGGAAGGTTCGTAGGTGGCTGCGCAGGCGGCGGGTACCCACCCGCGCCTGGTGCACATCCTCCGGTCGCCCAGCCAAGCGGATGCCGAGATCGTGCGAGAGGACAAGGGTTACCGCCTCGGCCAGCGCCCGCCGCACCACCTCCCCCGCCGTCGGCTCCGGACCCAGCTCTGGCGGAGCGGCTTCCGGCGGCCGCTGGGCCGCTGGCCCGAGAGCCCGGACGTGCTTGGGCGTGGGGTCGGGCTCGCCGGCCCCGGCAGTGCGGAGGCGAGCCAGGAGCGACGGCAGGATCTCGTCGCCGCCGGGAAAGAGCTCCACCTCCACTTCCCGGAAGCGGGCAGCGACGCGGCGGCCGTCGAGTACCGACACCTCGTCGTCCACCACCTCCGCCAACGGCTGGCCGGCCCGCTCCAGCAGCACTCGACGCCGCCAGGTGGAAAGGCGTGCGACCGGCCGGAGCTCACCGCTGCGAACATAGCCCTGGAGCAGGTCGAGCGCGCGCCGGGGGACTGTCCGAGCAGGTGCGCTGAAGTGCAGCTCCGGCCGCACCAGCAGCCCATCGCAGGCCGACCCGGCCAGCTTCAGGGTCCAGCCGGCCCGCGCACGATACCGCAGGCTCACTCCCCAGCGCGCCAGCCGCAGGTCAGCGGTGTCCCAGTAAGCCGTCTCCAAGCGAGCCTCCTGCTCGCTGGCCGCAGTGACGCCCTCCGCCGCTAAGTTGAGGTCCGGCAAGTTGAAGCCTGGAGCGGCGCTGAGCTTGACTTCGCGCTCGCTTGAGGGCTCGCGCTCAGCCTCCGCCAAGCGGGTCCTCGGCCAGCCGTGTCCGCTCAGCGGCCAGGTCCACTAGCCGGCGGTGGGTGTCAACACCCTTGCGGGTCGGCACCTTGAGCCAGGCGCCTTCGGCGTCCAGCTCCCAGGCGAGCACGTCGTCGGCCAGCTCGATGTCGATCACCTCCGCCAGCTGCGCCTTGAGCAGTGAGTCGCGCACAGGCACTACCGCCTCAACCCGCCGATCCAGGTTTCGGTCCATAACGTCGGCCGATCCCATGTAGTACTCGACGCCACGGCGCTCACTGCCGAAGCGGAAGATGCGTGAGTGCTCAAGGAAGTGACCGACCAAGGAGCGGACCTGGATCCGATCCGACAAGCCCCGCAGACCGGGCCGCAGGCAGCACATGCCCCGAACTATGAGATCGATCCGGACACCCGCTTGGGCCGCGTCGTACAGCGCGTCGATGATCTCCAGGTCGGTCAGGTTGTTGACCTTGATGACTATGCGGCCGTCCGGCTGCTTCCGCTCGGACCGGATCAGCTCCAGTAACCCGGCCCGCAGACCCATCGGCGCTACCAGCAGCTGCCTGAACTTGCGCTGCCGGCTGTAGCCGGTCAGGAAGTTGAAGAACTCGCTGACGTCGGCGCCGATCTCGTCATCGCAGGTCAAAAGGCCGATGTCCTCATAGCTCTTGGCGGTGCTGGGGTTGTAGTTGCCGGTGGCAGCATGCACGTAGCGGCGGATCCGCCGGCCCTCCTGGCGGACGACCAGCGTGAGCTTGGCATGGGTCTTGAGCCCGACCAGGCCGTAGACGACATGGACCCCCGATTGCTCGAGCTGCTGGGCCCACTCGATGTTGGCCTGCTCATCGCCCCGGGCCTTCAGCTCGACCAGCGCCGCCACCTGCTTGCCCGCCTCGGCCGCCTGGGCCAAGGCGATGGCGATGGGGCTGGCGGGCCCAGACGTGCGGTAGAGCGTCTGCTTGATGGCCAGCACTTTCGGGTCTGCGGCGGCCTGCTGGATGAAGCTGACGACCGATCCGGCAAAGGAGTCGTAAGGGTGGTGCAGCAGCACGTCGCCGTCTGCCAGCACGTTGAAGATGGAGCGGGGCTTCGACTCCGACGCAACCAGTCGGGGCGGCAGGCTGGGAACGAAGCGCTCGACTTGAAGGTCAGGCCTGTCGAGATCGGCCAGGAAGTCGACTCCGCCCAGGTCCAGCAGACCATCCACCTCGTACACGTCCTCGTCAGCCAGATCCAGCTCGCGCATGAGGAGCGTCCGCACCTCGTCCGGCAGGTCTCGATGGACCTCCAGCCGGACGGCGCGGGCACGACGGCGCTGGCGCAGCAGCTCGGTCTGAATCGTCACCAGTAGGTCGTCGGCTTCGGAGTCGCGCACCTCAAGGTCGTTGTCGCGCGTCACGCGAAAGAGTGTGTGCTTCAGCACCTCCATGCCCGGGAAGAGCGCCTGCAGGTTGGCGGCGATGACCGACTCGAGGGGAACGAAGCGCTCTCCGTCCGGCAGCGCCACAAAGCGGGGCAGCAGCGGGGGCACCTTGAGCCGGGCAAAGCGCTGATCTCGACGCAGTGGATCGCGCACGATGACAGCGAAGTTGAGCGAGAAATTGGAGAGGTAAGGAAAGGGGTGACCGGGGTCCACTGCCAGCGGCGTGAGCACTGGGAACACCTGGTTGCGGAAGTAGCGGCTCAGATGGTCCAAGTCCTTCTTGGCCAGACCCTCGGAGTCGATCAGCCGGATGCCCTTTTCCGCCAGCTCCGGCAGCAGGTGCCTGTTCCAGAGCCGGCTCTGGCGGGTACCCAGCTCCTCGGCTCGGCGGCGGATGTCGGACAACTGCTGCACGGGCGTCTTGCCGTCAGGTGACGCGACGTCAGGGGCTGCTTCCAGCTGGTCTTTCAGCCCCGCCACGCGGATTTGGAAGAAGTCGTCGAGGTTGCGGGCGAAGAAGTGCAGGCAGCGCACCCGCTCCAGCAGCGGCAGGCTGGCATTCTCGCCTCGAGCCAGAACGCGCTCGCTGTAGTCCAGAAGGGAAAGCTCGCGATTGAGATAACGCGAGGGCGGCGGCGCTTCGCTAGGAAGATCCTCCAGGCTAGGCTTCGCCTGCGCTACGGCCACTTAGGGCAGCTTCCTCTCAGCTCGTGAGGGCTGTTCAGGCGGCTTTGGGTCGAAGAACGTTGGCGGCCACCAGGCAGGCGACGGCGATCGCCAGGGCAACCAGCGCGTGCTTGTAGTGGTGAGCCGCGCCGGGATCCGAGGTCGCGAAGCTGACCACGCCGAAGGCATACAGCGCCGAGATGATTACGAACAGGGCGGCGAGCGCTGCCACTACGCCGGCCAGGGCGGGACTGCCTCTAGTTTCCATTGCGGCCAGCGTACATGCACATGCAAGGGAGGTGGACCTCCCCTGCAAAACCCCTCCCGCCACAGAAAGACCGCCTCTGCGAGTACCGGAGGACCTTCCGCTTGGAGGCTCCACGGTCTCGTTTGGCCGCGTACATCGCCTGGTTCCAAGCGACGAAGGCAGGCGCCTCCGCCTGGTCAGCGGAGCAGGATCAGGGCCAGCAGCCCGAAGGCCGCGCAGTACCAGCCGTAGGGATCGAGCCGCCCGGCGCGGAAGTAGCGGATCAGGAACCGAGCGCTGAGGTAAGCGGCCAGCCCCGCCACCACGGCCGCCGCCGTATAGAGAGCGAGCGGCGCCCGCTGGCTGAACAGCTGAGGCACCTCCAGCAGGCCGGCTGCGGCGATGATCGGCGTCGCCAGGAGAAAGGAGAAGCGCGCGGCCTCCTGATGGCGCAGGCCTGCCAGCAAGCCACCGCAGATGGTGACGCCTGAGCGCGAAATTCCCGGCAGCAGCGCCAGCGCCTGCGCCCCACCGGTGACGAAGGCCGCCTTGAACGTGATCTGCTGAGCCGACTTGAACTGCTGCTCCTGTTCTTCGCGGCTCAGATCGCGGCGCTCCGAGCGCCGGCGCAGCGCCTCGGCGCTCAGCAGGATGACCCCATTCAAGATCAGAAAGAGAGCAGCCACCCGCGGCGTGGCGAAGAGCGCTTTGAGCGGCCGCTCGAGCAGAAAGCCAATCAGCCCGCCCGGGATGGTGCCGGCCAAAAGGAGCATGGCCAGGCGCTCGTTCTCGGTCTCGACCCGTCCGCGCACAGCGCCGCGCAAGAAGCCCTTCACTACGCCCAGCCAGTCGCGCCAGTAGAGGATGACCAGCGCCGTGGCAGTGCCCAGATGAAGCAGCGTGAGAAAGGGCACGAAACTGGGATCGGCCTGCCGGAAGCCCCAATGCAGGAGCGCGGGTACTACCACTGCATGGCCCAGGGACGACACCGGAAACAGCTCGGTGGCGCCCTGCAAGAGCGCTATGAAGAACGCCTGCCAGTCGGTCATCTGCGGGCAGCAATGCTAAAGGCTAGAGGCCACGGCAGGTAGGGAGAGCCGGCCGCCTCACCTTCGAAGCGGTGGGGCGGCCGGGGAGAGGAGGGTCGATGCTTGGGCGGAGGCTTTAGTGCCCCGACACTAGGCGACCTTGACTTTCTTGAGCTGCGCGAGGCTGAAGTTGCTGGCCTCCTTGGGCAGCGGCGCGTACTGGAGATCCTTGCTGATCGGCTGGCCGCCGGTGACCAGCCACTTGAACAGCTCGACCAGCGCCTTGCCCTTCTGCGGATCCGCCTGGTTGGTCTTGAGCATGACCCAGCTGTAGGTCGAGATCGGATAGGCGCTGTCCCCCGGGGCGTCTGTGATCGAGAAGTTGGTTGGGCTCAAGCCCTGCAGGGTAGCTGCAGCCGCGGTGGCGCCGCCAATCGAAGGCGCGACGAACTTGCCACTGTGATTCTTTACCTGAGCGGTCTGAAGCTTGCTCTGGATGACGTAGGCCAGCTCCACGTAGCCGATGGCGCCGTCTGTGGATTTGACCGCCTGGCCGACACCCTCATTGCCCTTCCCGCCAGTTCCGGCCGGCCACTGGACCGACTTCCCGACGCCGACCGTGCTCTTCCATTCCGGGGAGACCTTGCTCAGGTAGTCGGTGAAGGCGTATGACGTGCCGGAGCCATCCGACCGGTGTACTACCGTGATGGCGGAGCTGGGCAGCTTGGCGCCACTGTTCAGCGCCTTGAGCTTGGGATCGTCCCAGGTCTTGATCTTGCCGAGGTAGATGTCCGCCAGGGTGGCGCCGTCGAGCTTCAGATTATCGACGGCGGGGAGGTTGTAGGAGATGGCGGCCACGCCGATAGTGCTCGGCAGCTGCACCAGCGCGGCGTCACCGCCAGCGGCCGCCACCTCGGCTGCAGTCATCGGCACGTCGGTGGCGCCGAAGTCGACAGTGCCCTTGGTGAACTGCTGGATGCCGCCACCTGAACCGATGGACTGGTAATTGACTGAAACCTTCGGGTGGTCGGCGTTGTACTGATAGAAGGCCTTTGTGAAGAAGGGGTCCACGAAGGTGGACCCAGCACCCTGCAGCTGGCCGCTGCCGACATCAGCAGTGGGCTGAGCGGCGCTGCCGCCCGAATTGCTGGCGGAGCCGCCGCAGGCGACCAGAGCGGCCGCGGCGCCTGCCGCCAGCAGGAGTCGAAGAGAAGAGCTGTTTCGCATGGCTGGAACGCTAGGCGGCGCTGGTTAAGACCTGGTGGTCAGGGCGTTTCCCGCCGGTTATGCGGCCCCGCCGCTCCTATAGTCAGCGCTGTGATCTGGGCCCGCTGGCGCCGGGACGCCAACAACACGGAGGAGGCCGGCCTCGATCCGTTCGCCGATTTGCTCGAGGAAGCGCCGGTCATGGCACTGCTTCTTGACCGCGACAACCGCCTGCTGGCCGCCAATCAGGCCGCCCGGGGATTCTTCCAGATCGACGCCGGGCGGCTGCCGCAGGGTCTGCTGCAGGCGACGCGCGAGAGCCGGCTGGCGGAGGTGCTGCGGGCGGGTCGCCCCGACGGGGAAGTGCGACTGACCCACCACCGGCGCACAGTCGCGACGCGCCTGGTTCCAGGTCCGCGGCCGGGCGACACGCTCATGTTCGCCTCGGACGTGACTGAGCTGCGCCGCCTGGAGAAGGTGCGGCAGGAGTTCGTCGCCAATCTGTCGCACGAGCTGAAGACGCCGCTCACCTCATTGCGCCTGGCCGCCGAGAGCCTCGCGGACGATCCCCCGGAGCGAGCGCGCCGCCGCTTTGCGGAGCGCTTGGTCCAGGACGCCGACCATCTCACGGCGCTGGTCAACAACCTCCGCCAGCTGGCCGAGATCGAGGCTGAGGGTGGCAACCTGGCGGTCTCCCGCTTTGGCCTGGCCGAGCTGCTGCAGGAGGTGATCCACCGCAGCGCTCCGGAGCAGCTGATCAACCTCCGGATTTCCAGCTCACTCCAGGTCGAGGCCGACCGCTCCAAGCTCGCCCAGGCTCTAGCCAACCTGCTGGACAATGCAGCCAAGTTCTCACCCGCCGCAACCGGTATCGACATCAGGGCCAGAGCTGTGGAGGGCGAGGTTCTCATAACCGTGCGGGACCACGGTCCCGGCATTTCCCCCGAGCATTGGGAACGCGTCTTCGAGCGCTTCTACAAGGTGGACCAGGCGCGCTCGCGGGCCTCGGGTGGGTCAGGCCTGGGCCTTGCCATCGCGAAACACCTGCTGCTCGCCCAGGGCGGCCGCATCTGGACCGAAGCCGAGCCGGATGGCGGCCAGCAGTTCACCATCGCCCTCCCCGAACGGCGCGCCGACACCGTGCCACAGGCCTCCTGAAGCTGACGGCAGTCGGCGGTTGGCCGGACCGGGTTACATTGTCCGCAGGCCCCTACCCCTTAACCACTACTTAACCCCACGCTTGAATAATCGAAGCGTGGTTGCCAGACCTCAGGCCGGGCCACCAACGGCCGGCAGTTCAACAGTCAGTCCGCATCTGACAGCTCTGGAGGGGGCGCCGCAGACACTTGTCTCGTTCGAAGGCGTTTCTTTCTGGTACGGCAAGCGGCAGGCGCTGAACCAGCTTAATCTCGCCATCCCGGACCGCCGCGTCACCGCGCTGATAGGGCCTTCCGGCTGTGGCAAGAGCACGCTGCTGCGGATGCTGAACCGGATGTACGACCTGGTGCCCGGGAGCCGAACAGCAGGCAGGATCCTATTCGGTGGGGAGGACATCCTGGCCACCCGCGAGCTGCTGGAGCTGCGGCAGAAGATAGGCATGGTCTTTCAGAAGCCCAGCCCCTTCCCCATGTCGATTCGCGACAACGTCGCATTTGCGCCGCGCCTGCTCGGCTGGAGCAAGAAGCGCATCAACGACGCTGTCGAGCGCAGCCTGCGGGACGCGGCCCTGTGGGACGAGGTGAAGGATCGGCTGAGCGCGTCAGGCACCTCGCTCTCGGGCGGCCAGCAGCAGCGGCTGGCGATCGCGCGGGCAATCGCAGTCGGCCCGGAGGTGATCTTGATGGACGAGCCCTGCTCGGCCCTGGATCCGATGGCCACGCTGAAGATTGAGGACCTGATGCGCCGATTGATCGAGACCTACACGATAGTCATCGTCACTCACAACATGCAGCAGGCGGCGCGGGTCGCCGATCACACGGCATTCATGCTGATGGACCCTGAGCACGGCTACGGCGAGCTGGTCGAGTTCGGCAACACTACCGACATCTTCCAAAGGCCGAAGGATCCGAGGACCGAGGCGTACATCACCGGGCGGTTCGGATGACAGTCACACGGCACAGCTTTCAGCTGGAGCTGGAGTTGTTGCGGGAATCGCTGCTGCGCATGGCGGGCATGGTCGAGGCACAGATAGACGACGCTCTCAATGCCCTGCGCGCGTTCGACCAGGAAGCCGCCGACGAAGTGCGCCACAACGACCAGCAGATCAACGAGCTGCACAGGCAGATCCGGGAACAGGTCTTTGTCGTCATCGCCACCCAGCAGCCGGTCGCCGGTGACCTGCGGACGCTGATGGGCGTGCAGTCCATAGCGCTCGAGCTGGAGCGTATCGGCGATTACGCGGTGCGAATCGCGCGCCGCGCCACGATGCTGGCAGGTCTTCCCCGCCGGCCGCTGCGCACCGAGTTCGGGCTGATGGGCGAGGTTGCCAGCCAGCAAGTGAGGGACATCCTGGACGCGCTGATCGAGCAGAACGCCGCCAGCGCGGCAGAGGTGGCTGCCAAGGACGACGAGATCGACCGCCTCTACCATCGCGTCTTCGACGAGTTGATAGCCGAGCTGGCCGCGCTGCCGGACGACGCGGACCGCGCGCAGGAGGCTCTCCGTTGTGTGACGCTGATCCAGGTTGCTCACAACCTGGAGCGCATAGGCGATCGCATAGCCAACGTCGCGGAGGACATAGTGTTCCTGCAGTCTGGTCAGGTAGTGGAGCTCTAGCGTGGACAGGATCCTGATCGTCGAGGACGACGAAGGCATCCGGGAGACGCTTCGCTACAACCTGGAAGCGACTGGCTACGCGGTCAGCGAAGCCGGCGACGGCGCGGTCGGCCTGCGCACAGCCCACAACCTGCGGCCGGATCTGGTGCTGCTGGATCTGATGCTGCCGAGCATGAGCGGGATGGACTTCTGCCGGGCGTTCCGCCGCGCCAGCAGCGCCCCGATCATCATGCTCACCGCAAAGGACTCGGAGGTGGACAAGATAGTCGGCCTCGAGCTAGGAGCTGACGACTACATCACCAAGCCCTTCTCCGTGCGCGAGGTGCTGGCCCGTGTTCACGCTGTCCTTCGACGCAGGAATGGCGGCCATGGCGAGCGGAGCCAGCCTGAGCAGGAAACCATAGGCAACTTCAGCCTTGATCGGCCAGGCCGGCGCGTGCTGGTGGACGGCGCCGATGTGCATTTGACCGGCCGCGAGTTCGATCTTCTGTCTCACCTCATCGCCCGGAGCGGCCGGGTGCAGTCGCGTGAGATGCTGCTGCAGGAGGTCTGGGGCAACACCTACGTGGGCGACCGCAAGACAGTCGACGTGCACATCCGCTGGCTGCGCGAAAAGCTGGCGAACCGGGTGCCGCTGGAGATTGTGACTGTGCGCGGCGCCGGCTACAGGCTGGACAGGCGCAAGAGCGGCGGGCCCGAGCCTGCCGGCGGCCAGGCCCCGGCCATCTCGCTGGCGCGTTAGCGGTTTGGCGACAGCTCTCCGGACCGGCCTGGGCCGCTGGGGCGGCCGGGGCTCGGCCGAAGGCTTCCGCTACTGGTCGGCGCTGGCCGGACTGCTGGTGCCGGTCGTGCTCGTCTCAATCGTGCTGGTGCTCGTCCTCCAGGCCCAGCCCGCGCTGGGCCGCTTCGGCCTCGGCTTCCTCACCGGCCGGGCGTGGAATCCTGTCAAGCAGGAGTTTGGCGCCCTTCCCTTCCTCTACGGAACCGTGGCGACCAGCCTGCTGGCGCTGTTGATGGCTCTGCCTGTGGGCGTGGGAGTGGCACTGTTCCTGGCCGAACCCGGGCTGCCGCGCGTGCGTGCAGCGCTCGGACTCGGCGTCGAGCTCCTGGCAGGCATCCCCAGCGTCGTCTACGGCATCTGGGGCCTCTACGTGCTGGCGCCTTGGCTGCTGGAGCATGTGAGTAAGCCGCTGACCACGCGGCTCGGCGGCTTTCCCCTCCTCGCCGGACCTGCCCGCCAGACCAACCTGCTGCTGGCTTCCATAGTCATCGCGATCATGATCCTGCCCACGCTCGCCTCGATCTCGCGCGAGGTGCTGAAGGCGGTGCCGAACGGCATCCGGGAATCGAGCCTGGCGCTCGGCGCAACCTGGTGGGAGACAGTGTGGCGGGTAGTGCTGCCCGCGGCGCGGGCAGGCATCTTCGGCGCCACTGTGCTGGCCCTGGGCCGGGCGTTGGGGGAGACCATCGCTGTCACCATGGTGATCGGCAACACGCCGGTGATCCAGACTTCGCTCTTCGGGCCGGCCTACACGCTTGCCAGCGTCATCGCGAACGAGTTCAGCGAAGCCACAGGCCAGATCTACACGGCCGCCCTGCTGGAGCTGGGTTTGGTACTCGTGCTGCTCACCCTGGTCATCAATCTGCTCGCCCTGCTGCTCGTCCGCAACACAGGCAGACAGCTAGCGTGAGCCGTAACCGCCGGCGCCTGTTCTTCAGCGCCGCGGCGCGAGGTGGGATGTGGTTGATGGCGGCTGTCGCTTTGCTGCCGCTGGCCCTGGTTCTCCTCCACACCGTGACCAACGGCTTGCCCGCTGCCCTGTCGGTCAACTTCTACACGCATGTGGAGCGGCCGGTGGGCATACCGGGGGCTGGCGTTTCGCACGCGCTGACCGGGACTCTGGTGATGGTCGGCATCGCCTCGCTTTTGGCCATCCCCGTCGGCGTGGTCGGCGGCATCCATCTGGTCGAGTACGGCGGTGGTCAGCTGCCCCGGGGCATCCGGCTGGCTGCGGACGTGCTGGTCGGTACGCCCTCCATCGCAGTGGGCCTCTTCGTCTACGCCATCGCCGTCGCGCCCTTCCACCACTTCTCAGCGCTCAGCGGCGCCATAGCGCTCGCAGTGCTCATGCTGCCGATAGTCCTACGCACCACTGAATCGGCCATCGCGCTCGTGCCCAATGGGATCCGGGAGGCGGGGCTGGCCCTGGGCCTGGCGCGCTGGCGGGTTGCCCTGCAGCTCATCCTGCCTGCCGCCGCCCCAGGCGTCCTGACCGGCTGCCTGCTGGCTGTGGCCAGGGCGGCAGGCGAGACGGCACCGCTGCTCTTCACCGCCTTCGGCAACAAGTTCTACACGCTGGACCCGACGAGGGCGATGTCCGCTCTGCCGCTGATCGTCTTCCACGACGCGCTGACGCCCTACGAAGACCTGGTCCGACAGGCGTGGGGCGCTGCCCTGCTGCTCGTCGCGCTGACGCTCTTCACCAACGTGCTGAGCCGGCTGGCGCTGCGCCGCCAGATAGCGCTGGCCGGCGGCCAGTGACGCGGGACTTGGTGCTACGATCACACGCAACGTGATCTGCGCAGCGAGCGTCTGGAGCTATTGGTACTCGTTTACGGAGCCGGCGGGAAGCCGGAGCCGGACGAGCTAGCTCACCCTCGTCTCCGCTCCCCCGCCGGCACCGGCGTGCTGCAGGTGGGAGATCAGTCAGGAGGCGAGACAGTTGTTACAGATAACCGAAGACAACCCACACAGCCGTCGCCTCGTGCGCATCGGCAGCATGGTGGTTGGCGGCAGCCGGCCTGTGATCATCGCCGGACCCTGCGCTGTAGAACCCGCCTATGTCGAGCATGCGATCTCCTGCGCCGAGGCAGGCATCGACGCGCTTCGCGCCTGCCTCTTCAAGCCCCGCACCCACCCTGATAGCTTCCAGGGCCTGGGCGCCGCGGCGCTGCCGCTGCTGGCAGAAGTTCGGCAGCGGACTGGCCTACCGCTCATCTCGGAAGTCCTGGCGGTGGAGGACGCGGAGGCCTTGGGCGAGAGCGTTGACGGCTTCCAGGTCGGCGCCCGCAGCATGCACAACGTCCGGCTGCTGGAAGCCCTGGGTGAGCTCGGCCGCCCGGTCCTCCTGAAGCGTGGTCTCGCCGCTACCATCGACGAGTGGATCGCCGCGTCCGAGTACATCCGTCGCCGAGGCAACGATGAGGTGGTGCTCTGCGAGCGCGGCATTCGCACCTTTGAGCCGCGGACGCGTAACACGCTGGATTTGAACGCGGTGCTCATCGCCCGGGAGCTGACAGACCTCCCGGTCATCGTCGATCCCAGTCACGCCGCCGGCAATCGAGATTGGGTGCCGGCCCTCGCCCGTGCGGCCCTCGCGGTGGGCGCCGACGGTCTCCTGGTCGAGGCCCATCCGGCGCCGGCGCTGGCCTGGACGGATTCGGCGCAGGCCATCGACGTGGCAGAGTTGACCGAGCTGGTGAGCGCCACCGCGGTGGCGGCGGCCGGGCGCTGATCGCGGGGCTGGCGCCTGCGGCCGATCGTCAGCCGCAGCGCGTCAGGGTCAGCCCGTCCGTCTGGGCCCCGTGCTTTTTGGCCCAGGTGGCCAGCATCCGCTGCAGACTCGCGGCGCCCTGGTCATCCCGGCTCGCGTAGCTGAGCCGCATACAGGACTCAGCGCCGCTCGTCCAGGCGACGTAGCTGTCTCCGCTCCAGCCGCTGGTCGCGGCCTGCAGATCGCCCGAGTTGACCCCGGCGTTACCGTAGAGGTCGTTCAGCATCAGGTTGAGACCGAACTCCCCCCAGACGCCCTTGTCGAAGGCGGGGCCGTCGGCGGCGGGCTCCTCCAGCGGCTTGGGCGCCTCGCCGTCCAGGAAGCGATCGGGATGAATCACCAGCGCCGAGGCTTGAGGTGGCGTCCGGAAAGCTTGGTCCAGCCCTGACTGACCCTTGCTGTCGCGCAGCGCCACGACAAAGCGCGGGCCCACGCTGTAGGGGAAGCTCAGGATCCTGATGAGCACAGGGGGGACGTCGGCTGGAACGCCGCCACCGCTCTGCGTGTCGATCTCACTTTTCTCAGCTGGGGACAGGCTGGCGATGTAGGCGTTCTCCACCGATACAGCGTCGCCTTCGACCAGAGCCGAATACGCTTCACCCTGGTCCTCGGTGAGGTTCTTCTGGTGGGCCTGTAGATCGAACCACTGATCCTGGAGCGCGTGGGTCAGCTCGTGCACTACCACATGCCTGACGGCCGCGCTGGCAGTGTCGCCGCGCACCACCAATTCCTTGGTCGCCGGATCGTAGTAGCCGATCACTGCGCCGCCGAGCAGCGCCTCCTCAGCCTTCTCGACATCGACCGTCGGCTGGACGAGATCCAGCGCGCGAAGCAGCTTCGCCTCGCGGTCCAGATCGGCGTGATCTTTGGCCTGGAGCTCGGCGATGCGCTGAGCGAAAGCCGCGTCACTCAGATGGTTGACCTTGACTGGCAGCATGAACGAGAGCCCGCGGTTCGCCTCCACGAACCGCTCAGCTTCAGGAACAAAAGCCTCGATGCTTCCTGGCGGCCCGGCCGGCGCCGAGGAGGGTGAGATTGCGATCGACGGCCTTGCTGAGGGTGAAGCAGCCACCCGCCGGTGGGGCAACAGGCTGGTGAGCTGCTTTTCGCCGGGCGGCGCACAAGCCGCCAGAAGGAACATGACGATGATCGCGCTAAGGGGCCGGAAGATCGTCATACCATCGCCGCCTGCCAGGATAGACGCCAGCTCGCCGGATGACTCTGGGAATTATGGCAGGCAAGGGTCGGGCTGTCCCGGATTCCAGCTTCAAACCATCGTGTGCGCCGGCGAACAGGACCAGCGCGCGCCCGGCTGGCGGGACCTCCAGGCGAATGGCCAGTCCGCCCAGGCAAACACCCAGGGGCAGGGCTGTCAGCAGCTGCAGCTCGATATGCTCCACCCGGGTCGCGGCATCCGCGGTCCGGGCGAGCACCAGGGCGATGGCGACCACCGCGTAGACAAAGCTGACAAGCACGCCTCTCCAGAGCCAGTTGAACGCACGGACACGCCGCCCGCTGCTGGTCACGTTCATCGTGTATCGCTGTAACTCGGCGGTTACAGGCCGGCCGGTGCTCAGCTGCTCGGGCGGCTCAGGCGTTGGCGTAGGGCCGGCAGCAGGCCGGCGGGTAGGAAGAGCATCACCAAGACCATCACGCCGCCATAGGCGGCGTAGCTCAAGATGGCTGGAGCTTGCCTCGGCAGCCCAGGCTGGCTGGCCGCAGCCTGCAGGACCTGGACCAGAAGCACTATGACCGCTGCGCCCAAGACAGCTCCCCACACCTCGCCCAGGCCGCCCAGGGTCGCCATCACTATGAACTGGATCGAGAGCAGGATCGGAAAGGAGCCGGGCGAGAGATATTCCAGGAAGAAGGCGTAGACGCCGCCCGCCAGGCCTGCATAGGCGGCCGAGATGGTGAAGACCTTCAGTTTGTCGGCCCCGACCGCCACGCCGGAGGCGGCGGCGCCGATCTCGCTGGTGGCCAAGGCCCGCAGGCCGCGACCCGGCCGGGATCGCACGAGGTTCCGGCTCAGGACGATGACCAGGGCCGCCACCACCCAGCCCACGTAGCAGTAGACAAGCGGCGAGTTGAGGTCGAGCTCCGAGTCCTGTCCCTGGTTCAGGATAGGCAGGAGTGGCGGGATGCCGCCCAGCCCGATGTCGCCCCCTGTGATTCCGCGCGCTTCGGCCAGGATGGTGAGCACTATCAGCTGAAAGGCCAGCGTCGCAAAGGCCAGATAGTGGCCGCGGAGGCGCAGCACTGGGACTCCGATCAGGGCGGCCACCACTGCCGAGCCCACCGGTGCGGCGGCCAGCGCCAGGAGCTGGGGCAGCCCGTGCTTGGCGAGCAGGCCGGCGGTGTAGGCGCCAAGCGCGTAGAAGGCGGCCTGACCGAGCGATATCTGTCCGGCCAGCCCCATCAGCAGCGAGAGCCCAACCGTTACGACAACGTACAGCGTGAACAGCACGAACACCGTCTGCTTGCCCGAGTCGAGCAGCGGCGGGAGCAGCAGCGAGGCCAGGGCGACACCGGCGATCAGCACGGATGACGGTCTCAGGAACCTCGATCGCAGGACCGTCGTCATGAGTGGCGCCTCAGTCCGCCTGAGGTCGGCGGCTCGCCTGCCAGACCAGGATGCCCACGATCAGCACCAGCGACACGCCCTTCTGATAGGACGCGTGCGAGTAGCCTGCCACCAGGGCCTCCGCCAAGCCGATGACGAGACCGCCGACGAGCGCAGCACCGGGCCGCTGGAGGCCGCCGAAGATCGCCGCCGCGAAGCCGTTCACTGCCAGGTCCACGTCGGAATCGAAGGTCAACGAGCGCAGCGGCAGCAGCAGGACGCCTGCCAGACCTCCGAGCAGGCCGCCGAGGGCGAAGGCGGCGATGCCTACGCGCGTCACGTTGATGCCCGCCAGCCTCGCCGCATAGGCGTTGGAGGCGCAGGCTGTGAAGATCTTTCCCAGGTAGGTCCGGTTGAAGAACAGCAGCAGGGCGGCAAAGCTGACTCCAGCGCCGGCCACTATCAGCAGATACTGGCGCTGCAGCGTCAGCCCGGCGAGGCCGAACACTCCAGGAACACCTTCGAACTGGAGGGGCTGGTCGCCCCAGATGGCGACCTCGACCGCATAAAAGAGAAAGCCGAGGCCGATCGTGATGATAAGCGAGGCCAGAAGCGGCGTCCCCCGGCGGCCGATGCTGATGACGCCGACCAGCCCCCCAGTGGCGGTCGCCAGCAGAACTGCAAGCAGTTCCGAGACGCCGTGCGGCAGGCCCGCGCGCAGAGCCGAGAAGGTCACATAACCCGCCAGGATGGCAAATCCACCCTGGGCGAAGTTGACCACCCCTGTCACACGGTGGATAGTCACAAAACCTGTCGCCACCAGCGCAAAGGCGCAGCCGGTG
>JAABUQ010007732.1_pt1 | contig 15421 bp, 18 predicted proteins | sample 5560001 | NCBI WGS metagenome assembly JAABUQ01 (sample SAMN10711888, study PRJNA513371) | rock metagenome | isolation source: Antarctica rocks | place: Antarctica: Victoria Land, Finger Mt nord | collected 2015-12-18 | reverse complement strand
TGGCTTCGCCGAATATGCAAATGCGTGATCCGCTGATGTACCGTATCAAACATGCGCCTCATCATCGAACAGGAAATAAATGGTGCATTTACCCGATGTACGATTTTGCCCACGGACAAAGTGATTCCATTGAAAATATCACGCATTCGCTTTGTACGCTGGAGTTTATCCCGCACCGCGAATTGTACAATTGGTTTATAGAAAAACTGGACATTTTTCCTTCCCAACAGTACGAGTTTGCACGTTTAAATATTACTTATACGGTAATGAGCAAGCGCAAACTACTGCAATTGGTGAACAGAAATTTTGTTTCCGGTTGGGACGATCCGCGTATGCCAACCATCAGCGGTTTGCGCCGCCGCGGTTATACGGCTGCCAGCATCTGCGATTTTTGCGACCGGATCGGCGTGGCCAAAAGGGAAAACCTGATTGATTTTAGTTTGCTGGAGTTCTGTATTCGAGAAGAACTGAATAAAACTGCCTGGAGAAGAATGGTTGTTTTAGATCCGGTAAAAGTAGTGATCACCAATTATCTCGAAGGAAAGGAAGAAATATTGCACGGCGAAAACAATCCGGAAGCTGAAGGCGGCGATGGCGGACGGGACATTCCTTTTAGTCGGGAAATCTATATTGAACGGGAAGATTTTATGGAGAATGCGCCCAAAAAGTTCTTCCGTTTAGGTCCGGGTTTAATGGTCCGTTTAAAAAATGCTTACATTATTAAGTGTGAGAATTTTACAAAAGATGAAAACGGGCAAATTACCGAAATCCATTGTAGTTACATCCCTGAAAGTAAAAGCGGACAGGATACCAGCGGCATTACCGTAAAAGGAACTATTCATTGGGTAAGTGTGCCACATGCCAAAACTGCTGAAGTGCACTTATATGATCGTTTGTTCACTGAAGAAGATATGGGCAATGCCGAAGGTGATTTTGAAGACTACATCAACCCGCAAAGTTTAACTACGGTTACTGCTTTTATCGAGCAAGATTTGGCACAGGCAGAACCAGGCCGCAGCTATCAATTTATTAGAAAAGGTTATTTTTGTCTGGATCAGAATTCTTCTCCCGAAAAACTTGTTTTTAACAGGACGGTTAATTTGAAGGATACCTGGGCAAAGGAAGCTAAGAAAGGGTGATGCTGTTTTTATCACACCAAAATTGGTAAGAACATTATTTTCGCTCAAACCAATTTTCAATAATTATTCCATCTAACCGTTGAAAATCTTTAATATTATCGGTAACCAAAGTAAGTTTGTTTTCAATTGCGGTTACGCCAATCAAAAGATCAAATTCATCATGGATAGGTTTCCAATTTTTCTTAATCTAACTTTTTCTTTCGCATATCTTTTGATACAACCGAAAATTGGAATAATGGTCAAACCTTTTAAAAAAGAATCAACTGCTTGATAAGATTTTGTTGGATTGCCGCTATTTTCAGCGCCATAAAAAAGTTCAACAACTGTAATTTCAGAAACGTAACAATTTTCGCGTCCTTTTTCTTTGATCAAAATATCTAAATCAAGTTTACCACGAAGAAAGAACACACAAATAGAGGTATCAAGTAAATATTGCATTTAGAATTCTATTTCTTTATTTCTAAATGTGCGACTTGATTTAATTTCTTCAATAACTTCTTCTGCTTCTTTATCTAAAGCGAATGCACCAAAAGATTTATAAAAGCTAATTTCTACATTTTCTTTTTCTGTTTTTAAAGATCTTGATAAACTTTCAATCAATTCAATTTTACTGCTGGAACTAAGCCCTTCAAGTAAGTCTGAATAAGTTTCGATAATATGTTTGTCTGTGTAGGTCATTTTTTAAAAATCAAGTTTACTTAAATTTTTACTTACAAGGTTTGTAACTGAGACAGGAAATTTAATACTTCTTTTAAAGGGTTAAAAATAGCATGAGTTGACCACTTTATTCGTTTAGCCACTTTTCAACTATTTTGTCTGCTTGTTCATTAGTTAAAAAATTTCCTTGCTTAATTTGTTGCTTTGATTCTTCTATACGTTGAATCTGTTCTTTTGATAGTTGTGGTTGATCTGTTGGCAAATATTTTCTATCTAAAATCTGTTTAACCGCAAGCAAAAAATCTTCATCATTGATGTTTTCAATGCTTTCGTGTAGTAATGTTTTAATGCTTTGTGCGCTCATAGCTCAAATATAAGTAAGTAGCTCGGCATTTAATAGCAGTAGTTTAAAGGTTATTTTTGTTTGGATCAGGATTCTACTGCTGAAAATTTGGTTTTTAACAGAACGGTTACTTTAAAGGATACCTGGGCTAAGGAGGTTAAGAAGGGTTGATGTTGTTTTATAGGGGTAAAATTATACAATTGATAGGCATAACTGCTGCTCAAAGCATGTAAGATGAATTGTTTACATTATTTAACAATACGTCCCATATTAAGCGGCTTTTAGTTTTATAATATTTTCTTCAGAATGTCGCTCACTCCAAATAATATAATTAGCTTGTTTATTTTTTAATGCTTCTAAAAATTCATCTCTAATTGGTTTTTCATCATCGTTAATTACAGCGATTGCAGTTACATTTTTCTTACTAACTTTTTCTCTTATTGGTTTTATATCGTCCCAGCTAAAAAGAAAACTACTTAACGTTTGTTTATTAATAGTATTAAATGATTTTAAAACTAATTCGCTATTTTTTCCAGCAATTTGAAAGTCAAACATAAATTCCAAACCTGTTGAACCTTTTGATATAAAATCAGGTGTATAAATGATATCTTTTTCATCAAGATATGTTCTTACATCCTCTTTAAAGATTGAAGAAACATTTGATTTTGATAAAACATATAAATCATTCAACTCCATAATAGCTGAAAGAAAATTATGTTTCTTTTGTGAGAAATTTTGATCTGTAGTTTCTGTAATTAGCTCGTTGTTTTTACATTGAATACCGTAATTAAGTAATATTCTTTCAGCAATATTTCTTCTTTCTCCTACTCGATATAGCGAAGTACCAACTAAATCAAGATTATGAAAGGTTTCACCATTATCAGATAATATGATTTTATCTTCTTTTTTTCGAGCATACATTTCTATTACATCATTAAAAAGACCAATAAATGGAGTCTGAATTGCAACCCATTCTGTTCGTTGATCCGGAATAATAATAGTTTTATTCTTTAGCCAAGTATAATAATCGCTTATCAATATATTTACCCAGGTCATAATATTGCGTTCTGAATAGTAAAAGGTGAAACAAGATTAATTTCTTTAGCAAAAGCACTTATTGCATTGCTAAAATCATCAGTATCTTTAATATCTAAAACAGGAAAGTTATACTCTTTTAAAGGAACAGCCCATGCCAAGTCTTTAAAGCCTTCTGCATATAAGTGAATGTGAGGCTCGTTTTGAAAAAAATAACCGACATAAGGCTTCGCAATTTCAGGAACAAAATTCGTAATGCTTTCAGGATTTTTATGACCTCCTTTATAATCGATTCTGATAAGCCCTTCTTTGGTATTGTTTTCTTGACTGTGAAATGAGATTTTGAATGTTATTTTTCTGTTAGAGGTTATTTCAAATAAAAATTCATACTCAGGTTCATGGTAACTGCGTAATGTGAACCGGCTTTTCTCGTCAGATAGATTTATAATAGTCACTCCTCCTATCATACTTTTAGGAAGTTTTATCAATTTTAAAGCTAACTCATTTGAAAACATTTCTTTTGATTACTTGCAGTGTAAAGTAAATAATAAAATTTAAAAAACGGCTCTTTTTCTAATTGTCCTTTACTAAAGCAAAAGAGCAAATCCAAACCTTTCTAATACTTCCTAACCAAATTATTCAAAATCATCCTACTCGAATCCGTTACCATCCCGGTACTGTCCTGCGGTGTAAAATGGCGTTTAAAAGCAACCAAAGCAGCGGTAGAATCGCGTGTATCATAACCAATAATGCGCATGGCTTGTACGGTGTTAAAGTTTGTAGCTACGGAATCCAATCTTGGATCATACCAATTGCCAAAACCATATTCGGCCAATGTTTTCCATGGGAAATATTTGTTCGGGTCGTTTTTGCGGGTTGGGGCAATGTCGGCATGGCCAATAAAATTAGCCGTTGGAATATTGTAGTTTTTTTTAAGCGTTGCCAACAGTGTAAGCAAGCTGTTGATCTGCGGCTGCGGAAAAGGCACAAAACCATTGTTGTCCAACTCAATGCCAATCGAATTGCTGTTGATATCGGTATTGCCGCCCCAACGTGCGTTGCCGGCCTGCCAGGCACGCAGGTAATCGTTCAGCATGTGGTAAACTTTGCCGTCTTTCCCGATTACATAATGCGCACTTACCTGTGTTCTGGGCAGGGTAAAAGTTTTTAAAGTTTGCTCGGTTGAGTTTTGTGCCGTATGATGGATGATGACATAATTAGGTTTCCGCAAGTTAAAATTGGTTGTGCCAACCCAATTGGCTTTATCAGGCGTTATCTCTCCCGTTGTTTCCGGCGGGACCTGGTTTATTATTTTGGCATAAGCCTTTGCCTGTTGCTTGTAAGAACGGTTGGTAATGGCATAAGGATTAGTGGCGCAACCAGCCAGCAGTAAGATTACAGCAGTAAGCAAAGACAGAAAAGTTAAAGCTTGAATTGGAATGTGTTTCATGGTAGCAGCAAGATAAGAAAAATCAGAATATGAAAATTGATATGTATAGAAAATGGCGTTTTGCTATACACGTTAGTAGTGACATGTATAGAAAATGGCATTTTGCTATACACGTCATTAGCGACATGTAAAGATTTTGGCATTTTCTTTACATGTAGTTCAATCAACCAATTTATAATTTTTCAGCGTTTATCGTTTTAATTGTAGGTGCGATAAAATCTTTTACCGGTCCGCCTTTAAACAACTGGTATAATGGTGTATTGATATAGAAATTGCTGCGCCCAATCTTTTGCTTTTCTAAAAATCCTTTTTCTACCAGCAAACCGGTATATCTGGTTGCAGTTAACCTGGAAACCATTAATTCATCCATCAAAAATTCTATTTTGGTATAAGGATGCCTGAACAAGTTATTTAACAAATCCTGACTATACATTTTTGGAAACTCTTTGCGGATACGAATTTTATAATCTTGCATTAGTGTTTTGATATTGCCAATCAGTAAAATAGTTTCTTTTGCGGTTTGCTCAATGCCATCCAGCATGTATAAAATCCATTCTTCCCAATCACCTGTATCTCTTACTTTTTGTAACAAACGATAATAATCATTTTTGTGCCTGATGATATAACGGCTTAAATAAAGTATCGGCAAATCAAGCAGCTCATTCAACACTAAATATAAAATATTGATAATCCTTCCTGTTCTACCATTGCCGTCATAAAAAGGGTGAATACTTTCGAATTGATGATGGACAACAGCCATTTTAATTAGAGGGTCAGCGGAATAAAATTCATCATCATTAATAAATGAAATCAGGTTGTCCATTAATTGGACGACAGAATCATAATCCTGTGGAGGTGTATAAACTGTTTCTCCGGTTGCATCATTTACTAAAGACGTTCCCGGAAGTTTGCGGTAACCTGCATCGTTTTGCTCTAATATTCTTTGTATTTCGAGAATATGGCTGCTCTTTAATATTTTTTGTTTCCGGATCATTTGAAAACCGTTTTTCAAAGCTTCAGCGTAGCTGTTGACTTCTTTTGCAGAAGCATTTAAAAAAAGGTCTTCAAAAAGCAAAGCTTTGTAAATCTCGTCATGCGTGGTGATGATATTTTCAATTGCCGAACTATCCTTAGCTTCTTGCAAAGTAAGTGTATTGATCAATATCGTTTCATTAGGAATGGTTGATGAAATGCCTTTCAGTTCTGCCAGCCGCCGATGGGCTGCCGGCAGTTTCTTTAAAACAGTTTTTGTTTCCAAATCAGCATCAGGCGGAAGAAACTTTATATTATATTTCATTATTCTTGATACTTCTTTTACCGCCCTAAAATTGATAAAGCAGATTCAATCCTTGCTGTAACTTCCTCTTTGCCCAACACTTCGGCAATATCAAAAACAGCCGGCCCAAATTTGCCGCCTACTAAAATAATGCGGAAAGGCAACATTACTTCGCCTATTTTAATGCCTTTTTCTTGTGCCAAAGCTTTAAAAGCGGCTTCAATTGCAGCAGCTTCCCAACTTTCAATTTCCTGTGTTTTCTGGATAAAAGCGATGAAGAAATCTGTTTTGGCATTGCTCCATTTGAGTTGGATGCTTGGCCAGTCAATGGTGCTTTCTGTTGGTTTTTGGAAGAAGTAAGCGGCGTGTTCGTAAAAATCCGTCAGCAAAGTACATCTGTCTTTTACCAGATCGATAATTTTTTTAAGCTGAGGATTGTTCTCTGCAAAAATATCATGCTGACGGAAAACCGGGATGACAGCAGGCATTAAATCTGTGGCTGAACTTTGTTTGATCCATTCGTGGTTGAACCATTTCGCTTTCTCAAAATCAAACTGCGCCCCGGCTTTACTGATCCTATCCATCGAAAACTGTTCCACCAATTCATCCAACGAAAAAATTTCCTGATCGGTCCCGTTGTTCCAGCCAAGCAATGCTAATAAATTCACAAAAGCTTCCGGCAAAAAACCTAATTCTTTGAACCCCTTTGTTAGTTCGCCGTTTTTCGGGTCTGTCCAGTTCATAGCATAAACCGGGAAACCCAAACGATCGCCATCGCGTTTACTTAACTTGCCGTGTCCGTCTGGTTTTAAAATTAACGGTAAATGCGCCCATTCCGGCATCGCATCTTTCCAGCCTAAATATTCCCACAAAAGCAAATGCACTGGAGCGGACGGCAGCCATTCTTCCCCGCGGAAAGCATGTGTGATTTTCATCAAGTAATCATCCACCACAACTGCCAGGTGATACGTCGGCATTCCATCAGCTTTTAAAAGCACTTTGTCATCTATCTGGCTGGTTTCAAAATTAACGCGGCCACGGATCATGTCGGTAAAACCAATGGTTTCATCAACAGGTGCTTTGATCCTGATCACATGCGGAACACTTTGATCCAGCAGCTCCTGTACTTCTTTTACCGGCAAAAAAATGGAATTGCGCAAATTGTCCCGGTGTGTGTGCCCATATTGAAAATTAGGTATTTCTGCCCGCTTTTGTTCCAGTTCTTCCGGTGTGTCAAAAGCATAATAAGCATTGCCTTGTGCTACCAATTGCTCGGCGTACTGGCGGTAAAGTGTTTTTCTTTCGCTTTGGCGGTACGGGCCATACTCGCCGCCAGCTTCAGGGCTTTCATCCGGCGTGATCCCGCACCAATCCAGGCAATCTAAAATATATTGTTCGGCACCTCCCACAAAGCGCGTTTGGTCGGTATCTTCCACCCGTAATATAAAACGGCCATTGTTTTGGCGGGCAAACAGGTAATTAAAAAGGGCAGTACGAACGCCGCCCAAATGCAAACCTCCTGTTGGACTTGGCGCAAACCGTACTCTTACTTTGTTGGACATTGTATAAATTTAAGCGGTAAAAACAGCATTTATTAAATTAAAGCAAAGATAAGTTTTAACCTTGTAGTTAAGGCTTAAGTGAAGCAAGCAATTCAAAATGAGCACAACAGCAATATTCCCGGACAATTCCCGTATTTTGAAACGGATGAACCCTTACGAACATAAACGCCAGTGGAATTACCTGCTGCTTGTTTTTGCCGCCATAATTGCCAGCGGATCTTTGCTTTACACCAACTATCTGGTTAAAAAAATTGCTAAATCCGAGCATACGCGCGCCGAAGTTTGGGCCAGGACGATGCAGCAGCAGCTTTCTTCGGATGATAATGATTTCCTGAATTACGTTTTCACCGTGCGCGATAGCCTTTCCGTTCCGGCCATTATTACCAATGAAAAAGGCGTTTTTGTTTCTGTAAAAGGACTGGATTCTACCAAAACTTTTATTGATTTGGAGGAACAGGTTCCGGGCAAAAAGCCGACTAAAAAATACGATTTGAAGTATTTTAAAGATGAGTTGAATTCGATGAAAGCGCAGCACGCGCCCATCCGGCTAAATGTTCCAAGCATGTTTGGCAATAGCTACTGGCTGGTTTATTATAAGGATTCGTTACTGCTCACACAGCTCAAAATTTTCCCTTACGTGCAGCTTTTGCTCATTGCCGTGTTTTTGATTGTGGCTTATACGGCTTTTAATTCATCGCGAAAATCAGAACAAAACCAGGTTTGGGTTGGCCTGGCGAAGGAAACTGCGCACCAGCTGGGTACGCCGATTTCTTCGCTGATGGCTTGGATTGAACTGTTGAAAGATAAGTTTGATGCCGAAAACGACCCGCTGCTGCTGGAGATGGACAACGACGTGAAGCGGCTGGAAATCGTGGCCGACCGGTTTTCTAAAATCGGTTCCAAACCCAACCTGGAACCGCAAGTGGTTTATGATGTGGTGAAAGATTATGTTGATTATTTTAAAGTCCGGGTTTCCAACAAAATCAGTTTTGAACTTTTGGGCGATACACATTTAAAAGCCGGATTAAACATTCCGCTGTTTGACTGGGTGCTGGAAAATTTGCTTAAAAACGCCGTTAACGCCATTGAAGGAACCGGGCAAATTAAGGTAATGATCCGCGGCAGCGCAGCCAAAAAATTAGTTTATATCGATGTAAGCGATACCGGAAAAGGGATTCCGCGTTCTAAGTTTCTCACCGTTTTTCGTCCGGGTTATACCACGCGGAAACGCGGCTGGGGTTTAGGCCTTTCATTAACCAAAAGAATGATCGAGAATTACCATAACGGACAAATTTTTGTAAAAGATTCTGAATTGGGCAAAGGCACAACCTTTCGCATCATTTTAAAAAATATTGTAGCATGACAAAGCCTCAACCCGAAGAATACGCGCCGTTTTATAAAGGTTATATTGATTTAATTGCTGAGGAAGATGTACTAAACGTGCTTGCATCCAACCAAAGCAAAACTTACGATTTCTTTTTGTTGCTTCCTGCGGAGAAAGCCGGTTTTGCTTACGCTGAAGGAAAATGGTCGGTAAAAGAAGTATTAGGCCACATGATTGATACGGAACGGATTATGAGCTATCGACTGCTCCGGTTTTCGCGTGCCGATCATCATCCGCTGGCTGGTTTTAATGAGAATTTTTTCAGTTCGAGATCAAACTACAAAATGCGGACTTTGGAAAGCCTGGCTGATGAATTTTCCGCGTTACGGAAAGCCAACTTGTATTTGTACCAAAACCTCAGCGAAGAACAATTAAAGCGAAAAGGAATGGCCAGCAACGTTGAAGGCTTGGCGAAGAACTGGTATTTAAAACCCGTCAGCCCGAACCAAAGTTGAATTAATAATCAAATGTTGATGCTTCTTTTACCAGCTAAATTTTGTTCCGTCAGCCGAAACTGAAGTAAAATAGCAAATTCAAAAGTTCAAATACTTCCGTCGGCCAGTTTTTTGCCAAACCTTTTGTTGTGTGCAGCCTTTCTTATCATTTTTTTTGTTTACTGTTTCGTACGTTGTCCAATAGTTTTGATCCATTGGATGGCGGCGTCAACAGGTTCTTTCGAGTTTGAGAAGGCAGTGTTATGTCCCAATTCCGGAAACAACAAATATTTATAGGGCTTTCCATGTACTTTAAATTTATCGAGGTGTTCTATCGATAAACGCACCGGAGCTTGTACGTCTTTGCCTCCAAAAAGCCAAAGTCCCCGAATTGAGAGCATAGAGAGGGCATCGTCAGGATTAGTGTCGGCAAATTTATAACGGTCAGTGTCGTTGCGTATATGCTCATGTGCGTCAGCTTCAGTGTGCGTATTCCAGAAATTGGGATTTCCTTCCGTAAAAAACTGGAATCGCAGCTGCTCACGGGCTGTAACAACTGGTCCGCTAAATAACACCATGAAGTTTACCAAGCGGTTTCTCGTGGCGGCCAAAGGAATTATCCAGCCAGCCTGACTAAAACCCATTAGACCAATTGGCCCATGATTAGCTGGCAGATGTGCCGACAACTCTGTAATGGCAGCACTTGCATCCACCGCCAAAAGGGTGAGATTGGAAGAATCAATATTGTTTGTGCCTACTTCCGGCCCTGCATAAACCCCGCCCGATTCGCCAACCCCACGTTTATCGTAAGTCAACACCTCAATGCCTTTTTCCGCCAAAAGCGATGCAAATTCCAACATTCGCTTTTCCTGACCAGAGCCATGGACGATGACTACAAACGCATATGGATGTCTGGGTTTAAAGAGAGTACCCGCCAAGGTGTCTACCGCGCTCTTGAACCTGACGTTTTCCATGGTGAATTCCGTTGGCTTAACTATTTTTTGAGAGTGTCCAAAAATAACTATCAAACAAAGAAAAGTTGTAATTAGTGATTTTATCATCTTGTATTGTTGTTTTGTGAGGTTGCACACAACGCAATGGTTTCTGTCAAAGCATTGCTGTATATCATTGCAGGCCACGAGCTGCATCACTTGAATGTTATCCGGGAAAGATATTTGTAATACTGTTTTTACAGCTCTTTTTTCTGGTTTGCTTTGTTTTCGATGAGATAGGAAATGAATAAGCCTAAGCCGCCGAAAACTGAAATCAACGAAAAGTAGATGGCCGGGTTGCCTCGATCTTGTAGAGCAAAATAGTCTATCATGTAGGCGATGAAAAGACCTAAACCACATCCAACTAAAAGTAAACCCATAGTTAAGGTAAAAAAGCTATTGTCCTGTTTTTTTGCTGGCTTTTCCTGCAGTTCAAAACCACGTTCTATCATGGCCATTCTTTCTTTGTTTCTCAAATAGTAAATTCCGAAAATCAATAGGAATAATCCTATAGAAGTTATAATTGGAATAAATACTGCTAACTGGTTTGCGTCCATTTTTACAAATATTTAAAAAATATTAAAATTATTGATTTGCAACTTATGACCACCTGGTTTTTGATCAGGTTACACCTTTGGCATAAAATATTTTAGGTGATAAAAGAAGCATTGGATTGGATAAAGATTTCTCCCTTTGGTTGAAATGACAAGATATACGCGCTGTCATCCTGAGCGTAGCGGAAGGACCTTCTTCCAATAAGTAAGTAATCCTGCTTGGATGAAGATTTCTCCCTTTGGCCGAAATGACAAGGCGCAAATTTATACCGATAAAAGAAGCATCAGGCTGTAACCTATATTTGATTGCAAGCGTCTGAAACAATAATTGATGCAAAATTTAGAAAGCGATACAGAACTGATCCGCCAGGTGCTGGCCGGTAACCAGGCGGTTTATGCCGATTTGGTGAAGCGGCATCAGCGGTATGTTTTTACACTGGCTTTGCGTTTCGCCAAAAACCGCGAAGATGCCGAGGAAATTGCGCAGGATTGTTTTGTAAAAGCATACAAAGCCTTGGCCGGTTTTCAGCAGCAATCTAAATTTACAACTTGGTTGTACACAATTGTTTACACGACGGCCATGACTTTTCTCCGCAGAAAAAAACTGGAAACTTATTCATTGGATGATGATGCTGTTTTTATACAGGTAAATAATCAAACAGGTTTTAAGTTGAATTTGGCCGAACAGAAATCACAATCGTATTATATTAATTTGGCAATCAAGCAGTTATCACCGGATGATGCGGCGATTCTGACATTGTTTTATCAGGGAGAACAATCGCTGGAAGAAATTGCGGCTGTGGTAAAAATGGAAACCAATACGGTGAAGGTCAAACTGCATCGTGCGCGGCATCGTTTAAAAGAAAAGCTGGAAATTTTGCTAAAAGAGGAAGTGAGGGAATTATTATGAATATGGAAGAACAACTTTGGGATTATATCGATGGTTTTTGTACGGAAGAAGAGCGAAAAGCAATCGATTTATTATTGAAAACAGACGAGGATTATCATCATAAATACTTGGAAATGAAGACTTTTCAAGAAAATATTTCTTTGCTGGAGATAGAAGAACCTGCCATGAATTTCACCTTCAACGTAATGGAAAGCGTTCGGGGAGAAAAAATTTTAAAACCGCTGAAAACTGCTGTTGATCAGCGGGTTATCTTCGGGATTGCTGCATTTTTTATGTGTTGTATTATGCTTCTTTTAGGCTATGTTTTTGTGAATATCAATTGGACATCTTCGGCTCAAATTAAAATTCCGGAAATCAAAATCCCGTCTGTAAGTACTAATTTCAGCTCGGTCCTGCTGAAAGGGTTTTTGTTTTTTGATTTGATTTTAGGATTGTTTTTTGCAGATCATTATTTCAGAAAGTTGTTTTTTGAAAAGAAATAACACTAATTTTAAAAATCAATCAGCTTTCTGAAAAAAATAAGAAATAATGGCAAAAGCAACAATAGAAGTGATCGAAGCTTTACGGAAAACGGCGGCAAATTTGCAAAATAAAGCACCTTATCAGTGGGGCCACATGGGCAGCTGCAATTGCGGCAACCTGGCACAAGTGGTTACAAATCTGGACAAGGCGGCTATCCACCAGGAAGCGATGCGGCGGCACGGCGATTGGAACGAGCAATTATTTGATTATTGCCCGCAAAGTGGTTTGCCGTTTGACCATATTATTGACACAATGCTGGCCTTTGGTTTCACCCGCGCAGACTTGGCGCATTTGGAAAAATTGTCTGACGATACAGTCCTGGCCAACCTCCCGCAGGGAAAACAATATTTAACACACAACAAAAGCGAAGACGTGACAAAATACTTACAAAGCTGGGCCGATCTGTTGGAAAACCAATTGATTTTTGGTATGATAATTGAACAATCTTTACTTGAATCAATAGCAATATTGGTTTAATTGTGATAAGGTTTAGGTTGAAAGCTCCACGGACATTGTTTCGTGGGGCTTTTATTTTTTAAGGAGCTTTTATTAGATTTGGGTAAAATAGAACACTCCTAAAGCTATTTGTAAGCGAATTATTAAATGTACATCAAAAAGGCGGAATGCCTACTCTTTTTGCAGGATATTAAAATACCGCTGCCGTCTTCCAGGTAAAGTAAGTTCGTTGTTTATTTGCCTATTACCATATGCTATCCTGAAGATTACGTAAAAACCCGTATTGTTTTCTTTTACAGACATATTTATATTTGTGGATAACCTATAACGTCCTGTTTTATGTTTCATACGTATTTCCCCCCTCATCCGGCACTGCGCGAATACGTGGAAAGCATTTCTATTATCAACATTGATTTTACGGCAGGAAACGGCCTTTCGCCTATTTATCCCTTTGTTCCCACGCACACCCGTTTTTTATGCTTTTATCTGCACGACCCGGTAAAGGTAAAAAAAGCAAATGGCGGTTTTATTACACGTGCCAGGTCAATTATCATCGGACCGCAGTTAATACCGGTTACGTTAGATTTAGGCCGGAAACATCATTGCGTTATTGTTTGCTTAAAACCCTGCGGTATGTACCGCTTGCTGGGCATACCGTTGGAAGAAATCGTTGACCGCGACTTTGACGCCAGGCTTGTTATCGGCCAGGAAATTGACGAAGTACTCGACCGGTTAAGTGAAGCCGCGAGCCATCATGAAAAAAATGGTATCATCCAAAGCTACCTCCTTTCTAAGCTTGGGCAGTTAAAACCGGCCCTGCCCTTTGACCAGGCTATGCTGCAATTGGTTGGTGCCGGGGGGAAACCTGCCTATCGACTATGTCGCCTCACAATCATGCCTTTGTGTGAGGCAGCTTGAGCGGAAATGCCGGGAGCGTATTGGCCTGCCGCCCAAATTATATGCCCGGATGATACGTTTTTCCCATGCGTACAAGTACAAGGAAACCTATCCTGATATGAGCTGGACCGACATTGCACACCGTTGCGGGTATTTTGACCAGATGCACTTCATCCGTGATTTTAAATCTTTTGCCGGCTTTACGCCCGGTATGCTCAGGGAAGAAGATATTAAAAAATCGGTTCGCTTTCGGACACTGGAAGACTAAATCCTACCTGTTCCTTTTTCTCCTTCGATACGTTTTCTTGCGTGTCTTTAAAGATGTCGTGTTTGTACTATGAGATTTGTTGACTGTAATTTTTGAGTTTTTACAGACTTTTTTTCATAAAAGCATCATTAAAACCACTTAACCTTAATGGATTATTGTTTTTTGCAAAGTAGGAGCAACCTTTCAAACGAGCAAATAATCACACTGCCTGCCGCCTGCTAGATATTACTTCAATTTAAAAAGCCCTGTAAATTGTAATAAATTTGATTTATTGCCTATACTCTTGGTCAGCTAATATATTTTTTCGAATGTTTAAGAGCCTGTTTAAATTTATATGCTAAAAAGCATTCGTTTCTTTTAGCATATAAAAGGTGGTTTTGTATCAGATTTAATAGATTGAAATAGAACAATCATATTTTTTATAGGATAAAAAAGAAGTATGAAAATAAATCGAACAAATTTTAAACAGGTTCTAAAATGAAAAGTGTAAAAGTGAAACGAAACTGATTTACATTGAGACAACTTGATCATTATCCGTTAAAGATCATTTAGTTTGTTCCCTTTGTCTTGAGAGAGATTTGCCGTTAACCTATGGATTTGAGAAAGTTGTCGCATTTGTACTATGTTTCATCTTAAATATTCGACTATTTTCGTATTCACTTATTTTTATTATGGAAACATATCAAACAGCAATTGTTAAAGACCGACAGTTCAGAACTGACCTGGTTAAAATTCCGATTGTACACACACTACACGGTTTAACTACAGAATTATTACCACCAGGAAGTGGCATGGTAATCCTTGCAGATGTTGATTCTTCCAGTTTCGATGCCCTTGAGAAGGCTATATCTGCGAAGGATAATGAGAGGATCAATGAGGTTGTTACCCAAAATAAACAGTCTGTTAAAAATCTTCAGAAGCTTACAACCCGTGAGGCTCTGAGTACATTGATAAATGCCCCAACTATAGTAGATGTGAGTTACGATTCAAAACTTCTTGCAGTAAATTTATTTACAATAAAAGGCGTTGGATTTACAAGATTTACAAGAGTAATTTTCCCGTTTGCAGGTGGTGATTTTGATGTAGAGAGATTTAAGTATACGGCGTTCTCCAAAAATGATCAGACAGTAGACGTTAAGGTGATGGTGGTGCTCCATCAGCCCAATCTTTCAAAAATTGAAAACCAAGTATTGAAAAATATTCCGAAAGAGATGTCTAGTATGCAATTTGGCAGGGTTGGTGGAGAAGTAATGTGTACTCCAGCTGCACTTGTGATGACCGTTACTGTCGGAATTACTGTTGCGCTTGTAGGCACTGCAGCAGGGAACTGTAGCGGATATTTTGGTAAAATTGGGGATAAAGTCATCAATCCTCAAATTGACGCAGGAAAGTTGCTTTCTGTAAAAGAGCTGGTTCAATTAAGGCAGAACGCTCTAACAAAAAGAATTTTTGAAATAGGCACTTGTTAAATACTAAAAATATTGGTAAATTAGCAATATGGAAGAGCGGTTTAAGAGCCTGTCGGTATTTGAGTTTCAGGCG
>JAABUQ010007731.1_pt1 | contig 15421 bp, 13 predicted proteins | sample 5560001 | NCBI WGS metagenome assembly JAABUQ01 (sample SAMN10711888, study PRJNA513371) | rock metagenome | isolation source: Antarctica rocks | place: Antarctica: Victoria Land, Finger Mt nord | collected 2015-12-18 | reverse complement strand
GCCTCCGCCGGGCGGCCGCGGGCGGGAAACAAACCCGCGAACTGGGCGTCGTCGAACACCGCGCCGAGCTCGTCGCGCAAGCGCGTGTAGCGACTGCCCTTGGGGAACGAAGCGCGTGCGACACCCACGGTCTCCTCGGGGATGGCTGGGGAGATCTCAGGGCGAAGGGACATGATGCTGACCTCGGGAAGGACACCGCGACGTCGCCGTCAACCAGCATCTCGCCCCCAGGTTCCAGCGCCAAACCGCCGCAGGGAATTCGCCAGCAGATCAACCGCGCGCAAGGGCGCGCACCATCATGGCGAGGAAATTAGGCATTGGCGTTCTACTAGCGGTGACGCTCCGGCTCTATTTCCGTAGCAGATCAACCGCGCGCGGGGCGCGCACCATCATGGGGAGGAAATGTGGTCCTGGCGTTCTACTATCGGTGACGCTTTGGTCCTATTTCCTCAACAGTATCAAAAGTGCGGAAGAACCAGAATGCAGGCGCCACTGACACCTGGTCAGCAAAACGCCGGCGGTGATGCTGCAAGGCGAGGTGGAGATCGACGAGGTTTACGTCGTGGCCGGGCACAAGGGCCAGCCTGCAGAGGTCGTCAAAAGGGGCGGCTCGGGCGCTGCCGCAAGCTGGCAGGCGCGCCGGGCCGCGGCACGCTGGAGAAGGACAAGCCGCCGGTCCTTGGCCTGATCCAGCGCGGCGGACAGGTCGTGCTGCGCATGCTGGCCAACGTGCAGCAGGCCACGATCAAGCCGGTCATCGCCGCCGCCGTCGCCCCGGGCGCCCTCGTCCACACGGACGAGTATAGCATCTACGCTCGCCTGCCAGCTTGGGGCTACGGGCACAAGACGGTCTGCCATGCCCGCGGCGAATACGCCCGCGACGAGGACGGGGACGGTTTTTGCGAGGTCCACGTCAACACGATGGAAGGGTTTTGGTCGTTGCTGCGCTCCTGGCTGCGCCCGCACCGGGGCATCTCGCAGGACAAGCTGCCGCTCTACCTCGGCTTCTTCCAGTTCATGCACAACGCGCGCCGACGCGGCAAAGCCCTGCTCGGCGCCCTCATTGCCGGCCTGGTTGCGTGACGGACCCGCCACCACCCCGGAACCCAACAAGAGCCTCCGTTTTTTGCTCACCGGCGCGGCCCAGGTACGGTGCACTGACCGCAACGTCTGCGCACCGCGCCGCTAAGCAAAAAACGCTCCTCATTATAAACACATATATAACTTCCGATATAAGGATAAATATGATCATTTTTTTGTTTTAAACTAAATAGCTATTGGATATAAAAGTTTCAGCAGTTTGAGTAATGTGTGTGTCTTAAAAAGATCATTCAGTGTTGGCACACTTCTGTAAATCTCTGTCGAAGCTTAGCTGCACTCAGAAGTTCGTTGTTTGTATGTTCATGGCATTGACGAAGAGGCAACCAATGTCGCAAGCTGCGTCCAATTCGACCCTCGATGACGTGCGCTCGTTGCGGTTCGGACAATCCGCGCAGCACAGAATCTGGGTGGAGCTTCGACGGTCCGCAGCTCTGTGGGCGGATGGAGACGCTCGGCTCGGCTCTTGGCTTGTCCGCTCGGTGCTGGATACCCCTGATCTTCCTAGCCTGATCTGCCGACGGCTCGCGAGCATCTACGCAGACGACGCCTTCGGAATATGCGCCCTGGCCCAGGTCATACACGGCGTGCTCCACGAGGAGCCCGAGATGCTCGACTGTATATGCGCTGACCTCGTCGCGATCCAAAATCGGGACCCAGCAGTCCCGGATCTTCTTACGCCATTTTTGTTCCTCAAGGGCTTCGCGGCGGTCACCTGCCAACGCATCGCTCACCACCTCTGGCTCAAGGGAGATCGACCGTTGGCCCTCTACCTTCAGCACCGTGTCGCAGGGGCGTCAGGTATTGACCTCCACCCGGGCGCCGTAATCGGCCGGGGCATCCTGATGGATCACGCTACAGGCGTCGTCATCGGCGAGACTGCGGTGGTAGGCGACGAGGTGACCCTGTTCCAAAGCGTGACGCTCGGTGGCACCGGTAAGGAGCGCGGCGACCGCCATCCCAAAGTTGGACGTGGCGTACTCATCGGCGCCGGCGCAATCCTGCTCGGCAATATCCGAATCGGCGTAGGGGCTCGCATCGCCGCGGGTGCTGTGGTGCTGAGCGATGTACCTGAGCACTATGTCGCCGTGGGTGTGCCGGCACGCCTCAGACCGGCTTGCAGCTGGCCCGGATGAACGAGCCGTGTCCACGGCGATGTACTCCCTCCACTCGCCTGACATCGGTCGAGGGTGGATGGTCCCGGCTCCGCACCGCCCGAGGCAGGCAAATCTCTAATCATCGTGAAGAGAGGATAATGACCCGATGCCAGATTTTCAGATCTTCCGGCCGATGAACTGGAATGGCCTTGTCCACGAATATGATATTGACGGCTTACGGCTTCTGCCTTGGGACAATTATCCAATGCCCTTTAGCGGTGCTTGGTGCATTGTCCGTCCTGGCACGAAAAGTCTCCCTCATACCCAGATAGACCAGGAAATTTTCATCGGCTTAAAAGGTACGGCTAAGCTGGTGATGGGTGATGAGGTGCGCGACTTTACCTTCGGTGATATTGCGGCCATGCCGAAGCATACGGATCATTACTTTAAGAATGACTACGACGAAGATTTTCACTTCTACGTTGTGTGGTGGGACGAGCCCCATGCCCGCCAATACCTAGCGACGATCGCGGCCATGCCAGAAGCCGGGGTGCTCGAAAGAGATCTCAAGGCCGGCACACCGGCCAGAACTTTCACGATAGGTCACGGAGCCTTGGAGGTCCCCCATGGTTAGGATGATTGTGACCATCACGCCGCCGACCCCGAACGGCGATCTGCACATTGGGCACATCGCTGGTCCCTTCCTGTCAGCGGACGTGTTCACTCGTGTGCAGCGCCAGCAGGGTCACGACTGCATCCTGATCTCATATTCAGACGACTACCAATCCTACCTGATCCGCAAGGGGTTAGAGGTTCGCCGCGATCCCCTCGACCTTGCACGAGAGAACACCGGACGCATCAAGGCCACACTCGCGGCCGCCGATATAGCGGTGGACCACTGGATGTCGCCTTTCGCGAACACGTACTTCTCGCAAGCCGCCCAAGAGGTCTACGATGCTGCCGTCGCGCGGGGCCGGATGCATCGACACACCTCCGAGGAACCCTACTGCCCCCATTGCCGAACCTGGGGTTACGAGGCTTTCGGGCGGGGCACTTGCAACTACTGTGACTCGGATTCGGATGCGAGCCAGTGCGAGAGCTGCGCCTGCCCGCCCGATGCAACGAAAATGGGTAACTTCCGCTGCAAGGTCTGCCAAGGTCCGTTCGAGTGGCGCCCAGTGGAGCGCGACTTCCTGGACGTGCGCTCCTACACTGACCACCTGCGCACCACATTTCGCCATATGCCAATCCGCCGCCCCATGGATGCCTGGGCCGAGGAGGTTCTCACGAGAGGACCGGCCGAGTGGGGGGTGACGCGCCCTGGCGAGGCTGGACTCGATCTTCTCCCCGATGGCAGCTGCCGCGTGCACACTTGGGCGCTCGGCATTGCGGGCTATATGGCGACTACCCGCGAATGGGCCGATACAGTTGTGGGCCGGTCCGAGCTTTACGATGCTTACTGGCGCAACAATGACGTGTCCCTCGTGCACTTTCTTGGCCATGACTGCGCCTATAGCCACCTCGTCATATATCCGAGCCTTCTGTCGAATCTGGCGGGCCCGAAACCCACGCCGCAGTTCTACCCCAACCAGTTTCTGAAGCTCGACGGCAAGAGCCTATCGACGAGCCGCAATCATGCGATCTGGGTCCACGACCTTATCCGCGACTACGATTCGGATGCAGTCCGGCTGTACCTCGCCTCAGTGGCACCAGAGGAGACCGAGAGCAATTTCCAGCTTGACATGTTCCGGCGCTGGTATCGCGCCACTTTCGTAAAAGTGGTGGACGCCCTGATCGAGAAGGCGCGGGCGGAGCGCAACGGGGCTGTAGTGCCAGAGCCGCCCGCGGACGACCAGCTCCTACTTGCTGGGTTCAACAACCGCTGGAGCGCGGCCACCTGCCGACGGAGCTTCTCTATGCTGGCACTCGCGCGCATTATCTTCGACCTCATCGCGCTCGGCCACGACCGGATGCAGTTCGGGCAGCCCATCGCCCACATCGTCGAGGCAGTCGGCGAGCTCGGACAGGCTCTCCATCCGAAGCTGTCACAGAGGATCCGCGCAACAATCGGGACACAGTCGCACGCTGAGTCAGTCTCTCCTAAGTCCGATTATTTAATGTTCGATTACTCGATCTAACCACGTGGTAAGATCTACCGGAGGACCGGTCCCATGGCTCACATGTTCGATGTCGCGATTGTGGGCGGGGGGATCGTGGGGGCGGCGCTCGCCGGCGCCCTAACTGAGCTCGATCTCACCACGGTGCTGATCGAGCGAGGCTGCGTCGGTGCGCAGGGCGCAAGCCGCTACTCAGGCGGCATCTTTCGCATCTATGATCCAGACGATGCCATCCAGGATCTGGCGATCTACGCCCTGACCCGCATGACGGACACGCGTGTGGGGACAGCTTTCGCTTCAACGCTCGTACGGGGCGGCGTCTACTACGCCACTGAGGAGCCGGTCCCGCAATCGGCGCTGGACTACGCGGCGCAGCGCGACTTGGGAGGCTACCCGATCCGTATTCTCTCGCGGCGGGCAGCAAGCGCGGAAATCGGCTCCCTCCACGACGGGCAGGGCGGGCCAGTTATCGTCGAGCCTGCCGGGGGATACGGCGACGTCCGGGCGAGCGCCCGGGCCGTGATCCGGGACTTGCACCGCACGGGTGCCGTCCTGGAAAATGCCAGGTGGCGGGCGATGGAGCACGCCGGCGGGACAGTCACCATCCGCTTCGAAGGTGGAGCTGTGCGGGCACGGCGTCTTGTCGTAGCGACAGGCAGTTGGGCGGGAGAGTTGTGTCCAAGCCTGCCCATCCGCACCCGCAGCATCCCTATGGTGCGGATGCGGACCGCAAAGCCCGCTCCCGTCCCCGTAATTGACATTCGAACGTCTTCCTACTTCGTCCCGGTCGGCCGCGACATGATCCAGGTGGGATCGCGGGTGCGGGACGAAGCCAGCCGCCCCGAAAACCTCGCCTTCGACGAACCGGCGATCATTGCAGATGCCGGCCAGCGGCTTGCCGCCATGACGGGCAACGACCTTTTCGGCGAGCCAATCGATGTAGTACGCGGCTTCGACGGCTACACTAAGGACGGCCGCCCAGTCATTGGAGCTTTGCCGAACAGCGAGGTTCTCGTTGCGTTGGGCTTTGCCGGCATCGGCTATAAGCTCGCCGTCGGAGCGGCGTGGGCCCTCGCTCGACAGATCCGCTCTATCTTGCGCGACGTACAGTTGCCGGAGACCGAGCGTCGGCTGCTTGCCCCTTTTAGCCCAGGGCGGTTCGAACGCCCTGCCGACGACCTTCTTGAAAGGATGCAGACATGAAACAGCGCCTTCGTGTCGGTGTGAGCGGCGCCCTCGACCGGGAACGTACGATCCACGGTCGGACGCTGCTGCGCTCCATAACAACTGCTATCAACGCCGTGCCGGGCTTCGGCGAGGCGGCCATTCTGTTCGGGAACGACGAGGCGTCAGGCTCTCAGGCGTGCGAGATCGCCGGACGCTTCATCACGGCGGGCGTTGACGTGGTACTCGGTCCCTTCGGCTCTGATTGCCTGATGGCGGCCGCGGCTCTCTATGCGGAGGCGAGCATCCCGGTCGTGACCCCGGCTGCGACAGCTTGCCTCGACCAGCCGCTCGAAGCTGTATTCCGCATCTGCCCGAATGACCATGCCATCGCGGCAGGCATTGTCGGGCGGATCCGGGAGCGGGGCTTCCGGCAAGTCCATGTGACAAGCGACGATAGTCGCCATTGCCGTGGCCTCAAGGGGATGATTACGGCGGCGCTCGGGTCCGGGATTATAGCCCCACCGTCCGATCCGACTGAGGCCGACGCCCTCGTCTTCACGGGCAAGCTCCAGTCTTCGAGGGCTTGGCTGTCCAAGCTTCGCGAGCGGAGCGTTATCCTGCCCGTCTTAATGACCGACGACGCCGCCGCGAGCGAACTTCTTGGCGGCATAGACCGGCCAGGAGATCTGGAGGTTCTTGGTTTCCCGGCCGCGCACCAGGTGGCTACTACCGATCCCGCGGTCGCCCGCTACCAGCACTTCCATGGCACACCTCCCGTCTACTGTCTCGAAACCCTCGCCGCTGCAGCCGTCATCGCCCAGGCAGGTCCGCCAGGCGGCATCCTGGCAGCTTTGCAGTGTTGCACCTTCGCAACAGCGCTCGGCCCAGTGCGCTTCGACCGCGGCGAACGGTTCGGCGCCACCCTGGCTTGGTGGAAGCCCGGCCGGGACGGGGCGCTGTCGGCGCATGATCTTGTCGTGGTACCGCAGCGCGAACCCATGACTCAGGCCGTACTCAATCCATAGGCGACTGCGAAACAAGGAAATTACGATGAAGCACATTACCACCGAGGAAAACAACGCCGTTGTCGTAGGTTTCGGTCCAGCGGGCATCGCACTCTGTTGCGCCATGGTCGACGGGATGGAGGAGCATGGCCGCAACTCTCTCGGGCAAATGATTTACCTGGAGCGGTCGGCCTCAACCACCTGGCACGGCGAGTTCCTGCTCCGCAATACGGACATCAACCATCACATCTTCCGGGATCTTGTCACGCCTCGAAACCCACGTAGCCGTTTTTCTTTCGCAATGTACCTGAAGGCGCGCGACAGGCTTTATCGCTTCGGCCTACTTGGCCGACCCCCGAGCCGAGCTGAATGGTCGGACTATCTGGTCTGGGCGGCCGAGCAGCTGTCCGACCACATCGCCTACAACGAACCCGTCGACGCAATCACGCCTGTGATTGAGGGTGATGTGCTCGTCGGGCTGCGAGTTGTAACGGACCGTCGGGCTTACCCGACGCGCAGCGTGGTGCTCTCGACCGGGTCCGAACCCAAAATACCAGCCCTGTTCCTGTCCCATCTCGGGCCCCGGGTGTTCCACACGTCGGCATATCTGCGCCACATCCGAGGCCTCCGCGGCGAGGTACCACGCCGCTGGCTCGTCCTCGGATCGGGGCAGAGCGCAGGCGAGGCAGTGGCGGATTTGCTGCAGCGCCGGCCCGATAGCGTGATTGACTCGATCCATCGATCGAGCGGCTTTCGCATTGGGCAGCTCGGCCAATTCCCGAACCTCGCCTTCCTGCCCGAGCAGGTTGATTACTTTCACGGCCTCGATCTCGAGAGCCGAAATCGCCTTTTCGCGGACGTCCGCGCCACGAACTATGCTGGCGTTGACGTCGACGAGAGCAGCGCTCTCTACTCGCAAATATATGAGGACAGCGTGGAGGGCCGGGAGCGGCTGCGCATGCGCCCCTTCTCTGAGGTGGAGACCGTGACACGCGCCGAGGGCAGCTACGAAGTGGTGTTGCGCGACGTGTTCTCCGGGCAGCGCACCACCTTGTCGGTTGATGCCATCGTCCTCGGCACGGGTTTCGAGCAATCACGTATCCCGCCCATGCTTGCTGAGATCCTGCCCTGGCTGCAGCTCGCGGACGACGGAGGGCTCGTCATCAGTCGCGACTATCGCGTGGCCCTCGCTAATGCGCCCGGAGTGGCCATCTTCGCCAACGGCTTATCTGAGCGCACACACGGAATCAGCGACGCCCAGTCCTTCTCGCTTGTGGCAATGCGGGCCGAACGGATCCTCAATGCCCTGATTGATCACACCAGGGCCACGTCCGGGGCAGATGGCTGGCAGACGAAGAGCAATGCAGCTTGATGGACCAGGATCCTCTGGAGGAAGTTATGTTCAAGCGGCTCAGTTCACTCATCGGCGATAAAAATTTTGTCTCTCTTAGCAACATAGGATGTGGCAAAGTATATTTGAAGCTCGAGTCCCTTAACCCGGCGGGCTCGATCAAGTTCAAGACGGCGTTGGGCCTCGTTAACTCCCTAGAGACCACCGACGCCATTCAAGATGACAGCATCCTGATCGAATCTTCATCTGGCAATCTTGGGGTGGCACTCAGCATTATATGCGCAGAGCGGGGCTACCGCTTCACCTGCGTTGTCGATCCAAACATCAACGCTCAAAATGTTCGCTACATGGAGGCCGTCGGCACCACCATCGTCGCCGTCTCAAAGAAGGATGAGAACGGTGGCTATTTGGGGTCACGCATAGCCTATATCCGTGATCTCGTTGCTCGTGACCCACGGTACATCTGGGTTAATCAATACGAAAATCCCGCCAATCCAGGCATACACGCTCAGCTGACCGCCCAGGCGATTGACCACAGCTTTGATCGGCTCGACTACGTGTTCATCGGGGCGGGCACCTGCGGCACTCTGATGGGCTGCGTCCAGCATTTTACCCATGCCCGTCCCCACACGCGCATTATCGCTGTCGATAGCGTCGGCTCAATCACCTTCGGGCTGCCGCCGGGCTCACGCTACATTCCGGGGCTCGGCTCAAGCCAGGATTCAAAAATCTTCCGCCGCGAGAACCTTCATGCACTCGTCGCCGTGCCGGAGGCTGCGGCCGTCTCGGCCTGCCGTTATCTCGCGCGCACTCACGGCATCCTGGCCGGGGGTTCTACCGGCACAGTGCTCGCCGGCATATGGGCCTGGCGCCACCACTTCGACAATCGAGATATCGTAGTCGCCATTGCTCCCGACAACGGCGAGCGGTACCTCGACACGATCTACAACGACAATTGGGTAAGAAACCATTTCGGGCAGGAGGCGCTCGCGGCTGCTCTTGACACCCCTAATGCTAAGCAATGCGTGACGTTCCTTCCCAAGGTCGCTCTTCGGAACGGGATGCAGCATGCCTGATTTACGCGTTCAGCGGAGGAACACCATGCTTGATTCGCCCACCACTCCAAAAATCACGGCACCTAACTTCCGAGTTGTCCCGGGACGCGTCGCCCGCGAAATCCTCGACCGCAAGGGTGAGTCATTGATCGACGTGGTGGCTCAAATCTACCTGCTTCATGCCGAGGGCGGCACCGTCAATCCAGACAGTTATTTCCTGCGCTTCCCAAAGAATGAGCGCAACCGGATCATCGCTCTGCCAGCGGCAATCACCAATACCCAACCGATCTCTGGTATCAAGTGGGTGTCGAGCTTCCCCGACAATACCCAGCGCGGGATACCGAGGGCCTCGGCCGTCCTGATCCTGAACGATGCTGAAACGGGCTATCCGGTCGCCTGCATTGAAGGGGCCCAGATTAGCGCTATGCGCACCGCCGCGTCGGCCACCCTCGCCTGGCGGCAGCTCCGTAACCCCGACCGAGGTCCGCAGCGGATCGGAGTCGTCGGTGCCGGCATCATTGCACGCAACATCATGGAGATGTTTCGCTTCGACGTAGCCTTGATCGACGAGATACTGGTCCACGACATCGATCCGAGCAGCGCTACGGCCCTCGCCGGCTACGTCGAGGGCGCCCTTAAGATCCGTAGCCGAGTGGTCACAGGCCTGGCTGAGATCTTTTCGGCGGACACGGTCGTCCTCGCCACCACGGCGGCAAGACCCTATATCGCCGATGTCGACCTCCTTCGCCCGGACCAGGTCGTGCTTAATGTCTCCTTACGGGATCTTGCCCCCGAACTCATCCTCGCAAGCTGGAATGTTCTCGACGATGTCGAGCATTGCCTCAAGGCGCAGACCTCACCTCACCTGGCGGAGCAGCTGACCGGCGGGCGCGCCTTCATCGCTGGCACGCTTGCTGACGTAATGCTCAAGCGTATCCGGCCCGATCGATCGCGCTCCCTCGTTTTCTCACCCTTCGGTCTTGGAGTCCTCGACCTTGCCTTCGGCCGGACCGTCCTCGAGGAGGTCGTGGACGCTGGAAGCGAGATGGCGATACCGGACTTCTTCGCCGAGGTGCAGCGGTGGGAGACGGTGCGATGAACACCGCAGATGCAACGCAACCCCTGCGCTTGGGCATCATCGGCCTCGGCCCTCGAGGCCTAATCATCCTCGAACGGATCGTCTGGCTCGCTCAACAGCAGCCGCAAGTCGACGTTAGAGTGGCGATCTTCGAGCCGAACGAGCCCGGCACGGGGTGCCACTCGGTGCACCAGCCCGATTACCTGAAGCTCAATACCATCGCCTGTCAGCTATCGATGTTCCCAAACGACGATACCCAGCCCCAAGCAGAGCGTCATACTGGGCCCGATCTATTCCAGTGGTGCGTGGCCCGTGGCCTCCGGGTGGCCAACGACCATGTCGCCCGGCCAAGTGAAACACGGGCTGTGCAGCCGACCGACTTCCTGCCGCGCCGGTTGCTCGGCCAGTACCTGTGCTGGTTCTACGGCGTGGTGACAAATCTCGCACCGGCCAACCTGGTCATCTCACTCCACCGTGTCCGGGCGGTCGACATCGTGCCCGATCGGCTACGCAGCAATCTGCAGATCGTAGGCGAGGATGGATCTCAAGTCGCGGCGAACCAGGTCTTTGTCACAGTGGGTCATGCCGCAAGGGTCGGGCTGACCTCGGTATCGAACTTCAGAGAGGTGTGCCAGCCCTACCCGTTACCGGGCGCACTCGCCGGCCTCAAGTCCGGCACATCTGTTGCCATTTATGGCCTTGGCCTCACAGCGATGGACGTCATGATCGCAGCGGTGAACGAGTGGGGCGGGCGCTTCGTCGAGGAGGCGGATAGGCTGCGCTACCGACCGAGTGGCCGGGAAAGGCACCTCGTGTTCCTATCGCGAAATGGGCTCTTCTATCATGCCCGTCCCCAAACCGCGCCCGGCCGGGAGCGCCACCAAGCACGATTCTTGACTCCAAGCGCTATTGAGCGGTTGCGGGAAGAGGCTGGCCCGGGAGGCCTTGATTTCGCGGCTTCCATCTTACCACTGATGCGATTGGAGATGATCTCGGCCTATTACGCTACGTGTGCTGCGCAGGAAACTGCGAAGCCGACCTGCGATGTCGGGGTGGCTCTTGCCGCTGCAGAGGCGGCCGGACGAGTCGAGGCGGAACTGGAAGCTCTAACCGTACGTTGGGGACCTTTCAACCCAGACCGGCACCTCACTCTCAAGGCGCCGGCGAGTGCCTCTCAGAAGCTCTACCGAGCTTGGCTTGTCGAGCAACTACGGGAGGATATGCGGGAGAGCCAGCGCGGCATCGAGGCGAGCCCTCTAAAGGCAGCGCTGGAAGTCTGGCGGGACCTGCGGGACGGCCTGAGAGCGGTCGTCGATGGGGACGCCCTGTCAGCGGGATCGCGCCGCATCTTTTTCCGGAACTACGCGCCCCTGGTGAATCGCCTAGTTGCCGGTCCACAAAAGGAGCGGATCGCCGAACTTCTGTGCTTAATCGAAGCGGGACTTGCGGACGTAGTCGTGACAGCTAATCCGGCCGAAGCCGATCGAATCCACTCGCAGGCTGGAGAGCCATTGGTGCCGAGCGGATCGCGAGGCTGTCAGGGCCAAGCCGCCGACGTGTTGAGTGATCGCTTGGATTATGTAGTTCACGCCTATCTGCCGGAAAGCGGCACGGCACGACGCGATACCCCACTCCTCAGAAACCTCGCCCGAAGGGGCCTCATACGGGACCTGCGCTCCGTCGCCGACCTTGATGGCGTCGCTGTCACGCCAGCTGGGAGGGTAATCGATGCCAATGGCGTAGTGGACGAACGTATCTGGCTGTTTGGTCCCGCTGCTGAAGGAGCAACCTACTACAACCACTACATCCCATCCCCGGGCCACTTGTCGCGGGCTCAGCGCGATGCTCAGGCGGCGGTCGAGGCATGCTTCGTGCGCCATACCGACCGGTACAGGGCATCTTGCGCTGAGTCTTTTGCGGCGCTGTCGATAAGTGTTTAAGAGATGGCCACCGCCATCCGGATCGCAAAGTGATCAGTACTGGGGTTAGGGTGAGGCTACAACCTAACAAGGAAAATACGAAGACTGCCCCGCCTCGCCCCTGACCCAAGCTCGGAACGCGGCCACCTTGGACTGCCTCTGAGCTTCAGGGCGCGTTACGAAATAGTAGGAAAACAGCGTTGGCCAGGGCCGATCCAAAGCAACGATCAGCCGCCCCGCTGCCAGTTCCTCGGCGACGTAGACGTCGCGTACCAGCGCGATACCCTGCCCTGCTACCGCCGCTCGGATGGCCAGAAGATCATCCGTAAAGCTCGGGCCGCGTGTGGCCCGATCCTTCGCCACGCGAATTCCTAACGCCCGAAGCCATAAGGGCCAGTCTGCGCGATCGGCATCCTGAAGCAGCGGGTAGCTCAGGCAGTCTTGCGGCTTGACGATCGGTTGCCCTTGAGAGAGGAGATAGGGGCTGCCGACCGGCAGAAGGCGAGATGTCAGGAAGGCCTCAGCAATCAGGCCGGGATAGTCGCCGAGTCCGTGCCGGAGCGCCACATCGACCCTGGTCTCCCGCCGCAGGTCGACGAGCCGCGGGGTTGTCTCGATCTGGACCTCTATCCCGGGATGGCGCTCGGCAAAGCGGCCGAGCCGTGGCACGAGCCAAGTGGCTGCGAGCGAGGTGGCCGTCGTCACCGTAAGCATCTGCCGACGCTGCCCTTTGCTTGAACGTCCACCCTCGAACGCTTCGACTGCATCTTCTATCGCCTGATAGGCAGCCGTAAGCGGTTCAAGGAGACGTCGTCCCGCCGGGGTCAGGCGCACCTCGCGGTTTAGCCGCTCCAGCAGCACGGTCTCAAGACGCGCCTCGAGAAGCTTAATCTGCTGGCTCACGGCACCCGGAGTGACACCGAGCGAGGCCGCGGCATCCTTCACGCTACCGCGCCGCCCGACCTCGGTAAAGGCGCGCAAGCCGATTAAAGGTAGAGGACCTGGCATAACTGCAGTTTAGGTCAACTAAACCGAAAAGCAATAAAACTCATTTGCCATACGAGCACGCACCGACGATCCTGAGGCACTCTTGATGGAAAGACGCTTCGATGTCGACCTTAATCAACAAGACGATGACGCGGCTCGAATGGGGGCTGCTCCTCGCCCTATCTGTGATTTGGGGTGGCTCGTTCTTCTTCACTGGAGTAGCGGTGAAGGAGCTGCCGCCCTTCACCATCGTCGTCCTGCGCGTCGGGCTCGCCGCCCTGATCTTGCATTTTGTCGTGCGTGCGACGGGACAGCGAATGCCGGGAGGGAGCCGTATCTGGGCGGCCTTCTTCGGCATGGGCGTCCTCAATAATGTCGTCCCGTTCTGCCTGATCGTGTGGGGACAGACGCAAATCGCGAGTGGGCTTGCCTCAATCCTAATCGCCACGACACCGCTTTTCGCCGTAATCGTGGCGCCTCTCCTCACGATCGATGAGAAGATGACCGGCAACCGGCTGGCGGGCGTACTCGTCGGCTTTGCTGGCGTGGTGTTGATGTTCGGCCCTGCCGTCCTGTCTGGTCTGGGTGGGCCGAGAATCGCAGCGCAACTCGCGGTGGTTGGGGCGGCGCTTTCTTATGCCTTGGCGGGGATTTACGGACGGCAATTCAAGGCAATGGGCGTGGCGCCGATCGCGACCGCTACGGGCCAGGTCACGGCCTCGACGGTCATACTAATCCCCGTTACCCTCTTAATTGACCGGCCCTGGATGCTGCCGATGCCGGGGCTTCCGACATGGGGCGCGATTCTCGGCATCGCGGCACTTTCCACCGCTCTCGGCTACATCCTTTACTTCCGCATTTTGGCGACTGCTGGCGCCACCAATCTCATGCTAGTGACATTCTTGATCCCAGTGAGCGCCATTCTGCTTGGGTCCCTTGCTTTGGGCGAGCATCTGCAACCTGAGCACTTCGGCGGCATGGCACTGATCGGAGCAGGGCTTGTCGCAATCGACGGGCGACTTCTCAAGAGACTCGGAAAAAGACACCTGCCGGCAAAAGTGGTGCCCATCTCGAGTATAGATTTAGACCCGGACCTCTATCGTGACCAGGATATCTGATGCGTCATAGCTTGGAAGTGATGATAGATTTTTTAAAATGGTAATTTAGCAGGAGATTTCTATGTGCCGGACATATAAGATTGAGAGCCTTAAAGCGAGCATACCAATATAATTAACAAGTTTATTACTTATATAATGCTTTTGGTTTTAAAATTACATTTGATATCTGTAGATATTCATGTTAGCATGATTACATCCTAATACACGAATTCCCTCGATAGATGTTTCGGTCTCAGGGAGTGAATGATGCAATACCTACACAGCAGCGAAGTTTTATCGGATACGGTTTATTCGCGCTTCAAAGACCATATCATCAACTACCGATTCCGGCCGGGTGAGCAGCTACAGATCCCTGACCTCGCCGAGCGTCTGCGCATGGGAAAGACACCCCTGCGCGAGGCGCTCACACGTCTGCATGGAGAGTCGCTTGTGATGGCGGTTGCTAATCGTGGTTTCTTCGCCAAAATGCTCACAATTGAAGAGATGAAGGCGCATTACGAACTTGCTTTCCTGGTCCTGCGCCATAGCATTATAAAGAATGTAGCCGAGTTCAATTTGCGTGGCATCAACAAGCCCATGGAGATCACCTGGGACACACAGGGCAAGCTGGCGAACGCAACGTCAGATTTCTATTCCTCACACGCCATATTCATCGAGGCGCTCTACGAGCGGATTGCGATGCTCTCCGACAATAAAGTCATGATCGACAATATCCGCAGCTTTAACGACCAGACCCGCTACGTGCGCCTGATTGCTCTTGAAGAAGACCATAACATCCGGGAGATCACCACCGCTATGTGCGGTTTGATCGACGCTCTGGAAAGTCGCAATGCGGGTGGGGCTGTAGCCGACCTGGAGCAACAGTTCGAGAAGAAGCTGGCCCACATGAAAGATCTTGTGGATAAAGGCAATCTTCGGTCGCTCCGCTCGACAATGTGCTGAGTCGCACTGGTAACCGGGGCAGATTCCTGGGCAAAGACGAACCGTTTTCCGATCTATGTCACTAGGAGAACTAAGAAAATTGCATAGTTTCAGAGCGGTAGAATTATCGACCCACTCTGACCTTTGTTCTGCTGCATCTGCGTACCCGGGAATCCACCTACGGCGTTCACACAATTTACTTGCGGCAGTGACCACGCTTTGATTCCCTTTGGCCTATGTGGATTTGGGGGGAATGTGTTGGTCAGTCGAGAAGGCGCTCTTGGTGGTTTTGGCGATGTCCGTCGCGCGGCTATGGGAACCCGGCTGATTGAGCGGGTGATGGAAACCGGATCGCTGGTGGTCCGCAAGCTCGGCCGTGACCGTGCGGGTGAGATCGCGATCCACCGGTTTCTGTCAGCGGCGTCGGTGAGGTGCGGCGAGATGGTCGCAACGCTCGCGGCCCGCACGGCGGCCGCCTGCGCGGGACGGCGGATCGTGGCAGTGCAAGA
>JAABUQ010007730.1_pt1 | contig 15422 bp, 15 predicted proteins | sample 5560001 | NCBI WGS metagenome assembly JAABUQ01 (sample SAMN10711888, study PRJNA513371) | rock metagenome | isolation source: Antarctica rocks | place: Antarctica: Victoria Land, Finger Mt nord | collected 2015-12-18 | reverse complement strand
CAAGTCATAGAGACGCAGTTGGTAGGACGTTTTAACGTGAGTAATTGCCTTGCCGCCATTGCTACAGCCTACAGTCAAGGTGTGCCACTTAATGATATCGCGCGTGGCTTAGCATCTGTAAAAGGCGTGACTGGGCGTATGGAGAGCATAAGCGAGGGGCAACCATTCACGGTAATTGTTGACTACGCACATACAGCCGAAAGCCTGGAAAAAGTATTAGCAACTCTACGACCAATTACGCAGGGGAAGTTAATGGTTGTATTTGGGTCTGCTGGTGAACGAGATGTACAAAAACGTCCTGTGATGGGACGAATTGCCGCACAGATGACAGATTTTTTCGTTATTACAGATGAAGACCCACGTGACGAGGACCGAGAAAAGATTTTGCACGAGATAGCAATCGGCGCGGAGTCGGTAGGGAAACAACAAGGGCGGGACTTTCTCTGCATCGCAGATCGTACTGAGGCGATTAAAGCGGCGTTAGCTCATGCGCAAGTAGGGGACACAGTGGTATTAGCCGGAAAAGGCCATGAGCAAAGTATTATTATCGGGCGTGAGAAGTTGCCGTGGGATGACCGAAAGGTTGCCCGCGACCTGCTAAGAAACCGCTTATAAGCGGTAAGAAAAAAGTGTACAATAGGTGTGGTACTGCTTGCCTTTAAAATATATGCGTTACTGTCTATTCATACATCGCGTTACAACATATGACATATTTAGGCTATGACCTACTTGGGGAGAACATATGATTCCAATGACACTGATATGGTTATTCATCATTTTTGTGACTTGCGCGGTAGCAAGCCTTGTATTCTGTGGTATAGCCGGAAGGTTGTTCCCTAAGTTTCGTAGTGGTGAGCATAAACCCGGAACGCACCGCACCGATTTGCCCGTTAACGGACGCGAGATGAAAACAATTGAACTTCCTCTCGTCGGTGGACCAGCATTCACGCTTGCAATGGTGTGTGTCGGCCTTGGTGCTGGCTACCTGCTCAATTTTAAACAGGAACAGTGGACCTTGCTCTTTATTGGACTTGGCGCAACCGTTGGTTTTATGCTTGTTGGTTTTATTGATGATTGGAACAAAGTATATAGTAAAGAAGGACTCTCAGAACGTACAAAGTTCGCTGGCGTATTCCTTGTATCGGTTGCCGCGGCAGCATTATATTTCTTTCTTCTTCCTGGTGGCAGAGAGTCATATAGTCCCTATAAAGACTTGCCCTTGTTAGGTGCATTAGTATGTAACAACAAACATCTTGCTAATGTTGACTTACCATGTCCAGTTGAGTACGGGCAAATTGCCTATTTTGGCTGGTTGATCTTCTTCATGTTACTGACAGGAGCGATTGGAAGTATCACCTCGTTATCGGTTGATTTCAGTGATGGTCTTGATGGTTTAGCAGGGGGGCTTGTCTTTAGTTCCGCACTCGCTTTTGGGATCATCGTGACAGGTATCATTAATCCTGAGCACTCAGGTGGAATTGTACTTGAAGTGTTCGCAATTCTTTGTGCGGCCAGTGTACTGGGCTATCTGCCCTGGAATTGGCCTTCTTCATGGGCAGCACGTAGGAAAGGAACGGCGAAACGTCGCTCGTCTATCATTATGGGCGATAGCGGAGCACTGGCACTTGGGGGCATTCTCGCGATGATCGCGGTCTTCTCCCGTCAGGAAAGCAGCTTATACTTAATCGGTGGCGCATTCGTCTTAGAAGGTCTCTCCGCGCTCGTTCAATCACGCCTCATGACGCGTTTCTTTCGTCGTAAACTCAAGGTCTTACGCTTCGCGAATACGTCAGCATTTGTACCACATACGGAGTTTCCACTTCCATTTCTTGCGACGCCGCTCCATTGCCACTTCGACCTGCTAGGCTGGGACCGTCGCCGACTCGTGTATGGAGCGTGGGCATTAGGTGCTTGCTTTGCCTTACTCGGCGTTATGGCAGGTCTAGCACCCTTATCCTGGGAACGCTATCTAGGACGTATTCTCGCGCTCATTCTAGCTAGTATTATCTGGTCTAGTGGCTCGTGGTCGAAACGCTACTTTGTAGGCGAACACCCTGCCGAACGCACACGGCGGCGGCGGCTTGCATTGTACTATGGCTATCCCTACAGTATTATGGGCATAAATCTCTATCACCTTGTTGAGATCATCGAGGCAAGCGAAGATGTCATCGAAACGCCAGCCGAAGATATCGCGCTCTGGCAACGAATGAACATTTTTGACGCACGGTCAATGCTGGGTCTCTACTGTTATCGCGCAGGATATTATCCCGCAGCACTCGCGCAATGGACACGTATCCCTGAAAGTAATCGCGCACTTCGTCCTGAAATTTCTCGCCTTCTTGCTGAAGTCGATACGCGTATCGCACTGGAAAAACAGGAGACACAACCAATGCGGCGTGACCAGATCATGCGTGAACAGGAGCCAGTACTTACAGGAAACCTACCACCAGCGGACTTGCCTAACCCACATGAGCCAGTACGCAACGAGGAAAAGATAGATGAGCATGCCGGTGAGTGGACACCCCTGGGAGTTCAACAAACATATCCACACGATCTATCAAACGACAATGATGAGGGACAGCAACAGGTTACAGCGCCCCTTAGAAATGAGCAAACGGTAGCGTCTTCCTCAAATGGGAGAAGTAGTACACTTGGATATGTAGCCGAGACACATTCTCTTGTCTCATTATCCACCACTTCATCAGCATCCTCTACACGTTGGGGATGGTTAGCACGCTTGCTACATGCCTCTTCCAAAAAATAAATCTTAGGAGTAGATTTTATATGCGATTGACTGAACTTAGGGGCGAACTCGCGCGATATGCCAGGAAGATGTATGAAAGCCAACTTGTACAGGCAACTCAGGGAAATGTGAGTGTACGCGACCCTGAAAGTAGACTTATTTGCATCACGCCCAGTGGAGCAGACTATCAACAGCTTACAGCAGAAGATATTGTGGTAGTCGATGAACAGAACGTTGTCGTTGAGGGCAAGTGGCAACCGTCAGTTGAAACACCACTCCACACACTTCTCTTACGACTAAGGCCCGATATTCACAGTATTATGCATACGCACTCGCCTTACGCAACAGCATTTAGCCTTGTTCATCAACCAATTCCAATGTTTCTCGCGGAGTCTGCATTATGTCTGGGCGGTGAAGTACCCGTCGCGCCATATATGATATCTGGCACACCAGCATTCGCGGAGCACGTTGCCAAACACATAGGAAACCGCCCAGCGTTGCTCTGGGGTAATCATGGAGCAATGGTCGTCGGTACAACGCTATCGCTTACCTTCTCTATCGCCCACGCGTTGGAGGATTGCGCTAAAACCTATGCTATCGCAAAACAACTTGGCACGCTTGTTCCTTTGCCCGATGGAGAAGTCGAGCGATTACACACATTCTGGCTCAATTCCTATGGACAAAAAGCACTAAAAGAGAGTGCTTCATGATGCGAACAGGTAAATTATAAGCCATGTCTGTGCTATCATGAGGGGAAGTATATTTATCCCTCATTTGTTCGTAGAAGGAGACTTTTATCAATGTCTATTGATTTGCGTAGCGATACTGTTACACTTCCTACTCCCGCCATGCGTGAGGCGATGTACCGAGCTGAGGTAGGAGACGACGTATACGGTGAAGACCCAACAATCAATCACTTGGAAGAACTAGCAGCCGAGCGTACAGGAAAAGAGGCAGCACTCTTTGTGCCAACAGGGACAATGGGCAATGCTATTGCGGTACTCACACACGCTGGACGTGGACAGGCTGTTCTTGTTGGTGACGAATCACATATCTACCACTACGAAGCGGGTGGTCCCTCAACGCTTGGTGGATCGCCAATGTGGGTCATTCCAAACAACATAGATGGCACACTCGATCTTGAAAAGGTTCGGGCGGGTATAGCAGATGAGAGCGATGAACATGTAGCGGCAACGGCTTTGCTCTGTCTCGAAAATACGCATAATCGTTGTGGCGGCAAAGTTCTTACGGCGGCGCAAACACAGACACTTGCTACCGTGGCACATACACACGGAGTCGCTGTACATGTCGATGGTGCTCGCATTTTTAACGCCGCAGTCGCGCTCAATACTCCTGTAAGCACACTGGTACAAGACGTAGACTCGCTAATGTTTTGTCTTTCAAAGGGTCTCTGTGCTCCAGTAGGCTCGCTATTGGTAGGCAATAAAGAATTTATTCGTCGCGCACATCGTACTCGGAAATTACTTGGTGGTGGTATGCGTCAAGCAGGTATCCTAGCAGCCGCAGGTATTGTCGCGTTAGAGCAGATGGTAGATCGACTTGCGGAAGATCATGAGCAGGCCAAAAGCTTGGCGCAAGGTCTTGCCGACTATCCTCAAATAGCGATTGACGCCGAGCAAGTGGTCACAGATATTGTGATGTTCAATTTACATAGTGCTCACAACCAACCTGTAACATCAAACGAAACCGAAGAGTTTCTGAGCCGAGTACAACAGCGTGGTGTGTTAATGGGTCACATGGGTGGAGGCAAAATTCGTGCCGTTACGCATCATGGCATAGAGCAACAACACATCACAAAAGCACTGGCAGAAATCCGACGTGTTCTCGTTGAAATGCATTTCTAGTAAATGAACAAGAAGATCGTCGAAGATGCTTATATACAAAGTACAGCATCGTTGTCAATGTCTGAAACACATACGACCACGCAATTAAGTAGTTGACATGGTGCTATAACAAAAGATACTATCAAGTGAGTAGTACATATAGTACAAACCACTTGATTTTTTATTTTTAAAAAGAGGAGTCGTTACATGGCACTGAAGGACTTCAATGGAGCAGTTGCAGTAATTACGGGTGGAGCAAGCGGTATTGGTCTGGCAACAGCGCGCACCTTATATGCTCAAGGAGCGCATGTCGTGCTAGCAGATATCAATAATGAGCGGCTACAGCAAGCCATAGAGCAAGTACGCCAGCATGCGCCCAGCATGACAGGCAAGGTTCTAGGTGTCCCAACAGACGTAACTCAAGAAGCACAGGTCCAGGCACTCATGCAACAAGCACAAAACACTGATGGACATATCGATCTTGTCGTCACAAGTGCAGGGGTTGGTCATGGTGGACCAATTGATCTTTTCACGAATGAAGAAATGCAATCTATGATGAACATCAACTTCATGGGTACCTATAACTGCACCAGAGCAGCACTTCCAGCAATGCGTAGTCAGCAGCACGGTCACTTCGTGTTTCTCAGTTCAGTGGCAGGCAAACTTGGTTCACCTCTGCTCAGTGGGTATACAGCGAGTAAGTGGGCAGTACGCGGCTTCTCTTCAGCACTTCGCGCTGAACTATATGGTACAGGCATTGACGTAACCACCGTCTATCCCGCATGGGTTGACACCCCAATGATTCAGCAAGAGCAAGAAGCGATGCAACTTTTAAACATCGTCGCGATGCTCACGCCCGATCAGGTAGCACAGGAAATACTACAAGCTGTACAAGAAGGCCGTCATGACCTCACCCTTGCGCCTAATCCAGACATCGCGTTAGTGCTTCAAATTATGAAAGACGATCAGGATAAAGCGGAAGAACTTCTCGGTCAGAATTTTCAGCAAAACGTCCAGAAGTTGGTGCAGCACTAGACTCATAATAATGCGTCAGCAGGAAAAGATGTGTTAGTGAGACGCAACGTTCGTAATAAAGAACGCCATCACAATGAGCCAGCTAATCAGAAGAGCAATAAAGACACGAATGACCAGGCTAGAAACATACATATTGCGGCGGCGTGGCGATTCGCTCGTAGTTGCTCGTGTAGCAGTAGTTACTCCGTTGGTAGACATAGCATAGTTCTCCATTTTCTCGCGTGACTTTCTCAAGAGTTACATACATATGAAGAGAAAGTTTCTTAATATTGTCTCACTCTATAGAACGAGAGATGGAGAGCATGCTAACATATATTACCTTTTGGGTACTCGTGTACGACATTCATCACATTCACAACTAGCACGTAACTTTTCGTAGGTATAGATGCCTGTCTTGTGTCCATCTTCCCAGACAGGAGTCAAACCATAGCGACCAACGGGTTGAATGTTCACCAGAGTCGTCTCCTCGGTACTCAAGCTCTTTTTACTTTGCAGCATTCCAGGCTGTCCGCCTTCACCTGCACACCATGCACAGGGGCAAGCCCAGCGTAACGTTTCCCAACCATGAATACTCTCATGACCGTCACTCCACGAAAGCACAAGTCTACGCTCCTCATCCTCAAGTAAAAATGAAGTTGGTGCTGGATGATCATATTGGCTCATAATTCGTATAACCCTCTTCCCAAATACTTATGCATATACAATTTCTTTATAAAGATAGAAGAACCTATCAGTACTTATGACATGATTATAGTATGACGTAATCGCACATGTTCGTCTATACTAGAGAACATAAGCATGCTAGTACATTCATCCCATAACCGCCTGTCGTGCTATACTTGTCTTTCATATCGTTATATATTAATGTGGATGGCTAGAGAAATTAGTAGAAACAACATCTTTGCCACACCTATTGTTACTGCCACTATTTTCATCGCTTTGTAGAACACATAGAAAGAAATAAATATAGGAATATACAGGAGTACGGGGATTATGTTAGGAACATTGTTGCTTGGAGGCGTGTTTGGTATTATAGCCGCTATCGTAGCCTCACTTATTGCCCTCAAAATACATCAGCGCAGTTTAAACAATACTGCAATTAAACAGCAAGGCTGGGAGCACGCGCAAGAGGCACACCAGCAACAATGGCAGATACAGCAAGAAAAGCGCATTTCTATACTAGAAGAAAAACTCTCCGCGAATGTGCGACAAGTACAACAAGAATGGCAAGCGTGGGAACAAAAAGATGCCATACGTGAGCAGGCACTCAAGCAGCAGTACGAAGCCGCCACTAGCCGCGCTACACGAGAAAATGAAGTGGAACACTTACCATATCTTGAAGAAGCCTCACTACCACCTGCCGAAAATCAGCGTCGTCGTACTGCTGTATCCAGTGCTATTCCAGCCCAGTTACAAGGTGCTGACCTCGCTGGCCGTAACCTCTCACGCCGCTATCTTGGTGGTGCAAATCTTCGCGGCGCGAACCTTGCACAGGCGAATCTCTTTATGACTGATCTTTCTGGTGCATGCCTCACAGCTGCGAACCTCACAGGTACTGACCTCTCCGGCGCAAATCTTATAAACGCAGACCTTCGTGAGGCTACACTGGTGGGAGCAAATGTTCTTGTCGCCGATTTGAATAACGCAATTCTGCTTGGAACGAACTTACTAAACGTAAGAAACCTGACAACAGAACAGATTGCAACAACGGTTTATGACAATACAACGCAGTTTACGGAAGATATGGACGTTACACTTCCACGTATTCCTAGTATGCCTAAATCCACCTCATCTATTTCTTCCACACTCCAAGTAACCTCTTCTTCATATGATATTGTTCGTGCTCAAAGTCTTGACGTGCTTCCTGAATCACCTCAGACCGATGTGCCAGAGTCGCAATCTCCATTCCGATCATTACCTGAAACGCTGCCAGAAACTCCACTCTCCGCAGAAGATGACACAATAGAAACAGACATACCTACATGGTCTCCATCTCCATCGAGCGAAACCCTACGCATCCTGGAAGAACTTCATTTTCCAGCCGAAAGGCAAGTGCGCCGACGCACAGAAGAGTTTGGCATAGCTACCTCTAAAGAAAAACATAATGGCAGACGGCATGTGAAAGCTAGCTAGCATTATCGCCGTCTTCTATACAAAAGCAACACAGAGCTGTAAAGTAGTGCGCAAATGGCAAGCAACGCTGATAAAGGTGCAAGTATATGTGCTTGCTCTTTGACAAAAGTATACGACGTTTTGGATAACGTTCCACGTCCTGTACGAGGTTTTTGAGGTAGAAGCCAACGTGAAAGCCCTTGTTGCTGCGTTGTATAACTCCGTCCCTTCCATGCTAATGAACGACCTGCGATGGTGTGAAGTATCGAGTTAATTGCAATAGCGAGAAAAATGAGTGCCGAAAACGGTGTCAGAAGAGCATACCATAGAGTAATACCAAAATGCTTGAGCCAAGGGACAGCGTTAAGCACTTGTGCGCTATAGGCTAGTAACGCGATAAAAAACAACGTGTATGATTTTTCTCGACGTGCATCAATGAATAAGAGCGCAACCGAGGAGGCTAATGCAGTGCTTAGCGCGGTTTGTATCCCTGTAAATGGGGATTGTTGCAGGTAGGGATAGATGTTCTTGCCAAACCCATTTGCTATTTGCTGAAAGTTTGTGTACATCCGTACCGATACAAGACCTTCACCACGACAGGCAAACGCGATAATACCACCTTGTTTCAAGCGCAAAGCTAGCGCGGCATCGTCAACAATACTTCCAGCACTCGCCGCATGTCCATCAACGTGTTGATATGCCACACGATGCACAAGAAAGTATTGTCCATTCCCAAGCGCAGGACCTTCACTCTCGTTAACACGTGCATCAGTACCAACAAAATACTGTTGATACGCAAATGGAAGAAGCAAGCGTTCCCAAAAGGTTTCGCACCTCTGTTGAGGAAATAATGACAAAGCATGCATATCACGTTCCATCGCGAAATTTATTGTTGAACGAACCGCGAATGGTGCTAATTCTGTATCAGCGTCAACAAAAAGTAGCCAGGGATATCGTGCATAACTGGCACCTATCCAACACGCATGATTTTTTCCTGTCCATCCCTCTGGTGGACCATCAATGGAGATAAGCCGTACACCATCCTTATGATACCCTTGCACAACAGCAGCAGTTCCATCAGTCGAAGCATCATCGACAACAATAATTTCATAAAGCGGATAGTCTTGCCGTACTAACGATGCCAGTAAACGCGGTAGGTTTGACTCCTCGTTACGGGCTGGCACAATAATTGAGGCACCCAAAAACTCCTTTTCTTGTACCATTGGCTCTGCTATAACAGGCTCTATTTCTGGCAGTGTTTGATAATTCCGCTTTGCTTGAAATCCACTATAAAGTTGTCCAGCCAATACTAAAAAAGGCCATACTCTTGATGCACTTCTCTTACTCACTATTTTTCATACCTTCTCTTCAACTAGTCCTGTGATACCGTTTATATCACGTCTCTGTACTCCAATTTGTGAACAATGTGTGCCTTTTGTCCATCGCTACTAAATACATAGAGAGATGGTATACTATTGGCAAATTATCAAATTTCTATGAGGACGTGTTTCTATGACAGGTGAACAGCAGATGCCGTTAGCAGGCAAGGTGGCGTTGGTAACAGGTAGTGGACAAGGCATAGGACGAGCAACAGCACAACGTTTAGCAAAGCTTGGTGCTGATGTTATCGTGAATTATCGTAGCAACACCGACGCTGCAACAGAAACTAAAGCCAGTATTGAGGCTCTCGGCAGACGATGCGCTACTGTGCAAGCAGATGTAAGCCAGGAAGCGGATGTCACACGTCTCTTTACAGAAGCAACTCAAGCACTCGGACCAATCACAATCCTTGTCAATAATGCAGGAACCACACGAGACAAACTCATTTTGCAGATGTCTTTGGCAGATTTTGAACATATACTAGACAGTAATCTTCGTTCCACATTCCTCTGCACAAAAGCAGCACTACGCCCGATGATGAAGGCACGTTGGGGCAGAATTATTAATATTGCCTCTGTCGCTGGTATACTTGGACCCGCAGGACAGGCAAATTATGCAGCGTCAAAGGCTGGTATCATCGCATTGACATTGACTACGGCACGTGAGATGGCAAGCCGCAACATCACCGCCAATGCCGTAGCACCAGGTTTTATTCCTACAGGGCTTACCTCTACGCTGACAGAACAACAGCAAAAATTTCTTATCGACGCCACTCCACTCGGACGCTTTGGCACAACAGAAGAGGTGGCTGGTACTGTTGCGTTTCTCTGCTCACCAGATGCGGCTTATATCACAGGTCAGGTCATCAGCGTAGATGGAGGTGCTTCAATGCACCTCTAAAAAATTCCTCTTTTTGACATAACATAGTGAAACAAAACATAGGCAAGCATGCTCTAATTAGTATTCTATGTCCGCTCCTCTCTACGAAGAAGGCTAAAAAAATGAGTTTATTTGAAACGGACGAAACAAATCAGTTCACATTTGAGCCATTCGCAGCTCACGAATTTTACACAGAAGTCAACCGCTTACTTGTTCAACGTGCCGTAGCATATCTTGTGGCACGTCGTGTAACTGCCACAAGTAGCACTCCTGTCATCACTATTGTCGATATGGCGTGTGGAACAGGAGCAATTTCGCGTCTAATCGCGGAAGAGATGGCACAGCATCAATTGCTTGCGAACACATGCATCGTTGGCGTCGATCCATCTGCTGAGGCTCTCCGTCTTGCAAGTAAATCCATGCAAGCTGAGTATCCAGAGGTACAAACAAAATTTCTTCAGGGTGATGTCACTGATCTGCCTCGCATTGTACACGATGCCGATGCCGCGTTCTTCTGTAACGCCATTCATCTCGTACCAGATAAACAAGACGCGTTTCGGCATATGGCAGAGATACTTGCCCCACACGGCATTTTTGCCTGTAACAGCGCGTTTTACCAGGGAACGTATGTTGAGGGAACCGAGCGATTTTACCGATTATGGACCCGACGAGCAGTGGGTTGGCTCAAAAAAGAGCATCCAGAGGCTCATCTTTCACGCGAAGCAAAAGCAACAGCGATGCAGTGGCTCACACCCGAAGAATATGTAGTAGCACTACAACAGAGTGGTTTTGGCGAGGTTGATATTTCGCGCAACAATGCCTTCATGTCACTTGATGCGTGGCGCGATTTAGGCAAATATTGGCTCTTCATAGAAGGTGCATTACCGGGGATACCACTAGCACTTGGTGCAGCCGCGTTAGAAAATGCGGTGTATCAGACGGGGGAAGAACTAGGCTTGACGGAGGTGCCACGTACATGGCTGCAACTTATTTCTACTAAAAATTGGTAAGTAGTGTAGCCATTTCGTGTGATACTTCGTGTGATAGAATGAAGGGTATGCATCTAGCATACATAGGTCTTGCTCTATATTCAAAATAGGAGAGTATCGCATGCAATGGGCAGTAGCTATCGCTGCGTTTCTCGCTTCAGCAGTTGAATTTGTTGAGGCGTTTACTATTGTCCTGGTTGTGGGAGTCACGATCAACTGGCGTAGCTCGCTTGCTGGTGCTTTTGCGGCTGCGGCTACGCTTGCACTTATTATCGCCACCTTTGGCGTCGCACTTGTTCAGTTTGTTCCCCTAAACGTGCTCCGACTTGTCGTCGGTGTCATCCTTATTCTCTTCGGCTTAAAATGGCTCAAAAAGGCCATTTTGCGTTATAGCGGTCTGAAGGCCCTACACGATGAAGAGGCCATTTATGAGGAGACACGTGCTGAACTTCGCGCACGTGGCGAAAGCATCGCACCACGCTTCGAGCCATTTGGTATCGCAATGTCTTATAAGGCCGTCTTGCTTGAAGGGCTTGAAGTCGCGTTTATTGTTATCACCTTTGGTAGTAGTGTGGCTTCAAGTGGCACATCTCGATCACTTGGCATTGCTTCAGCCGCAATCGGGGCAGCTATTGCTGGAGTTCTTGTGATTCTCTTAGGTGTCGCGGTACGCGCTCCTCTGAAACAAGTTCCTGAAAACACGCTCAAGTTTGTTGTTGGTATTATGCTTACTGCCTTTGGTACCTTTTGGACTGGCGAAGGCATTCGTATCGCGACAAACGGGACTCATTTTGAGTGGCCTGCTATTCCTATCGCGGATGTGTTTATCATCATCCTTGCAGCGATTTACCTGCTTGCATCCTATATCCTGGTGCAGTGGCTAAAAAGCACCAAGCAACGTCCAATAACACCAAGTAGTATAGAAGGCACACAGGCTATCGAAGAAGAGGTCGTATCATGAACGTTATTAAGGCCATCTACAATTTTCTTGTTGGCGATATGATTATCCTGGTTGGCGTCCTGCTCACAATTGTCGTACTCGCCCTCATTAACAATGTTGATGCTTTTGAGTCACTTCGTGGTGCCACTGGTGCTATTCTCATCACTGCTGTCCTTAGCGTCCTTGTAGCTACCTTAACTCGTGAGGCAAGAGGTAAACGTTAGATTTCAAAAAAAGACAAAGGGGAAGGGCTTCACCAATGCATGTGAAGCCCTTCCCCTTCCCCTTTTTGTTGAGTGCCTTTATACTTTTTCTCGCTGCTACTCGTGTACAAAGTAGCATCTCTCGTTGTGCATAGGTACAACAGATAGTTTCTAGCTATAAGAATTATAGACAAGATAGATTGGAGTAGTTTTCATGGCAACGGGGTTTGTTGGACGTAATTGGAAGTTTTTAGCAACACTTGCAGGTTTTGCTGTGGTGCGCGAACTGATACAGAGGCGTAAATTTATTGTATTACAGGGTAAAGTTGTCCTTATTACGGGTGGTTCGCGCGGCTTTGGCTTAGCTATGGCTGAGGAATTTGCGAAAGAGGGCGCGAAACTTGTGCTTTGCTCACGCGAAGATGATGAGTTAGAACGAGCACAAACTAAGCTTACGGAGTATGGCACAGATGTCTTAACGATTCAGTGTGATGTTACTCAGCCAGAGCAAGTACAGCAAATGATGACACAGGCAACGGCTCACTTTGGACAGATAGATATCCTGGTGAATAACGCGGGTATTATTAGCGCAGGCCCCTGGCATACACTGACACGTAGCGATTTTGAAGAGTCCATGAATATCATCTTTTGGGGAAACTATAACACTACAATGGCTATCCTCCCACAGATGCAAGCACGCGGCAATGGTCGTATCGTCAATATTGCTTCAGTTGGCGGCAAAGTAAGTGTTCCTCATCTCCTCTCCTATGCAAGTGCGAAGTTTGCAGTTGTTGGCTTATCTGAGGGGCTTCACGCAGAGCTGGCACAGGAAGGTATAGATGTTATCACTGTCGCTCCTGGCTTGATGCGGACTGGTTCACAGGTCAACGCAATAGCAAAAGGTGATAAGAATAAAGAAGAATACACGCTTTTTGCGTTGGTAGATACACTCCCCGGTTCCTCAATTAGTGTGCAACGCGCGGCGAAGCAGGTTGTAAATGCTACGAGGCGCGGTGATACTGAGCTAATCATTACCGCTTCAGCACAAATCCTTGCTCGCTTACACGGTGCTTTCCCCGGCTTGATAACGGATATATTGACAATCTCTGCCCGTTTCCTCCCGAAAGGCGAAGGAACAGTACGCCATCTTGGTAGAGAGAGTGAAACACCCATATCAAAATCGTTTTTGACCACACTGGGCCAAAAGGCGTCACAGGAGTACAACGAGCTATAAACATAGAGATAGCACATGTAGCAACGCGAACAGCAGAAAAACAATATTTGCTTCCTGTTGTTCGCTTCTTTTGTATTAAGATGTTATAAATATCGACGACATAATGCACAAAACTGTTTGACGTTATACGAACAAGCTGCTATTATTGGAGGCGAACCGTGCTTTTTTGATAAACTTCGATGATAGGATAACAAAGATGCAAGAGGCACAGACTTGGCGAAAACTTTTAGGCACAATTATTAGCAACTCGAAAGAGAAACAGCGCATTGCTGAGGAGCTAGGAGTAACAACGATTACCTTGACACGTTGGGTGAGCGGAGAGTCAGACCCTCGCATACAGAATTTACGCCTTCTTCTTAACGTTCTTCCAGCACATCGTGAACAATTATTAAATCTCATTCGGAAGGAAAAGGGGCTAGAAGAGTTCTCAGATACGGTAAAGGATGATACAGCTAAAGATATTCCCTCCGATTTTTATTCAAGTGTATTTATGTCACTCGCATCTACTACAGAAAATTTGCGCTACTGGTCTATCTGTCAAATTATTTTACTGCAAGCTCTTAGACAACTCGATCCAGACCGCTTAGGTCTGGCTGTCTGGGTTGTGCGTTGTATGCCGCCCTCAGGGTTTTATCATAAGGTTCGTAGCCTGCGCGAAAGTGTTGGTATAGGTACACCACCGTGGGGAGGAAATTTAGACCAAAAAGCGATGTTTCTCTCGGCAGAGTCACTGGCAGGAAATGTCATTACTCTCTGCCGCCCTGCAATCATTGAGAATTTGGATGAGGAACACAATCTACTTCCTGCTGCACGGGTCGAACACGAAAAAAGCTGTGCAATCTACCCAATTCTTTACGCAGGTCGTATTGCTGGTGTATTTCTTATTTCCAGCACTCAATACAACCACTTTTTGTCACAGTCTAGGGGAATACTTGCACAGAACTTTGCGGACCTGCTCGCACTCGCCTTTGAACCACAAGATTTTTATGAACCAGAAGACATCGCACTCTGCGTTACGCCATACCACAACGAGCAGAAAGAGTATTTTGCTCCGTTTCGATATCTGGTCTCAACTACTATTAAAGAAGCAGCACAGAAAAATAAGCCGATTAGTAACATTGAGGCAGAAATGAGAGTATGGCAGCAACTAGAAGAGCAACTTATACAAATTTCCGCCAACAGATGATAGAAAGTGCTTTATACACTACGGTACGCTATGTTTGACGACTTTACAGATAGCATTGCCCAACGATGGACACAGACCTGTATTGGTACAGGGACACTTTCCATCACGGATTCTGCTCTGCGCATGGGTTTCCCCTCTGCACAAAAAGGGCAGTACACAGATGCACAAATTGATGATTATGCTGGACGTAATCGTGCGGCATTTCCGTGGAAACCACCGTTACGTATGGAGGTGCGCTCTCGTTCATTGCTTCCAGCAACACCTAACAGTATAAACGAGCGTCAGAACATATTACGTGGCACAGCGGGCTTTGGTTTCTGGAATTATCCTTTTTCCGTGCGTGGCGATATTCTCATGTTGCCAGAGTCTATCTGGTTTTTCTATGCCTCGCCGCCCTCAAACATGGCACTCGTTCCAGGTATTCCAGGGTGGGGTTGGAAGGCTCAAGTTGTCCATAGCATGCGTGTCGAGACGTTAGCGGCTGTAGTTCCCACTGCGCTTACAACGGTGTGGGGGCGCGTAACAGGGAATACACAACCAGCAGCACAATGGATGCAACGCCTGAGTGGTGCAAGCGAAGCATTACTTTCTGTTGAGATGACTGATTGGCATACCTATACTCTTGAATGGCGGCAGAGCACCGCAACATTCTGGGTCGATGATGCCCTTGTGTTACGTGTTCCTCACCCTCCCACACGACCGCTTGGCTTTGTCGCTTGGCTCGACAACCAGTATGCAGTTGCCACACCTCGTGGCGTTTTACGCTTTGGTACAGTGGACAGTGGTCCCCAATGGCTCGATATAGACAGCATCACAATAGAGCCTCTTTAAGGCTCTTTCATGATTTTCTTGTATCTTTGTCTTTAAATCAGAGCTA